>Ga0208669_1000928_pt1 | contig 11115 bp, 11 predicted proteins | sample 21_taG_FD_184095 | JGI IMG/M metagenome (GOLD analysis project Ga0208669, IMG submission 184095) | Marine viral communities from the Subarctic Pacific Ocean - 21_ETSP_OMZ_AT15319 metaG (SPAdes) (version 2) | ecosystem: Environmental > Aquatic > Marine > Oceanic | place: Pacific Ocean | collected...
CAGTGGAGCAGGAGAACTCATCAAGAGCGTAGGAGGAGTTGTAGATAATTTAACTACATCGAAAGAAGAGAAGCTCGAAGCGGAAAGAAAAATAAAAGAATTAATTGCTAACTATGAGGTTGAGATGGAAAAGAACATCACATCTCGTTGGGAAGCAGATTTAAAGTCAGATTCATGGCTTAGCAAGAATGTACGTCCAATGACGTTAATATTCTTAATAGTATGCACGATGCTATTAATTTTTATTGATGCTGGTGCAATTAACTTTAATGTGAAGGACTCGTATGTAGATCTTCTTCAACTAGTATTAATAACAGTAATCGGGGCTTATTTCGGAGGACGTAGCCTTGAAAAAGTAAAAAAATAAAATTATGGGAATTAACTCAACAGGCACAGCTTACAACTTTGGCCAATTAGGCAGTGCTCACATGCACAATGACGATGGTCAGGATTTAACTCCACCAGATGGAATGGTAATTGTCGCTATAACCATGATCGGCGCTACTACGTTTGATAAGCTAACAGCAGACACGTCAAGCTCTGTAGTGTATAGTGGAACTGAAAGCAACAATGCTTACTTTGGTATTGCTAATGGTAATACTGGGGGTAATAGTGAAGCTGTAGATTCTAGCATTAGCTTTGCAGCTGGTATGACTATATACGGAAGATGGTCAGTAGCATCTTTAGCCGCCGCTGATACTGATGGGGGTATAATTGCTTATTTCGGATACTAATGGCGTTGGGTAACGCTAACAGCTCCGCACAAGCGAGAGGTAAAAATAAGCCTATACTAGTAAGAAGACGCAAAGAAGTTGTTATGGCGAAGGGGTATGGCTCTATCACTGGAACAACAGTTCAAGCTCGCGCTGCTTGCGGAACTAGAGACTCTCTTAATAAAACATATTACCACAATGGTAGTGGGTCAACTCCAAGTGTTGGGGATAAAGTTTATAAATCACGAAGAGCTGACGACAGGAGAGGCTTGTTGGAAAACGGGTTTTACAAAGTAACCGCTAATAGTAGAGACTTTGCAAGTATACAAATAACAAACGGGGTAGTTGCAGCCGTAGAAAACTGCAGATAATAAACAATTAACTTAAATTAAATTAAATCATGGCAAAAGTAAAAACTCCTAAGAAGGAGAAAATTGTAGACCTTAAACCTAAAGCAGAGAAGGTCACTGACGAGCAGTTGCAAAAAGTACAAGGAATTGTAAACGCAATTAATAGAGCTCAATTAGATTTAGGTATGATCGAGACTAGAAAGCACGGGTTGTTACACAACATAGCTACCATCCAAGATCAGCTAACTATTATGCAAGGAGAGTTTGAGAAAGAATATGGAACTTACGATATTGATATTCAAACTGGAACTATAAACTACAAAGAAGATGTCGAAGCTGATAAGAAAGATTAGTATCGGTAAAGACTATAAGAATGACGCTATGCACTATGCCGTGGGGCAAGAAGTGTATGGCGGTCATACTATCTGTGATATTGTAGAGGAAAGCGATAAGTTTTCCGTTTACATTAGAAAAGGTAAAGACGTTCTCCCTTGGAAAGACTTCAATAAAAACATGGCGGTCTCAGTGGAGTATAATCTACAATACTAATGAAGAGCGTTTATAATTTTGTTGTCACTCCGAAAGGGGAGAGGTATAACAACAAGGTTAAAGTCGGAGATTCTGAACTTATTCTAAATACCGAAATATTTAATCACAAACACGTGAACAGAGAAGCGGTTGTAGTTTCCCTACCCACGGTTGGTGATACAGATATACAGGTTGGCGACACGGTTATAGTGCACCATAACGTTTTCCGCAGATGGCACGACGTTAAGGGTCGTGAGAAAAATAGCAGAAGCTTCTTTAACGAGAGCACGTATGTGATTTCTATGGATCAGATCTTCTTAACCAAGAGAGACGGAGAGTGGAAAGCTCCTAAGGGATTCTGCTTCGTAAAACCTATAAAGGCTACAGATAAGTTCAATATCGACCCGGAAAAACCTTTAGTTGGTATAGTTAAGTACTCAGATGGCACAGTGAACGTGGGCGATTTAGTCGGGTTAAGACCTAATTCTAAGTACGAGTTTATTGTTGACGGGGAGAGACTTTATAGAGTATTATCAAATTTTATCACAATCAAGTATGAATATCAAGGAGACGAAGAAGAGTATAATCCAAGCTGGGCACAAGGCAGTTGAAGAGCTGATTAAGGTAGCTAAAGAAGCTATTGTAGATTCTGACGATGATATATCAGCAGATAGACTGAAGAATGCTGCGGCTACTAAAAAACTAGCTATATTTGATGCATTTGAAATCCTCAACCGTATACAAGAAGAAGAAGGTCTTTTGGAAGGAAAGACATCTGAAAAGAAAGAAGACAGAGTATTTAAGGGCTTCGCGGAAGGCAGATCGAAATAATGTACGAGCAAAGTTTATATAAAATAATCGAACCTATTAAGAGGACTACGATCAGTCGTCTCAATAAGTCTAAGAAGTGGGAGTATGGCTACAACAAAGAGCACGATGTTGTAGTTATTTCTAAAACAGGGCAGATTGGAGAGATATATGAGATACAAAACCTTAAGATAGCACTACCTAAAGCTCCAAAGGAAGTATTTAAACATCCGGATAATAGATGGGTGAAATTTCAAAACCCAAAGGAGTTAGACAAACTGAAAAATATTTTCGACTGGAGGGATTATCCAGAAGAGCGAAAAGAGCAATGGTACGATTATATCGACGAGGAGTTCAAACGAAGAGATGAAGGTTTCTGGTTTAAAAATAATGGAGTAGATACTTTTATAGTTGGAACACACTATATGTATCTACAGTGGAGCAAGATTGACGTTGGCGCTCCAGATTTTAGAGAGGCCAATAGATTGTTCTTTATATTTTGGGAGGCATGCAAAGCTGATAAGAGATGTTACGGAATGTGCTACCTCAAGAATAGACGTTCTGGATTTTCTTTCATGAGTTCGGCTGAAGCGGTTAATTTAGCTACAATATCGAGTGATAGTAGATATGGAATACTATCCAAAACGGGTAGTGATGCTAAGAAGATGTTTACAGACAAGGTTGTACCTATATCTATAAACTATCCTTTCTTTTTTAAACCGATCCAAGATGGTATGGATCGACCTAAAACCGAACTAGCATATAGAGTTCCAGCGAGTAAGTTTACTCGTAAGAAGATAGCGTCTAAGGAGAAGCTGGAAGAGCTTAAGGGATTGGACACAACGATAGATTGGAAGAATACTGGAGATAACAGTTATGATGGTGAAAAATTAGCACTATTAGTACATGATGAATCTGGTAAGTGGGAGAGACCTGATAACATATTAAACAACTGGCGTGTTACGAAGACATGTCTAAGATTGGGTAGTAGAATTATTGGCAAGTGTATGATGGGATCAACATCAAACGCTTTGGACAAAGGAGGGGATAACTTTAAAAAGCTTTACAATGATTCAAACGTTACAAAGCGAAATAGAAATGGACAGACAAAATCTGGTTTATATTCTCTGTTTATCCCAATGGAATGGAACTATGAAGGATTTATTGACAGATACGGAAATCCAGTCTTTGATACTCCAAGTGATGATGTCTTCGGACCAGATGGTGAATTAATAGATGTTGGTGTTGTAGAAAACTGGCAGAATGAAGTTGATGGGTTGAAAGACGATCAAGATGCTTTGAATGAGTTTTACCGACAGTTCCCAAGAACTGAAGAGCACGCGTTTAGAGATGAAACAAAAAATAGTATATTTAACTTAGTTAAACTATACGAACAGATAGATTACAACGAAGAATTAAGTAGATCGTTGGGCGTAACAACTGGGAGCTTCCAGTGGGCTAATGGGGTTAAGGATACGCAAGTTATTTTTACACCAGATCCAAATGGAAGATTTAAAATAAGTTGGGTACCACCTACAAATCTACAAAATAGAGTGATATTAAAGAATGGAGTTAAGCACCCAGGAAACGAACACGTTGGTGCGTTCGGTTGTGATAGTTATGATATTAGTGGTACTGTTGATGGTAAAGGCTCTAAAGGAGCGCTTCATGGACTAACCAAGTTTAGTATGGAGGATTCTCCTGCCAACTCGTTCTTTTTGGAATACCTAGCTAGACCACAAACCGCGGAGATGTTCTTCGAGGATGTGTTGATGGCATTAGTATTTTACGGTATGCCAATACTAGCGGAGAATAACAAGCCAAGGTTGTTATACTATCTAAGACGAAGAGGATATAGAGGTTTTTCAATGAATAGACCAGATAAGGTTTGGAATAAACTATCTACAGCGGAGAAAGAAGTTGGAGGTATACCAAACTCAAGTGAAGATATTAAGCAAGCTCACGCGGCTGCTATTGAAATGTATATTAATGATCACGTTGGAATGAAGCAAGACGGTACTTTTGGAGATCTATACTTTAATGCTCTGCTTAACGATTGGACGAAATTTGATATAAATAAAAGAACAAAGTTTGATGCCTCTATAAGTTCTGGATTAGCCATAATGGCTTGCAACAGACACTTGTATACACCGAACGGAAAAGTAGAAAAACCTAAATTAAACATAAGTATCTCTAGGTATAAGAATACTGGGAGTATATCACAAATAATTAAATAAATATGGCAGAGTCTGTTATAAAGAGTTATTTCCCAAGTCAAACAGTGGGTGACGTTGAGAAGGTAAGTTATGATTACGGTTTAAAAGTAGCTAAGGCTATAGAGTCTGAGTGGTTCAACGACGATCAGAACAACAGTAAATACAAAGGTAACTCCAACAACTATCACAACTTAAGGTTGTACGCTCGTGGAGAGCAATCAGTTCAAAAATATAAAGACGAACTGTCTATCAACGGAGACTTGTCATATCTAAATCTAGACTGGAGCCCAGTCCCTATCATTCCAAAATTTGTAGACATTGTAGTTAATGGTATTGCAGAGAGAACCTATGATATAAAAGCCTTTTCACAATCCCAGAACGGCGTTGACAAGAGAACCAAGTATATGGAAGGCATAATGAGCGATATGGATCTTAAGGATTTCAACGAGCTTGTTATGATGGAGCTTGGTATTGATATGAAGGAAAGCGAGGAGCAAACGCTACCCGAGAGTATTGAAGAGCTTGGAATTCATATGCAGTTAAACTACAAGCAAGCTGTCGAACTTGCGGAAGAGCAAGCTATCAGTGTATTGATGGAGGGTAATAAATACGAATTAACTAAGAAGCGTTTTTACTACGACCTTACTGTACTTGGTATCGGTGCTGTAAAAAGTGGTTTTAACACGTCCGAAGGTATAACTATAGATTACGTTGATCCAGCCAATCTTGTTTACTCACACACAGACTCACCGTACTTCGACGATATTTATTACGCCGGAGAGGTTAAGTCTATTCCGATTAACGAGTTAGTTAGACAATTCCCTCACCTAACTCAAGAGGAGATGAAGGATATTACAAAGAACAACTCGTTTAATAGAAACAATAACAGTAGTAGGTATTCTACGGATAGAGAAGATAGTAATAAAGTTCAGGTTTTATATTTCAACTACAAAACCTACATGAACGAGGTTTACAAAGTTAAAAAAACTAGCACGGGTGCAGATAAAGCTATCGCTAAAGATGACTCTTTCAATCCTCCTAAGGATATGGACGGAGATTACACAAGAGAATCTAGAAGCGTAGAGGTGTTGTATGAAGGGGCAATGATTCTCGGTACTGACAAACTATTAAAGTGGGAGTTGGCTAAAAATATGATGCGTCCAAAGAGCGACTATACTAAGGTTAAAATGAACTACGCTATAGTTGCCCCAAGAATGTACAATGGCAAGATCGAATCGTTGGTAAGACGAATCACTGGATTTGCAGATATGATCCAGCTTACGCATTTAAAACTACAACAGGTAATGTCAAGAATGGTTCCAGATGGAGTTTATCTTGATGCTGATGGTTTAGCAGAGGTTGATCTTGGTAATGGAACAAACTACAACCCGCAAGAAGCTTTAAACATGTTCTTCCAAACTGGTTCGGTTATTGGTAGATCGTTTACTTCAGAGGGAGACTTAAACCCTGGTAAGGTACCTATCCAAGAAATCACCTCCGGTTCTGGTGGAAATAAAATACAAGCTCTTATTGGAAACTATAACTACTATCTACAAATGATTCGCGATGTCACCGGACTCAACGAAGCTAGAGATGGTAGTATGCCCGATAAAAATGCTTTGGTTGGTGTTCAGAAGTTGGCAGCAGCAAACTCTAACACAGCAACTAGACATATCTTACAATCTGGACTATTCCTAACGGCTCAAGTTGCGGAATGCTTATCATTAAGAATTTCAGATATTATAGAGTACTCTCCGACTAAAGAGGCCTTCATCCAAGCCATCGGTGCTCACAATGTAGCTACGCTTGAGGAAATGTCAGAGCTACACCTTTATGACTTCGGTATATTTATTGACCTAGCTCCAGACGAAGAAGAGAAGCAAAAACTAGAGAATAATATTCAAATGGCTCTACAGCAGCAGAGTATAAACCTAGAAGACGCTATCGATATTAGAGAGATCAAGAACAATAAGCTAGCGAATCAACTATTAAAAATAAGGAGAGCTAAAAAGCAAGAGAGGGATAGACAACTGCAGCTAGAGAATATTCAAGCTCAAAGTCAGTCTAACGCTCAAGCCGCTCAACAGGCTGCTCAGGTTGAAGTTCAGAAAGACCAAGCGTTAACACAATCGAAGATAACGTTAGAGCAAACTAAAGCCCAATTAGACTCTCAGAAGATGCAAATGGAAATTGCAGCTAAGAAAGAGTTGATGGCATTGGAATTCCAGTACAACATGCAGTTGAAAGGAATAGAAACAGAAGGGCTAAAACAAAGAGAGAAAGACAAAGAAGATCGTAAAGACGAAAGAACTAAAATACAAGCATCTCAACAATCAGAACTCATAGATCAAAGAAAGTCAGGTAAGTCACCTAAAAACTTCGAGTCTGCAGGTAATGATACTATGAGTGGAGGATTTAATTTAGAGTCGTTCGATCCTAGATAATTAAACACTTAATTTTTTATATTTTATATTATGGAACAAGAATTAGAAAATGTTGAGGAAACTCAACAAGAAGAGTCAACCCAAGAGGTTGTCGAGAGTCAGTTCGATTCTGCAGGAGACGATTCAGTTTTTAAAGTAGATTTGAGCAAGCCGCCAACAACTGAAGAGGAAGCCACGGAAGAACCAGAGGCGAAAGCTGAAGAGGTGGTTGAAGAGACAGTTGGAGAAGTAAGCTCAGAGGAATCAACAGAGACAGTGGAGAAAGACGAGGTCTTTCAAGCGTTAGAAGAAATTACCGACGAAGAGGCAGGAGAAAAGGTTGAAGAGGTTAAGGAAGAGATTGAAGAAGCTCTTGCTGAAGCTGAAGCAACTGGAAAACCACTACCAGAGAGTGTTGAAAAGCTAATGCAGTTCATGGACGAAACTGGTGGGGATTTAGAAGATTATGTTCGACTGAATCAGGATTACGACAAGTTGGATAATACAAATCTATTGAGAGAGTATTATAAACAAACTAAACCTCATTTGGATAACGAGGAGATTAACTTCCTAATGGAGGAAAGTTTTTCCTACGACGAGGAGTTAGATGAGGATAGAGATATTAGAAAAAAGAAAATAGCCTTAAAAGAGCAAGTTGCAGAGGCTAAAGCCTACTTAGACGGGCAAAAGTCTAAATATTATGAAGAGATCAAAGCTGGATCGAAGCTCACAGATGAGCAACAGAAGGCTGTAAATTTCTTCGACCGTTATAACAAGGAGTCGGAAGAGACTAATAAAGCTGTTAAACGTAGTAGTGATATTTTTGAAAAAAAGACTAATAATCTTTTTAACGACAAATTCAAAGGTTTTGAATATAAGGTCGGTGAAAAAAAATATCGATTCAACGTGAAGGATGTAGACGGAGTTAAAGCGAATCAAAGTGATATAAACAATTTCATGTCAAAGTTTGTCGATGAAAGCAAGTCACTATCAGATGCCGCTGGATACCACAAAGCATTATACACAGCTATGAATGCTGACGCTGTCGCTAATCATTTTTATGAGCAAGGGAAAGCAGATGCATTGAAGGATAGCATTAAGAAATCGAAAAACATTAATATGGACCCTCGTCAATCTCACAAGACGATTGATGCTGGTGGTGTTAAGGTTAGGGTTTTAGGTGACGACTCTTCTGATTTTAAGTTTAAACTAAACAAAAACAGAAAATAATTTATTTAACATTTAAAACTATTTAAAAATGGCAATTTCAAGTTTTACCCCGGCCGGTAAAGACTATACTCAAAAGGTTATCGGTTCGGAAAATTACTTAGACATCCAAAACAATGGATGGGCACAGCAATATCTTCCAGACTTGATGGAAAAAGAAGCTGAAGTATTCGGAAAGAGAAGTATTTCAGGTTTCTTATCTCAAGTTAGCGCAGAAGAGGCTATGTCGGCTGATCAAGTTGTTTGGTCAGAACAAGGTAGATTACACCTATCTTATGAATGTACTATCGTTTCCGCTGGAGCATCTACAATGAAGGTAGCTAAAACTATGGATGGCGTAACTCAAACTGATGATCACGGTCTTAGAGTTGGCGATATGGTATTGATCGCTGGTGGTGGTCAAACTATTACAGCTCGCGTAAGTGTTGCTGATGCTAGTGATGATGACTTTACAGTTACCCCTTATGGCGTTGAGCACTTAGATGATGCTGGATTCGTAGATGGCGATGACACTTGTAAAGTTTTAGTATTCGGTTCTGAGTTCGCTAAAGGAACTAACAACCAAGCAAGGGCTAACGACCCAGTTTTCCAAACTTACACCAATAAGCCAATCATCATTAAAGACATGTATGAGGTTTCAGGATCTGATGCTGCTCAAATTGGTTGGGTTGAAGTTTCTGGTGAAGAAGGACAAAACGGTTACTACTGGTACCTAAAAGCTGCTGGCGACACTAAAGCTCGTTTCAACGACTACCTGGAAATGGTATGTATTGAAGCTGAGAAAGCTGCGACAGAATCTTTGGCCTTAGGTGGTGTTGTTGGTACTGATGAGCTACAGGGTACTGAAGGTTTATTCAAAGCGATCAAGAATCGTGGACATGAGTCTTCTGGTATTACTGGTGTTAACGCTGCTACTGACTTAGCTGAATTTGACGCTATGTTAGCCGCGTTTGACGAGAACGGTGCTATTGAGGAAAACATGATGTTCGTTAACCGTGCTACAAGCTTGGCTATCGACGATATGTTAGCTTCTATGAATTCTTACGGAGCTGGTGGTACATCTTACGGTGTGTTTGACAACTCTGAAGATATGGCATTGAACTTAGGTTTCTCTGGATTCCGTCGTGGTTCTTATGACTTCTACAAATCTGACTGGAAATACTTGAATGACAAGCAAACTAGAGGCGGTATCAATGCTGCTGCTACTGGTGGAGAGGCTATTCGTGGTGTTGTTATTCCAGCTGGCGTGTCTTCGGTATACGATCAGCAACTAGGAAAGAACATGAAACGTCCTTTCTTACACGTTCGCTACCGCGCTTCAAACTTAGAGAGCAGAAAGAACAAATCTTGGGTTACAGGATCTGTTGGAGCTGTTACATCTGACTTAGATGCAATGACAATGAACTTCCTATCTGAAAGATGTATGGTTGTTCAAGGAGCTAACAACTTCTGCTTATTAAGCTAAGCACTATATTTTTAAAAGAGGGTGGAGCTGGTCTCCACTCCCTTTTATTTTTTTTAATTTTTTATTATATTATATATTATGGCAAAGAAACAAACTAAAAAAGAAAACATTGCCCACGTTGAAGAGGCGGAGGTAAATGTTACACCGGTTGCTGAGCAGCCAAGGGAGGTTGTTAAAGAAAAACCTTTACCAACACCTAAAAAAGATACCTGGGAGATTAAAGATAGGTTCTACATGTTAAAAGGTAATAACAAGCCTCTAAGTAAACTAATTAAAGGTTGTAACGTTTATTACTTTGACGAAGAGAAAGGCTACGAAAGAGAGTTGAAGTATTGTTCGAACCAACGGACTCCGTTTGTGGATGAAATGCAGGGGGATCAAAGATTAGAACATATAATTTTTAGAAATGGAGTTTTAAACGTTCCTAAAAACAAAACAATTCTTCAAAAGTTTTTATCCTTATATCACCCACAAAGAGATAAGATTTTCTACGAGCACAAACCTAGTGTCATCGCGCACAATCAGGTTGAGATTATAGAAATGGAAATCGAAGCACTAAACGCAGCTCAAAATCTAGACATTGATATGGCTGAAGCTGTGATGCGTGTAGAGATTGGATCTAAAGTAACAGAGATGAGTTCTAAGGAACTTAAGAGAGATTTACTACTATATGCTAAGAGAAACCCAGCGTTGTTCTTAGAATTAGTAAATGACGATAATGTTCAGCTAAGAAACTTCGGTATCAGAGCTACAGAGATGGGAATTATTAAGCTATCACCAGATCAACGAACTTTCAGTTGGGGATCTAACGATAGGAAACTAATGAACGTACCATTTGACGAACACCCTTACTCAGCTTTAGCCGCTTGGTTTAAAACTGACGAAGGTATGGAGATCTACTCCAATATTGAAAAACGATTTAATTCGTAACAACCCTATAGTAGAGCAGCCACTCTTCGGGGTGGTTGCTTAACTATAAAAAATATATAAAATGGTAAAAGTAGACACTGTATATCAAACAGTATTAGCACTCGCTAATAAAGAACAAAGAGGTTATATCACCCCGCAGGAGTTTAATTTATTTGCTAGACTTGCTCAGATGGATATATTTGAGCAATATTTTTATGACTTAAATCAATTTAAAAGAGTACCTCAGAACGACAAAAAATATTCAAATCCTGTCGATATTATTAATGAAAAACTAGATTATTTTAGAACAAGAGCCACTCTTGATAGTGGTAGTGATAATAATCTATCCACATACAATCTACCTAACAATCATTATAGAACTACAACAGTTTGGAGAAGAATACACAGCGTGGGTGCACAGGTTTCTGGTGCTAGAACTTGTGAAAGAGTTTATCACGGTGATTACCGAGCAATAAT
>Ga0208669_1000930_pt1 | contig 11103 bp, 1 predicted proteins | sample 21_taG_FD_184095 | JGI IMG/M metagenome (GOLD analysis project Ga0208669, IMG submission 184095) | Marine viral communities from the Subarctic Pacific Ocean - 21_ETSP_OMZ_AT15319 metaG (SPAdes) (version 2) | ecosystem: Environmental > Aquatic > Marine > Oceanic | place: Pacific Ocean | collected...
ATCCTCTCTGTCTTACTCTATTCATAGGCAAACCAAAGGTATCTTTCTTAAAGTAAGGAACTTCTTGAAGTTGTATTGTTATTGGTTTCGTAACAACAGATACATCATCTAGATAGAATTCACCTGAGCTACCATAAACCATGAAGTACAACAAATTAGCAGAATTTGAAGTAACTGTACAAGTATATCCAATGTCGTTCCACTGATTGGCTGTTAGACCAGTATATGGTGTGGTAAGTTGTCTAGTTGTATTATCTATCCCAGTCTCAATAGCTGTAGTTGACCCAACGGGGTACACTTTAGCAGTAACTGTTAATTCAACCAACCCCTCAGTACCGGTTAGTAGAGCGCTAGTAACAGCACCGCAATTATTACTACTGCCTTCTTCAATACGCAAACTGTGTGTTCCGGAGACTTTTTGAGTAGTTGATCTCTCAAAAGTATCAGGACTATTTTTTTGTGACCATCCAGTTGAGTCAGTATCGAAATTAGAAGTTATACCTCTAAGTGTTAGTAGGTTGGTGTTAGTTACAGTACCATTATTTCCGTATGGTGATAGATCAGTCCAAGTGTCGGTACCGTTGTTTCTCCAGTAACCGTCTAGCTGTATTTTTTTAACTGACCAACTACTAAACTTAACTATAGACCCATTTGTTTTTTGTCTTACGGCAAAGTTTGTACCTGGAGCTTTAAATGTTATAGTATGAGTACCTACAGTCATCTGATCGCTAGTTAAATCCTTCCAAGTACCATTATCACCATAAAAATCCATACTCAAACTACCAGACACCTCTGTTATAGTGTAAGTAAATTTATAAAAAGCACCTGTTTCTAAAATGGATAATGAGCTATTAGCAAATGTCGCATATACAGAACCAATCGAACTACTCGCTGTTATAGATAATTCTCCATTAGATATACTAGCTAAAGCATTGTCTTCTACAAATCCTAAATTTTGATGAGTCGCTGACAACACTCCCGGTGAAGAAAAATCTCCATTACTCAAAACTTCACCACCGTAATAAGCACTATGATCTCTACAGTCTAAAGCCATACCAGCATTGAATATTTCTTGGACTTGGGTCGCAGAAAGTTCTTTACTGAAGTGAGCAAGTTCATCTATAAATCCTTCGCCGTAATCAGTGGCGTTCCTAAATATGTGTGCATAGTCAAAGTTTGCGTTTAAAGCGGGTTGTGTATTAGCCTGAAGGATACCATTAATGTAACACTTCATAGTACCAGTACCTCCTGGACTAGTTAATACTATATGGTTTAATTTACCCGCTGTTAAATCTGAATTGAAATCAAGCGTTTTTGAACTACCACCAGCTTTGAAAATCAAGCTTTCATCTCCAGCACCTAATGTTAAGTAGTCTTCAGTACTTCCATCTTTACCTAGAATAACTTGAGGATTACTAGTGTCTATATTATAATACCAGAAAGAAAAACTAAAAGCATCAGCAGCAGCTATGGTTTTCTCTGTAACTAAAGCTACATAATCATCGCTTCCATCAAATATCATCTTCTTAGAATAAGATGACATAGCATATTGTGGGATATATGGTTGAGCTGTAATCCAGTTACCAGAAACCCAAGAGGTTTGAACATATGAATTAGATAGAGATACTTCTTTTACAGAAACACTACTTAATTTTAGAGTAGTACTTTCCACTTCATTCTTTATAAGAAATTGCCCGCTCGAAGCTTGCAACCAAGACACTGTATGAGTGCCGACAGTGCTTGGACCCAAAACCCAATCAAGACCAGTGTAATATGTTAAAGTTGCGGCCCCAGTGACAGAAGATATAGTATAAGTAAACTGGTACATTCCACCGACCGTTAAGACTTGAGTATCCGTACCAGTTAAAGCAAATACTCTAGCGTCATCAGAATCCCCACCAGTAGGTCTATCTAAGATTAACTCACCCCCACTAATACTAGCTCCAACTTCATCTGACTCACCTGTTTTCCAACCTAGAGATGCAACAGCTGTATCTGTAATATTACCACTAGTAGAGAAATCTGCATTAGTTAACTCTTCAGCACCTAAAACCGGAGCTGCGTTATATACTCTATCTCCAGCACCTTCGTTTAATCTATATAAAGCTGTACAGTCTGTTGGTAATATTTCTGTTGGCTCGGATAGTACCTCTTTTACTGACACATTACTTACAGATAGTTTAGTATTATCCTCGTCACTACCAAAATTCAAGAATAAAGCAGTATAAGCTGTCTGTATAAATGTTTGTGTATAAGTACCATTAGCAGTCCTTTGTATATCAACATCACCACCAGCACCAGATAGAACTTTAACATTACCTCTTTCATAGTTTGATACCGTGTAAGTTACTTGGTATGTCTTACCCACTTCAAAAACGCTAGCTTGAGACAGGTTAAAAGTGTCCCCACTACCAGGGTATTCAAAACTAGCTACACCGTTCGAGTACGACCATCCATCATTTTGGTCAGACCACCCATTTGCGTTCTCTTGAATATCACTTCCGTTACTGACTAACTCTGCACCTAAAGTTGTTGATGTGCTTGCACCATCAAACACGTCTTTATCAGGATTTTCCCAGTCGTAATAAACATCTGGGGTTGTCCAGGCTTTCTTATATACCTGAACATCAGCTATCATGCCATACCACGGTAATGATTGGTCATGAGCATAAGCACCAATATGTAAGCCGGCAGTACTATCTAAACTACCTGATGAAATAGATGACCAAGTATTACCATCTGATGAAGTTGTAGGAGAAGAAATTAACTCGCCATTTATATAAAGATGGGGAGCAACATCTCTATCCGCTACAACAACTATTCTATACCACGTATCTTGTACCAACGCTGACGCTGCTCCAAAATTATAAGACTCAACACCTTCCTCACTACCATCATCAACCTCTAAGTATAAATGGTTACTAGCATCGTTGGTCCCTTTTTTTAATTGATAACCCGTAGTTGTATTTAACTTGCTCAGTATAACCTGACCAGTAGTTAAAGCGTCACAGTAAACCCATGCGGCTAGAGTAAAATCACCAGCACCTACATCTAAAGAATCATCATCTGCTATTGCTACATAATCTCCAGAACCATCAAAATCTAGACACTTCCCAGAATATAACACACCGTTGTTTGTATTAGGAGAAAAGTCTTTAACAGAGTTTGTTATTTCTTTAACTGAAATACCACTTATCGTGCCTCTAAATGTCCCGCCATAGATCTTTAATTTATCGGTATTATCAGCTGTTAAATATATCTCCTTAGTACCAACCTCAGGACTTAAATCAGTATACGCTGTACAATTCCCAATTTTAATGAATAATTGACCACTAGTGATAGCACTTATAGTATAAGCTATTTTATATTTTCTCCCTGCTATGGGACTTACCTCTTGTCCTAATGTCTCGTTGCCAGAACTACAAGTAGCTTCACCATCTTCCAACGCCCAACCAGCACCAACTATCCAACTATCGTTAGGGTTGGTTTGTTTTATGGATACATCATCTACATAAAACTCTTTAGAGTTGTTTGTGAAAAACGTAATATAAGTGGAACTACTGCTACTCGTTGCGGTTGCTGTGTACGATACTTTATTCCATTGCCCTGCAGTCACATCACGAGAAGTGTTTATCGTAGCGTCAGAATTTGCGACGCCAGACCTTATAGATGTGCCAGAAACAGGGTATATCCAAGCTTCAACCTCATACGACTTACCACTCGATACAGTGAACTGAGGAGTATTTTGAATACCACTTCCAACTGAAGCGTGCTTTACATACCAACTAGAACTTCCTGAATGAACTAAAGCTTGAGACTGTTGCTGAGTATCTGGTGAACCAAAACCAATCCAGCCAGAGTTATCCTCCATGTTACCATTAGAGATTAACTCTGGTCCAAGACTAAAGTCACCATTAGCTATCTCCTCCTCCCCTAAAGGAGCTTGAGTCCTATCAGCTTTATACCAAGCTTGTAAACCACTCTTTATAACAGATCTTAAGGTGGCACTACCTCTTGCTAGACCTCTACTTAAACCTATCATATTACGCTATATATGCTAACGCAGTTCCACTAGTTACAGACACAGCTGTAAACATACCAACGATAGTGACACCAGCTGGCACATCTACACCTGCTAAACTTTCTCCATTAAGTGAAGTACAAGTTAGAACTACATCATCTAAAACTAATATAGCATTATAATGTCCTGCAGGAGCTGCTGCACTACTTATTACTTTCTTAAATCCTTTCTGACCGAAAGAAGCTAATTGAAAATTACCTGGGTTTGTTAAATTTGAATAAGCCATTGTCTTTTATTTTTTTAAATTATTGAAACTCTTTTAGAGGAATAGGGTAATACACCCATGTCTATATTATTACACGTGTGCATAACATTTTTTACTTGTATTCTCCGTTCTATTTTTACATCTTTTACCTGAGCCAGTGGTAGCGGTACATTGATACTCTTTAATACCATCACCATCTCTATCACTACCTTCATTTTCTTTATACACTTTATGATACATGCATTTAGCTGTTTTAGCTTTAGTATCTACCATTATACTACATCTTTCTCCATTTGACTTCGTACCAGAACATCTAACTGATTTAATTCCTGAAGCTTTCTTTTCTTCTTCAACCTTCTTTTTAGCTTCTTCTTTCTTAGCTTTTTTCTCTTCAGCTTTCTTTTCTTTCTTCTCTTGCTTAACTTCAGCTTTAGCTTCCTCTAAATCCTCATCTTTAATATCTAAATCCCACTTACTCCAACCCATTATTAAAGCAACTCGTTTCCACATTTCATGATTACCATTTACAGCCTCTTCTATGTGTTGAGCTTTTCTAACCACTCTAGCCAATGGAACGTTAGTTGTAGCTTCTATTAAGTTACCGACAACATCTAATATAGGATTGTCTATACTAACACCCATCTTCTCCGGTACACCTTTGTTGTATTCGTAACTATAAATAGCACTCATCAACTTCCTTATCTTACTGCCTATAGGTGGGGATAATTGTACAGCTTCAATACCAACTTTAGACAATTCACGTTTACCATAAGGCTTCTTTCTCTCTTCAGCGTACTTCATAATAGTGTTCTTAAGAGTCGATGCCATAGCACCATATACACCAGTACCTCTAAGTAAAGTATCTAAAGCTCCATTAGCTACACGTGTAACTTTTGTTTTAGTTTTATCATCATCTTCATCTCCACCAAACAACAAGAACGCTAAACCAGTTTGTAAGCTACCGAATATAATATTTTGTACTGCACCATAATATACTATTCTAGAGACGTGAGATCTCCAATCTCCTCTACCATTAACTAAATCTGAAATCGCTTTCTTAGTCAGCCTAGTATACTGCATTGGTGTATTCTGCCAAGCTAGTATCAATCTACCTAATGTTCCAGCTTGTTGTTGAGATATAAGGTCAGGTCTAGAAGATTGTTGAGTTTCCTCTGCTATCTCTTGGAAGTCCTCGAATGCTCGCGTTTCAGCTTCCTTTTGACTCAAACCTTCTTTGAGATATTTATTTATCTTATTCCTGTAATAAGTAGCACCACCAGAAGCTATAGCAAAACTATCTGCAATCTGTGTAGGTGTAAAACCTATTTGAAGTAAATACCTAACAGCTGCTTTATATTTATCCTTTGTACTACTTTTCGCTACCGTATTACTAAGCTCCGCTAAGTTAACATCAATAGACATGCCAGCTCGACGTTGCTTTAGCATATCTGAATTAAACAAAGTTATAAAGTCTTTCCAGTATTGTGGTTGATTAGCAAAGGCTTTAGCTGCTTGGAATATATTATTATCTCCCCAATCTATGAAGTTGACCGTAGATAAAGTCTGAAGCATAGCTGATCTGGTATTAAAAAACATAACCGCACCAACAGACCCGTTAATCCAGTCCATAAAACCATTGACAACTTTGTCTCCGCCATGAGCTCTGTTACTACCGGTCTCCATACGATATAGCATGTTCTCTAAAGCATCTCTAAAATTAGTACCATAAACAGCTTCGATTTTATTCATGTTCTCAGGAGAGAATATTACATCTATATTATGTTTCCATTCCTCTAAATAATCCTTCCTGTTGATCTTATTTGACTGGTTAAATAAGTCAGAGCCTATACTTCCAACAACCCAGTTATCATCAGGTAAAACATAACCATCTTTCGATCTAGATATAACACTAAGTGTTTCAGCAAAAGCTTTAGCTTCTAAATCTTTGTTCTCAATATAGTCTGATAAAGTTTTCACCTCTTGTTCTGATAAACCGGGTGTTTCTATACCATTAGTATTCCACAAGAAGACTCTAATAGCATCTCCAAGTGTATAATCAGTGTTTGGTATTTTATCCGACAATCTCTTATGAACATTAGGCATCTGATCTCTAAGAGTTTTATACTCCTCAGACATTCTTTGCTTAGCAAAGTTCATGTCTCTAATAGCTTTAGCAAACGGATCTAATAAATGTTCTTTAAAAAATTGCATATCAGCATCACCCTGCTTACCTTTACCTAAGAAGCTATAAAGTAATCCTTTGAAATCCTCAGCTGAAGGTGGGACAAAGAATGTGAACTTACTAGACTTAGCACCTCTTTTTTTAGCTTGGGCATCAGAGAATATCTTATCCTTAGGAACACCAGCGTTTCTATCTAACATCTCATTAAATTCAGCACTACCATCTTGGCTAAAGTTAATCTTGGCTTGAACAACTTTAGATTTAATATCCAGTTGATCTAGTACATCTTTAACAGCTTTAACGTTCGGTAGAGCATCATCAACAAAATACATATCATTATAACCCTCTGCAAACTTCTGTAGCATCCATTCACCTTTAGCTGACCCTTCGCTCTTACCTAATCCAGTTATGTTTCTCAAAGGTATATCTATACCTTGAGATTTTAACCATCGTTGTATAGGCACCGCTGAATCCTGCTGTCTAGCGGTAAGTACGAACACATTTTTATTACCATACTTAGCTATTTGATTTTTCATCTTTTGAAGCAGTGGTCCTTCTTTTCCACCACGAACATTGGCAAAGTCAGAGAAGTCAAACTTAAAACCTTGCTGTGCTAAGGCGGGACCTTGTATAGGCCATTGATCACTACTTATTTTAACCGTGTCACTACCTTTAGTAGCTATCACAAAGTTCTCCCCTTCTATAATTAATGTCTCATCAAAGTCAAACGTAGACATACCTTTACTCTTACCGTCCATAGATAGATTCATAGACGTAGATACTGCTTTCTTAGCCGTACGAATTCGTCTATGATCACTAGTAAGTATTTGATTGGCTATTTGCCAAGCTTCTCTAGCTTTAAGTTTAGTAGCATCTTCAGTGTTAATAGGGTTTAAATCGAGTAGTAAATCACTACCCATAGTTAGACTGTTGTAGTATCTATACCAAGCAGGCATCTGCAGTGTTTGACCAGGCGCTAACGAAGAAACTAAACCTAAGGACTTCAAAAGATCGTCCATGCTTTTAGGTATTACAGCTACTTCGTAGTTCTGTAGAAAATCATTTATATTACTTACACCCTCCCCATTTATGTGTGCATCAAATATACTTAATAAAACTGCTACTCTAGGTTGCATATGCTCGTACACTAATTTCTCTTTAGTGTTGTACATACCTTCAGCTATATAAGCTGGCATAGCTGCTCTTGCTAAAGCTGAATCCATGTGGGATAGTAGAGCACTAGCTACCATAGCTAAGTCTGAATTGTCTATAATATCGTTGTTATATTTATCTACATGCCATGCTATATAATCATTTAAGAAGTCTCTAGCTGAAACAACTTCTTTGTTTCTAGCAACCATCTTATCCCCACCCTCTTTAACATCCTTGAGTAATGCTTCAGAGTTTTGTGGTCTGAAAGCTCCTTTGTTTACTACATTACCTTTATAGGTTACCTTACCACTAACAAGACTGAACAGAGGTTTACCGTCTTCACCTTTTATAGACTCAACAACTGTAGACACAAAGTCTTGCTTGTTAACGTAAGATTGACCTCTAAAACTTTGCTTTACTTTTTTACCTTTTTTATTTATTGTAAAAGGTTTGTAATCAGGATTCTCTATTAACCTGCCATCAGGGCCTGGTATAAACCTCTTATCAGCTATTCTAGTAGCTGTAGAACTGTGACCAGCCATGTTCAATAAATACTCACCAAAAGCAGCAGCAGCTTCTTGTTCATTTTTATAATCAGCTTTAAACTTCTTCCATACGTCGTTAACGAACAGGACATCATTGTCTCTACGTCTTTGCTGTCTCTCAATACTTGACTGTATATCAGTAGAAGAATCTGAGTTGAAGAACACAGCTACTTTAGTGTCAGCATCTATATCTCTTTTAATTATTATATCCTCTATCTTAGCAACGCGCTTACCAATATCTCTCTTAGGTACTTTAACTCCTTTTAAAGCGTTGTGAATAGCTTTAGTTAACGCGTCTACATTATCCATTATATCTGGATACTCAGAATACGTTTGCTCTAATGCTAACTTAACAGCTTCAATATCATCCGAGTATATCTCTCTTCCACCAAACACATTAGCAAACTCACCTATCTTATCCCAAAGTATAGGTCTAGAATCTTCAGGTATCTGTCTCTGTATTGCACCCAATGGTTGAGTTTCTGCACTGAATAATATACCAGATTTACCGTCAGCTATAGTAGCTAAAGCATCTAAAGGTAAACCCTGCTCCATTAGACTCTCTCTAATGATTTGATTAGACATAGCTCTATCTAACTGTTTAGCCATAGCAATAAGTCTAGCAGAGGTGTTTCTATCAACAGCCGTTGGTTTACCGTCTTTGAAACCAAACAAATCTAAGAACTCAGACTTTCTTATGTCTGGTCTTTTCATTTGAACACTAAGACCAGCTTTAGTTTTAGATCTTACTGATTTCTTATTATAAAGTCCATCTAGGAAAACTTTATTTACACCTGTTGATTTACCTAAAGAATTACCACCATTAGGTAGCATAGATAAAAGTAAATCCCAGTTTTTAGATATAAACCTTTGAGCGTTTTTTACTTGTGGATTTTTCTCACTGTTAGCTAAGTTTGAATTATCTAATATATTTTTAGCTGGTATACCAAAGAGATCTGCAACTAATTGCGTTGCTAGTAATGGTGTTTGTTTATAACCAAGTTTTCTAACATCAACCCCGTCTAGTTTGTTCCCAATTATCTTACTATTAGAAAACTCTTCCCTAGCTTGCTGCTCTGCATTGTCCTCGGTAACACCTTGTTCGTAAACACCATCATCCTTAGCTTGCTGTACTAGCTCCTTAATTCTAGGCGTTATAAGTAGTCTATCCTTTAGTTTTACTTTTCTCTTATCTTCCTCTTCTTCCACTCTATCAGTAGCTGAGGTATCTACTAGCTCTCTAGCTTGTTCACTATCTGTTGATACACTACGTTTAGTTTCTGCACCTTTAACCGCTAATTGTTTTTTAGCTACTAACTTAGCAAATCTAGTGTTAGCGAATATAAACTCTCCAAAACCTTCTGCCCCAACTTGAGTGCCATCCTGTCTAGTATTTTCAGGTTTGAAATTAGTTAAACGCATTGTAACCTCATCAAGTATTCCGTCACCTTCCTCTTTACTGGTCTGCCGAGATCTTATGTAGTTATTTATAACACCACCCGGTAACATTGCTACTTCGTAGAACTTACCAAACTTTCTTTGATCTTGAACAAAGTCTTGGTAGTCTTCATTTGTTTTTATATCACTTGGTAAGAGCTTATTTATTGCTTCTAGCGGTGTTGCGTCTTTAGATAAATTTATACCTAATTCCTTAGCTTTATCTACAATAACTTTGCTAAAAGCAGCATCCCCAAGTTTTTGCATACCCTCACCAACTTTAACACCTTGCTCCATTGTAGCTTTCATACCCTTACTAAGTTTACCGCTAGCAAAAGCTTTGTTGTAATCTTTTATAAAGTTAAATACGTCTTTACCACTTTCAAATTTTACTCTAACTCCAAAGCTAGACATTATCCTACGTATAATATCTCCTAGTTTAGTAAGTGCAGTTTCGTTATACTGATAACTACCATTAGCCATAGCATCAGAAAGTATATTTAAAGTTTCTTCTGCTGATATAACCTCGCCTTGACTCCGCTGATATGTTAACACTCTATTCCTAAACCCAGTGTCACGTATTTGTCTAGGATCTAAGTTCTTGACATAACCGTATAAAGCTTTACCAAAAGCTAACTTAAGTTGAGGATTAGCATTTAATGTTTCTGATAAAAAGTAGTGTAGAAATTCGTGCCCAGCAACGTTAGATCCTACGCCTTTTAAAGCAGCTTCTTTATTTATAAATATTTTCTTAGCACCAGTCTTAGGGTCAACATAGAAACCACCATGCGCACCCATCATTTCCTCAACAGCTTTTTGAACATCTACTTTCCTACCGTCACTATCAAAATATTCACCACCTATCTCATCAAGACCTTGCTCTTCAACTATAGTTTTCTCAAGCAATTCTCTAGCTTCAGTTTCGCTTTGAGCTTCTGTTACTATTTCATTGTAAGCAGTTTCACCTAGTATATTTTTTAGGTTTTTTAAACCTTCTTTGTAAGCTTTAGTTTTCTTTTTCTTTATAATATCTTTTATCGGTGATACTATGTCGTCTCTTAGTTTTTTAAGTTCTTTTATTTCATTATCAACAGTCTCTACTTCAGCGTGATTAACCTCCTCACCTTGATTTAACTCATCCTTATTAGCTTCGAGCGTTGCTATCTCGTTGTCTATTCCTTCTAGTTGTTCTATTTTTTCCTTAGGTAAAGCATTCATCATCTCTACTTCAGCTGCTGCTATATCTCCAACGGAAACTCCTTTACCACCTGTTTTTATAATCTTGTTAGATAAACCAGATCCTTCTAAAAACTTGGAAACGTTATCAAATGCTACATAATCGTTCGATATTTCAATATCTGTATTCTCATTAAGCCTACCATCTCTCTTCATCTTTCTAAGATAAGCTAATGCAGACTTCTCGTCTTTAAATCTTTGGTTATCTACAAAATAACTAGGACTTTTTCTACCAGTAGCTCTATTGTATATAGCACTACCTCCG
>Ga0208669_1000937_pt1 | contig 11029 bp, 18 predicted proteins | sample 21_taG_FD_184095 | JGI IMG/M metagenome (GOLD analysis project Ga0208669, IMG submission 184095) | Marine viral communities from the Subarctic Pacific Ocean - 21_ETSP_OMZ_AT15319 metaG (SPAdes) (version 2) | ecosystem: Environmental > Aquatic > Marine > Oceanic | place: Pacific Ocean | collected...
ATCGCCACAGTTTTTGCATACCCCTATGGATACAAGACCGTTACCTGTACTTAATCCGTCTGGCGGTTCGATTATGTAGTGATGGGTACACTTCATACTTCTGTAATCTCCATAATCATTCCGACCTGATGCTTGTGCTTTACCCGGTGATACTCGACTTCAATTCCTTTAACGTATTCAGGATTATCGTCTTCGATTAGTCCGTACTCTGTTAGTGCATCCAAGGCAGGCTTCATTCCTTTTATAAGGTTGTCTGCGTCTATGGGTTTACCACACCAGTACGCAATATATTTGACACGAATCTTATCCATTGGTTCTGGGTCAATTTCCATTAGTCTCATATAGGCTGACTCTTTAAACATCTTTGTGAACTTATGTCGTACAGTCCAATGCGCTCTGGAGTTGCCCCGTATCTGACGAGGTGGCATATATTCCCAGACCAGTTTTATTGCCATCCTATGATCTCCTCTTTACTTGACTCAATAAACCGAATCTTGTGTCCGCTATTGCACCTCAGATAACGTAGGAACTTATCGCTTCTGCGAATCTTTATCCTGGTATTTAGTTCTCCTCTATATCCATCCTCACAAAAAGCACATTCTGCTTCGTACTTGAGGGTTCCATATTCGTTTGTGTACATGTTTCCGTCTCGTACCCATACCTGTAACTTCAGGCCTTTAAGTTTCCAAGTGTGTCCTATATATGGAACGTAAAAAGAAGATGCCCGTAAGTGAATAAAACTTGGACTAGGTGCTTTGGGAATAGGCAAATCATAGTTAGCCCAACCGCATTGTACGCACACAGGAAAGCCGTCTACATCTTTTGACAATGGTCTGAAATTACACTTCTTGCAATAAGCTGTTTCAGTCACAGATGTTTCATCTGTTACGCATGAAATATTACTGAAACATGCTTGTGTCATTACATTGATACCCCGTACATAGATCCGTTCTTTACAAAGATTCCGTCTTTAACACCACGACTTAAAACAACCCGAACTGTACTTTGATTGATTCCTGTTTCTTCAGATATTGGAATTGGTGTTTGGAATCCTGACTGAAGTAGATACTTTCTAATAGTTTCAATATTGCTTTGAGGTACAAGTTCAGGAAATTCTTCTGGAGAACTCTCCCGGATACCACTTAATCCAAACTCGTCAAACGATAGTGCAAGCATTGGTAGTTCAATGCCTGACGTAATGTCGTTAGCCCTGTCTATTTCTAGTTGTACCCCTAATTCTTTTTTGTGGTTCCTACTTGTCTTAACCGATACCATTACATCGGCTGCACCTTCAAAGTGGATACTGCCGTAAACGTGTTTTTCTTCCCATGATGTATGGGCTATTGCTAAATATCCCCGTTCAGTTGTACCTTGAATGATTGAATTGAGTGCATCTGTGATTCTGTTAGCAGTCTTATTGTCGTTTAGGTCGCCCATCCCGGACCTTGATATCGAATCTAATACCACAAACCTAATATCATATTTATCTACTTCACGTTGGATACGATCTGATATGTCAGAGAAACTCCACCCTCTCGCATGTAGAAATCTAAGAGGTCTGTTGGGTTTAACACCTAATGCTCTATTGACCTGGGCAAGTCTTCGTTGCATGGATTTAGGAGAACGCTCTAGGTTAACGTAGAGAACATTACATTGTTCTACTTCCCATAGTTTATTTGTACCGCTATCAACGCTTATAGCCATAGCTAAAGCTAAGAAAGATTTAGAACTTTTTGGACGTGCGTATAAAATGGTTCCACCATCTGTAACACTAAATGGTTTTAGTCTAAACTTTTGAATTAACGTAGGGTCTCCAGACATAAGTTCTGAAGAGTAATTAGATAGCCATACTTCCCATACTTGTGAGCAGAAATCATCCAAGTCTTTTTTGAGATGATCCTTTTCGTAGAGAATAGATCCTGTCTCCGGGTTCTCAATTACACCCATAGTTTTAAAGGCAGAATTGCAGAGCCTTCCTCGTTCTCCATCTCTACCTATATTGAAAATGTCATAGACAATTTGTTTGCCGTATTCACCTTTGGTATTAGCTGTCTTTTTTTCATAGATAGTAATTTTGGCGTGAGTCCCTGTTTTTTCAGGTCGCAGGTTATCGGCACGAAAATTAATCTTGTGATCGTTAGGCAAGTGTCGTGTTGCTATGACACCTGTGCCGTTTAATTCTGGTTCTAATGTATTGTAAGGCTGAAAGGTTTCAGACAAAGTCATCGATAGCTCTCCTGGTTGTCTTAGGTACTGGCTCATTTAAAACGTAAGGTTTCGGCTTATATTGGGGCCTAAAACCTTGTCTTTGACTGTCCGCTTGGCGTTGCGTAGTCAAAAGTTTTACAGCTTTCTCTATAGATTTGGCGAGCTTATCTGTTACTTCCATATTTTTCTGACTTATTTTTTCTTTTTTATTTTGTCTGTATTGATATTCACAAAAAACGGGAGATACGGCGTAATCATGTAGAGTACAAATGTCTGCTGTACAGATTAAGTTTTCCATATCTACCCTCTTTGTATAAAAAGCGTAGCGCTCCAATATGCAAGAAAACGCTACGCTAGTGTTAGACCCGGACGAGAGGTCACCTAATGATTCAAAACACTTGGTCTATGTATCTAGGTCTAACTAATTTCTTTTGTTTCTTCGGCTGTCTGTGTGTAGTTACCTAATATTATTTGTTCAAACACATCAGTCATTTCGTTTATGGTTTGTGCTAGTTCTCCGTTACGCAATCCAACGAATTCTCCTGACGCATTACCTGCATCAATAGCACCTTTGAATGCAACCTGGCGAACAATAGATTGACCTGTGGTATCTAATTTCTTAGACCATTTAGGTTTTTCTGAGTCTGTAGTAAACACTTCGTCAAAAACTTCTTGTGTCTTTGGATCTATTGTTTCTTCTATCTCAGCAATCTGATGATCGTCTAACTTCTGCATAAGAAAATCGTTTTCCGAACCGTCAAAGACTGCAACGTTCCACCAGTAATGATCAGGATATGAACCGTCTTTGCCGTCTTTAAGATTGCCTTTGACTAATGTTGCAGCAAAATCTTTTTGTGCATTAGCAAACTTAGGGTCAAAGTGTTCTGCTTGCTCTGGAGTTAAAAACAACGGCATAGAATAATTCTTTGTAATAGGTGGTGCAAAGGCACGAATTTGTGTGTTGCCATTACGATTAACACCTTGATTAGATTCTACTGTTAGTGTTACTTGTTGTATGTTATCCATTCTATTAACTCCCCCCGTAAGTACATGCACCGCATTTCATGCCTGCTTCTACTCTTAGGTCATCAGGTTTATCTTCGTAGCACTCAGGGCAAACTCTAATGCGTATGTTTACCTTAGCTGCTTTCTTTTTCATACGAATGATTTTGTTTCTTTTCTCTTTACGGTCTTCGTACTTTTCAATCCACTCTGGAATCCTGTACAACATATCTATCCAGTATTCTCCATCTACACTTTTCTTATCTTTATCTATGTAGTTGAGTTGACGGGTACCATTTTCATGATTTTCCGTAATACTAAAAACACATATGCCATTAAGTTCTATTTCGTATGTAGAACTTAGTAATGCTAGTGGATGACCTGTTTCTATATCGTTTGTTGAATCCTCACGTCTTTTACAAAGAAAAGATATGTTTGGTTCTCCTGGTATTGCACCTACACAGAAGTCTCCGGCCATTCTATTCTCTACAAACTTGAGTAAGTCGAGAAACCCCAGACCTAATTCACAAACTTGATCTGTATATTCTTCTAAAAGCTCAGAAGAAAATATTGTTGGCGTACTAGGAAAATGCGTACGCTGTGGATAGAACGGTACGTCTACCATAAATTCCGTATTTTTATCTGCTAACATAGTTCACCTCTCTTGGTTAGCTGAATTTATTTTTAATAGCTTTCATGACAAATCGTTTTGCCATGTAATCTAAAACATTAGTAATAAGAAAAAGTTTTGCGCCATCGTCATCGTTCATTGATGCACTTTTAAGGTATCCATCTGATGCTAATGTGCGTACGGATCTACTGCTTATGTCTAATAAGTCTGCAGTTGCCTGTGCTTTATTAACCATTCCATATTGAGCAGCAAAACCTAGTTCGTTAAAGTCTTTTACCATACGTTCTCTAACTGTATTAAACACTTCATATACTTCCGGGTCAGACAATTCAGGATCATCTTCCGGTGTAAAGTATGTGTGAACGTATTCGTATTCTGTGTATTTACTTATCATTGTTATCCACCTCGATAAACAAATCATTTTCTTTTTCATTAAAAACAGCAGAACATAAACGTCTAAACTTGCTAGATGCTTTTGCTCTGCCATTCATTGTGTCTAGCAAGTGATAAAAACTGTAATCAGTCTTTTCATGTATTTCGTTTAAAGAATACTTTTGAAATATAGGATGCTGTTTTATCTTATTGTTCATGTCAAGTTATTCCAACGCTTGTCGTGTTATTTCCACAATATACATTAAACAATAATGGTGTGTCAATGGGGGTTTCACACGACAGCTTTGGAAATTACTTGTAAAGTATGGTAATATCCTAGCTATCAGTAAATTGAGGAGATAATATGAGTAAGAAAACACCATTGGTCACATGGGTTAAATCTCTTTATGGACCAGGAAGGCAGTTTACGTCAGGCAGGCAGCTTGCTTTTGCTACGGGTAAAAATATGAGTATAGTTTCCGACATTCTTAATAGTGGAAAAGGATCTGTTGAAACAGTTTTAGCAATAGCAGAGGTTGTTGATTTTCCAAAAATAGAAGCACTCGTTATTGCAGGTCATCTGTTAAAAAAAGACCTACGCCAAGCAGACATTAAGTCTGGTCTTAAACCAGATGAGATTGGTCTTCTAAAAGACTTTCGATCTCTCGATGATGCCGTAAAGACTGTAGCGATTTCACAAGTGTCAGCACTACGTGCTCTTCGGGCTGAGTCAGCCGAAACCGAATCGTCCTCCCGGAAGAAGTCTCCAAAGTAATTGACGGAACTAGTGTCGCTTTTTCTTTCTGCATAATTTCCTCCATCTAAATTATTAATATCGATTATCAACCCCATAAATAAAAGGTGGATTGTCAACATAACAGGAAAAAAGAATCATGCAACCCCAGATCGTGTCCTGCTAGGCACGAGCCGAAAGGACAGTTTTTGTCTTATCGGGGTTTTTAGCCCAAAAATCGAAAAAAAACAGGAGTTGAAGAAATGGTTTCAAAAACCAAACAACAAGCTTTACAAAATAGAATTAATCTCCGACAAAACCCTGTAACTGGCGAGCCGGATACAACTGATTTACTTGTTTTATTTGAACGACCTTTAACTCAAAGATTAAAAGACCTTAGAAGTTTACCTACTTATGGTTTTGGAAGTAATCAAGAAAAGTTTGCTAGTGTTTTAGGCATAAACAAGAAAACATTATCAAGAATAGAAAACGGAACTACTCATTTTACAGATGACATGCGAGAAAAATACATGCAAGTTTTTGAGGATTCCCCAGATGCAGGAAATCCTTTATTTTATTTACCTGATGTATATGCAGAAAAAATTAGAGCCGATGTATCTTTAGTGCAGTCTTTAAATATAGCTAAAAGTAATTGGTTCAAAAGAATAAACGAAAAGATTGTTGCTAACTTCAATGACTTAACAAGTGCTGCAAAAGATTTTATAGAATCTTCAATCAATTTTTCTATTCAACAATGTTCTAGTAAAACGGATATGGCTACAGGGCTTCCAACATACTCAGACAATCCTATTAGTATGCGGACAATGTCGGGTTGGAAGTGGGGTAGCAGGCACTTAGAATCATACTTGCAGAAGGAAATCTGGACAAAACTCAACTGTAAATACGATAGGTTTCGTATTGTACGGGGATTGGCTTTTGAAATAAATGAAGAATCCTTTATGGACTACGAAATATACACTTCTGGCAAGGTTCCCCAATCGTCTGAGTTCGTTAAGAATTTACCCCACAAATTTGTTACGCAAACCACAATTGAATCTCCTTATATGTATATCTCCAATCCCAAGACAAGACCAGAGATGACTACCGCAGGGGTTAAAGTACTTGATATATATGGCGATCCTGAAAATAAAGACCGGGAATTAACAGTCTTTTTTCATTACGACAGTTACAAAGATAAAGATGGGAAAAAACTTAAAAAAGATGATTTTTTTAAGTTAGTGTTAGATGACTTGGAACACACTATTATGCCAACTATAGAAGAATACTTACTCGAACGTGACAATCGTTATTTGCAATCCATTACAGAACTTGCTAACGCAAGGGCGCAAATCATTATGAGCGAGGGGGAATAAACATGGGTAGAACAAAAAAAATATATCGGGGCGTTGAAACTCGTTTAAATAAAGATGGAACTACTACGATTCGAGTGAGACATCAAATTCCAGAAAAACACGAAGTAACAAGTTTTAAAGTATCTAGTCCTACTGCAAACGATTATAAAATTGCAGAACAAATATTTGATGACCATGTATCCAAATGTACGGGCAAACAATACCAAACGACTAACAATAAAACGACTGTTGCTCAGTTGTGTACAAAATACATGGACAATAAATTTTTCAATGAAAGCACAACTACTAAAGCTGATGTAGACAGAAAATTTAGGCTTTATATAATCCCTAAATTAGGCAACATTAAGATTTCTGACTTGCAAAGAGAGCATCAAAATCAATTATGGGATTATGTTAAAACACATAAATATGATTCTAAAAAACAAAAAGTTGTTAAGTTAGAAAATCATTCAGATAGTCCCGAAAAATTAGAAACATCCTACTTAGTAAAAATTGTTAGAGAATTAAATAATGCTTTAAATTATGGGGTTAAAAATAAATGGATTACAAAAAATCCTATAAAGGGATTTTCTGACCACATAAATGACGAAGCTAAATTATCTGATAAAAAATCACGCAAAATTAAATTCTTTTTACAACCCGAACAAGTTAAAGCTATTTCTGACAAATTAAAAAACGGGCCTTTTGAGTATGCCGTTATTTTGATGGCACTTACTGGCATGAGAAGAAATGAGGTCTTAGGTTTAAAGTGGAAGGATTTTAAAAAAGACACAATTCGTGGCAATGAAATGTATTTTCTTGACATTTTCAGACAGGTTTACAGATGTGAATATCGTAAAACATTAACGACTCAAGAATTAGATGGTAGCGATCATTTTGTAAAACAACTTTCGACTAGAACAATTGCTATCCATCCAGAAGATTTGACTGTCAAAATCTTAAAAAAAATTAAAGGCAACCAACATGATTACAGAATTGCAAAAGGTATTTTTAGCGAACCAGACCAGGAGGATTTAGTTTTTTTAAATTTCAAAACTATGAAACCTTATTCGCCTAACTCTCTTTATCATGATTTTAAAGACGCTGTTGTAGCGGCATCTGAAGATTTTAAAAAGGGATTAGAAGGTAGCGTAGCAATCCCTCAGGCAGCACACAAAGGTGGCGTGCATAATTTAAGGCACTATCATGCAAGTCAATTGTTACGCAAAGGTGTAGATTTTAAAAGTATTCAAAAAAGATTAGGTCATAGTACATTAGCAATTACAATGGATTTGTATGCCGATCATGACATAGGGCATGACATAGAAGGTGCGAGAAAAACTGCGTCAGATTTTGCAGATTATGCTTTAGATTAATGTATAATAAATTTTCCTTAAAAAATAATTTAAAAAAGTTTTACCCCCATATTACCCCCACGAACATTTTTTAAGGGGTTGAGAAAACAGCGAAAACACCCCGTTTTCGTAGCTAAAATAGCGAAAATGGGCCTGTAGCTCAGGCGGTTAGAGCGCAGTCCTGATAAGACTTAACCTACATTTTTAAGACAATTATTCACTAAAAATCTTAGTAATTCGTGACTAAATTACAAAAGAAACTTTTGACTGTCAGGAATTACTGTCATATTTTGGATATATATTGAAATGGATTTACCCCCACGACACCCCCACGACACCCCCACGCTACGATTTTCGTTTACGTTTTCGTTTCGGTGTTTGTCCGTCTCGAATGGCACGGGCTAGTTCGGTTGATTCGATCCAGAAATATTTAGCACCAGGTATTCTGACGGTTTGTAAAAATCCTTTTACCGGGTGCGCCCATGCGTCTCGCACTTGTTGTGCTGATCTGTGAAAATGTTTTGCCACTTGTTCTGTTGTTAGTAGTTCGGGTAAAAACACACCGATATATTCAAACCCGCACTCTTTGCAATCGGATTTAATCTTTGCCGTATCGTCTTCAAAGATCCGCTTTTCTGTTAGCGGACCTTTGCAGTCAGGGCAGCGTTGCTTTATAAATATTTGTTTTGTTTCGTCATCCATTGTTTAGTCGAGTAAAAAAGAAATGTCTGGGTAATGGTGCGCAAACCATTCTTTGCCTTTGTTTACGATATCAATTAATTCATCTCGTGTCATAGGCAAGGTCGCTATAATTTCATCACTCAATGGTTGGTTGAGTAATTGTTCAGCGCCCTTTACCTTGTCATAAACTGCTGTTTGTAATGGGTCTAGGGTTACAGATGCTCCAGTATATTCATTTTTTATTTCAAATGATTCTGTAACGTCTACTTTAAATGGTGGCTGTATGTCATTATTCATTTTGATCTCCTTAGTGATCACTATACATTATATGATTTAGGATAAACCTCCATAAAATCTTGGATTAATTTTTCTGGAATTTTCCCGTAGGTTTTTTGAAATTCATTTGAAGTTACTATCATTCTAAGTTCACAAAATATTCCGTCTACGATTTCTATATACTCGCCTTGATTATTCGCATAATGGTTAATGGGTATTTCTTTTATCAGACTATTGAATTCTTCTGTCATAAATATAACTTCCAAAAGTTGTTCGGCTTTTCTGCGTAATTTTTCTTCAAATTCACACCATCTATCAATAGTTTTTTTATGAGCATTTTCAACTTTAACTATGTGATCAATGAGTGATTTTCTGTCTGGAAATTTATCCCATTTTTCAGGTGTTTTTTTAATTGTTTCTTGCATATTATTACCCCCTAGGTAACTTATTTTTTTCTTTAATCTGTAATGTTGGCGATTCTCGTAACGTTCCACGTTCAATAATTTCCGCTATGGCATCGCCGTATTTGCTAAACAAGTTTAGTTTTACAAAGTTCCATTTTGGATCTGTCATTACTTGCATTGGTGGCGTGTATGCTCCGCTATCTATCAGTTCATCGGCGTGTTCCGTCTCTAATAGGGGGCGTAGCACGTCATCTAGTGCCTTTGGGCTACCTGGTTTGAGTTTTACTTCTAGGTCTGGATGTGGAACAGCCGTTGCGCCTTCACGTTCCATATCCTGGAGTATCTCAAACTTTAATTCATCGGCCTTTGCTCGGCTCGTTTTGCTTACTTCGTAGAGATTCCAATATCGTGTAATTTTATCCTGTAAATCACTCATTTAATTTACCTCCCTCATCTTGTATTGGTTGATGAAATGTTGGTATAGCTGTGCCACTAGATTTCCTTTGAATATTTTTACATTGCTAATCTCATCATCAGTAATGCGTATCGCAAATTCTTCGTAAAATGTATCCTTTACAGACTCAATAAATTCTTCTTTTGAAATACCAGACCCATGATGTGTCCATTTAACTTTTACATCACAGTACCAATCTTGCTCTGAATTTTTACTCATTTAATTATTCTCCTTCCTGTGGGACAACTCGTGTGGCAACAACTAAAAAGTCCATACCTGCACCCTCTGGATGTACACCTAACAGATCGGTAACTTTATGCATCCAACCTGCACTCCAATCAGATCCAAACCATCGTAGTTTAGTCTCGTCTTTGGCGATAATTTCCCATCCGTTTTCCTTTAATTTTTCGGTCTGCTTTTGCGTAAAAAAATCACTCATCTAATTTCCCCTTGTGTTACTGTTTTTGCAATCGTTACATATGCCAATCGGCAATTCTAAATTCTGTTCTGGATCGTCCCGGACGCTCCAACAAGCGTCGCATTCCGGGCAATGGTTGTCGGATACGTCCCGCCATTGTTCGCACTCATTACAAACTATGTATTCGTTAATATTTGATGGCATTTAATTCACGCTCCCAGTCTTAATTGCGTTTGTTTTTGATATGCATGTTCATGTATCAATTCGTATATTTCCGCATCGTTTAACGGTTGAGTTCTACATACATAATGGAATGAATTTTTTTTGCCCGCGTGGATAATTTCATCACCTTTATGTATTCCGCCACAATTGGTAGTGTCCTGGTATTGGCAGTATCCGTTGTATTTAGCTATCATTACGCTACACCTACCTTTTTATTGCTGTACGCAAACTTGATACCTTCCTTGCGCATTCGCTTTAATGCTTTTGACGCGTCGGAATCTTTAGGTTGTGTACCGTGTAGCAATAAAGCGAAGGATCCGGCGTTATTAATCGCGTAGTATTCGTCGTGGTCAATTGGCAAATTTGTATCATTTGGATGATTTACTACTACCGCGCTTTTTAGGTTGAATTCATCGATAATTGAATCTTTACGGCTGCCATAGCTTGCATTCATTGAGAAATTGTCTGGGCGTAAATATTCCAATTCCTGCATCCAGTCAACACTTTTTGTGTATGCGTAGAATTTAATATTTTTATAGAATCTCGCGACATCGTAAAATGATTCCATATAATCACGACTAAAGAAGTCACCGCCAACATGAATACGGATTATGTCCGCATCGTGTGGAATTGAATTCATTAGTATCTGTGTGATCTGTTCTAAACTTTTTTTGAGTAATAGGTCCGTATTATATTTTCTTTGCTCGTATACGGTCGGGTACATTACTTCTTGTGATGCGCTAAAACATCTAAATATCGCGTGCTTACCTTGCTGTATTCTAGTTTTGCCGGTTGTCTTATCTTTAATCGCCCACGCTTGACAATCCTTAGCCCCAGGACAAGTAAAGCCAGACAATAAAGATAGAGAATAAATTTTTGGCTTGTTAATTGGTAACCATGCCTTGATTCCTTCAAGCTTCG
>Ga0208669_1000938_pt1 | contig 11025 bp, 18 predicted proteins | sample 21_taG_FD_184095 | JGI IMG/M metagenome (GOLD analysis project Ga0208669, IMG submission 184095) | Marine viral communities from the Subarctic Pacific Ocean - 21_ETSP_OMZ_AT15319 metaG (SPAdes) (version 2) | ecosystem: Environmental > Aquatic > Marine > Oceanic | place: Pacific Ocean | collected...
TCCAATACCTACCTTGCCGGCGAAATAACCATCATTTAAAAACTTTAATGCCATTTATTATACTGGATTAAATTAATATTAAGCTCTTGTTACTATAGCTCTATACGTTCCTTGTGCTATTGCACTTGGTGCTGTGAAGTTTATTGTAATGTCATTGCTTGATCTAGTTACATCTGCGTAAACTGTTTCACCAGCCGCTGTCATAACTTCAATTCCACAATCTAAAGCAGGAGCTTCTAAAACTGTATTTGAATTAATAACCCAACCTTGTGTACCAGACGGTGGACTTGATTGATTAGAAACACCTGTTGTAGAGGTTGCATGCAGCAATAATTGTACTGAACTTTTTCCTATTAGCTTTGAAATACTTGCTTTTACATTTTTATCTGCAGAAGCATCATACATTAAAAATTGATCTGAATTTGAAACACCTGTGTCTTGATTTTGACCTTCAATATTTACACCAACTACAGCAGTACCAGGAGAATTATAAACTACATGAGCACCTAGCTTATCATTTGCTGTACTAGCATTAACGTTACCTAGACCTACTGTGCTTATTGTTGCAAGATCTGTATCAGATTGTACAATTATAAAATCAGCTTCTACAGAAGCACCGGCAGCCGCAGCTGTTTGAACTATAACTGAATCACCAGGTGTTAGAGGTGTAGCTGCGTTTCCAAAGAAATTACCAGCAACAGTTACTACATAGTAATCACCTACCGCAACAGCAACTCTAGAACCGCCAGTTGTTAAATTACCTCCACCAACTATCGCGCCAGTGTTAGCGTTGAAACCACCTTTAAATTCTAATAAACCTGTAACCGCAGCTTGTACAAAAGCGGTTGTCGCTATTCTAGTAGAGTCATCACCTGAAGCAGGTGTTTGAGCTACAGCGTTAGCTGGTAATTGTAAGTTTGTTCCAGACGCTGCCCACTCTGCAAATGCACCGTCAGCTAAACTAATTGTATAACTATCTGCAGTTGCTACATCAAGTTTAATTTCTTTTGCCGTGCCGTTAAATGCTATAGTGTTTTGAGTTACACCGTCATTTTTTAATATTAAATTGTTGCTTCCAGCTGCTTTACCTAAAGTGTAAAGATCATTGGTCGGAATAACCCACGTTCCATCACCACGTAAAAAAGTAGTACCTGAACCGCCAGTTGGAACATAACCTATATTAGTTCCACCATTGTAAGCCATAGAAGTTAAAGTTAACTCTCTTGACGCAATGCTTTCTGTTAATGGAGCTCCTGTTGAAGTACCTGTGGCTAGTGTTACGCCTGTTACACCTGTATCTGTAGGTACAACCCATGTTCCATCACCTCGTAAAAATTTAGTGTTAGTACCACCAGCAGGTACATAACCTACGTTACTAGCACCTGCGTAAGCAAATGAATTTATAGTTACAGCACCAATAACTGAACTTAAAACGGTTAATGATTTTCCAACCGAATTACCTGTTTGTGTTGTTGTTAATGATTCAACACCGCCACCTACTTCGACCCATTGATTAGTCCATACTTTTAGCACACCAACACCTGAGTCAGCGGTTGTGTCAAAGTAAAGTTGACCACTTACACCAGTACCGGCCGCTGTATCACCAGCTTCATTTACTATTCTAGCGTGATCTAGTTCGTTTTTATTAAGATCAACTTTGTTTAAAAAATTTATTGCCATGTTTTTTTAGTTTAAATATGCTTTGCCAGTAAATCCAGCAGAAAAATTTATTTGTACGTTATTATTGTCCACGTACGTTACCTCGCCGTTTATTACTATGTTGTTGTTGTTTATTACAGATACAGAAGGAAATTTCCCTAAGTTATGTTGTATATTCCAAGTTGTAGCAGGTGTACCTTGTGTAAATACAAATGTTGGTACACCTTGCGAAGTCAGTGTAAATAATGCAAAGTCATAAAACTTACTTGTATCAAAATTACCATTACCAAATATACGAGTTAATACTAAAATATAATTTCCACCTGCTTTTACAGTATATGAATCTATAGTAAAATGACCAAAATTATTAATGTTATTTTGCTCGCTTATAAGTATATTGTTACCAACAAGATAACTCATAAACGCTACTGTGTTAGCTCCGCTGACATCAATAGGTGAAACCTCTAAGGTTGTTGTTTGTGATATAGGTGTTTGATTGGCGGGGCCAGTAAATTGCCCAGAGGTTGGAGTTCCAGGGTCAACTAATCTAAATATCATTTGAGCAGATATAGATATTCTACCGTTTATATTTAAGTATTCTGCTATTTGCTCAGCGGTAAAATTTCTAGTTGATCCGTTAGTACTATTAGTACCTACCCACCTATCAAGGTCATTAATAGGTAAATAATCTGGATACGAGCTGATTAATGCCATATCTATTTATTGCTTATTGATTTAAACTTTTCTGCGCCTCGTGAGCCAAAGTATGCTACGTAGACTGTTGTTGTTAGAGTTTTTAATAAACTTATCCACTCTTGCTCTACTGTGAAAGATATATTTTCATGACTATCAACCCATATAAAAGCAATAGTCATTACAGATAAAAAAATCAAAGACAACGGGCGAGTGTTTTTACTAAGCCAACTATCTGACTTCATATCGCTAGCCCAGCGCTTTGATATTTCTTGCATTTCAATCATATCTTGTTCTAATAATTTTAATGCTTTTTCTTTATCCTCTACAGGTAATGTAGGATCTTTATGTATAAGATTTTTAACTAAACCAAAAACACCGGCGTCAGGTAACACATCACCCGCTATATTCAATATACCGGGCGCTGTTTTACTCAAAAATTTTCCAACTTTGGTTTCGTTAAATTTTTTTTTACTCATTATATCTATAATATATTAAAACACCTTCCCAATCACCAATAAACTTAGCTTTAACACTATTTTTATTTATCATTGTGTATTTTATTACAACTTTATACCCATTTGAAGGGTTGTCTAGTCTTGTTGTTACAAAATTTTTACCTTTATTTATAACAACTTCTTTTATTTTTTCAGAACCTACATTTGTAAAAATAAATTTACCTTTTTTATGAAATATTGAAGTTACGTATTCAGTTCCTTCAGATTTCCATGTACCTTCAAGATTTTTCATTTGACCAAAAATGTTAAATGTAAATAACATTAAGCCAATAATTAATAGTTTTTTCATTTTGATTATATTTAATTGTTTATACTATATATATAATCACTTACAATGAGTTTACTTTACATTCCAAATACTCTGTTTTCTTTATCCATCAAAGAGTTTAAACGATTTGCTTCAAGTTTATTTCTTTTAGCAAAACTTGTAGAGTCTTTTTTAAAAGCTTTTCTTGCTTTTGGATCATTCATTTTATATGGTTTGTTACCACCTTCTAAAAACTTTTCATTATCAAACGTTTCTACTTTAACTGGTTTTGGAGAATACGATCCACTTTTTGGATCAAAATTACTATTATCAAAACCCAACGAAGTAGCTTGTTTTGTATTGGCTAAAAGACCATCTCTTGCTGCCATTTCAAGGCTTTCACTTTTGTGCACAACTCCTTCGTGCATTTTAGGTGCTCCTGATATTAATCCTCTTTCGGCCATATCTTGACCTGTTTTTAACCCGTGTTTTTTAGAACCAGGCATCATTTTAAATCCCATAATTTATTTTTTATTATTGTTATGCATTATATGCTTCTTTTTCCCATGGAAGAGTTTTATCTCCTTCGTCCATGTTTTTTCTTAAATATCTTTTACCTTTCCAAGTAACTGATGTTTCATCATAAGATAAATCTCCTCTTTCCATTTGATCTAAGTGAACTTGCTCGTGTTTAATAACGTCTTGTTCTTTTTCAGGATTTAAATTTTTTGCTATTATTATTGTACCATTATCGTTAGCCATACCAATAGCGCCTCCATCTATATCTCTGTGATATATTGGTGTGTTTAACGTACAGTTACAGTACGGAGCTCCTTTCATAGTGAAAGCCATAATTACATATTTCCTTCTCCAGCTCTTCCAGCTTCGTCATGAATAATAGGCATATCAAATCTAGAGTTAGACGCTTGCCAGTGTTTAGCCATAGAAGATCTATATGATTTTGGATCTGATGTCATTTTAGGTCCATGATCATAACCCATTTTAGGTCCTTTTTTAGAAAACTGTTCAAAATCGTCTTGCTGAACTCCAGGTTTTCCATTGTACATAGGGTCCATTGATTTTGGGCCATAACAATCTTTTTTCTTAGGTCCTTTTTCTTTAGAGTACATTTTCGACCCAGCGTCTCTCTTTTTTTTATCGTCTTCGTAAATTTTGTTTTTGTCATTTCTGATTTGAATTCTCTCTTCAGCCATGTCTTTATCGTAATTTGCCATAATTTTAGTTTATTGCAACGTATCTACCCGTTGCTGTTGTTAGTGTGTTAGTATTTCCGTTTGACCCAGCGGCTGCAGCTCCAACGTTTACTCTGGATATTGCTACTGGTAATATTTCGCCAGGTTGTACTCCTTCAAAAAATACAGAATCCCCGTCTATTGTTGTTACGTATATATCACAAGCTAATGGTGGGTTAGCTGCTGTTCCTCCACAATATAATTGAAAAGGTATTGCGTTAGCACGTCCTCTGTATATTCTGTAGCCATCTGCTGCTGTAAATATATCGTCAGATAAACTTAAAGTTGTTGCTGAATCAACAGCTGTTACTTTAGCAACACCTGATCTAGCAACTGAAGTATTATAAACAATATCACCTACTTGAACTCCTTGGTTAGTTATTTTTCCACTCGAATCTACCACTTGTAAAAAACCGCCTCCTGAATCGGTTAGCTTGTCAGAAGTTACAGTTGTAGAAACTCCATTATATTTAGATTCAGGTCCTGGTATGTTTATAGTGTTGCTAGGTATTGCTTTTATACCTCCTGAAAAATCACTTGCTGTTATCATCATAGTTATTGTGCTTTACGTGTTATAGGTCCTGGAGAATAAGAACATGCGGCTAATTTAAGCTTCATGCCTTTTCTACCGTTGCTAGATCCTTCGCCGTGCAATCTACCTTCTTGGTCTAAAGGCCCGTCCCATATATGAGACTCACCTACTATACCTACTGAATCTTTTTTAGATGCGTGCGTGTGTGCTTTATCTTCAATCATAATTTTTATTTTTTACTTTTATATAAATCTCCGCCTGGCTTTAATCTTTTAGCTAAAGCTTTTCTACGTGGAGTGCATGTTGGTTTAGTCATTGGTGTACAATAACCTTTATGGTCTGGATTTATACCCATAAACGCTTTTGGTCCGTTATCCATAGATAATGGCCCACCATATAAAGAATTCATACCAGTATTGTCTATATTAGTTACTGGCATTGGATTCATAATTTCTTGTTTTTGTAATTCACTACCATACAAAGAGTTGCCTGTTTGTAATTCTGATGGGGAAAAAGGTGACATTACGGAAGAATATCCCATACTTGGTTGAACTCTAGGTTTACTAGCCATTGGTTTAACCATAGGCATATCTGAATTCATTTCGTGCATCGCTTGTGTTAAAACACCAGAACCTGAGTTTCTATCTTCAACTCTATTCATATCTGCTTCGCTAACTATAGAAGGACCTGCGGATCTTATATTGTTAGGATCTCTTACGGCGCCTGGGTTACGTGGAACCTGTGCTGCTTGCCTAGCCGCTATCGCTGCGTCTGCAATATTACCACTATTTCTAAAATCAGTAAGATTGTTTCCAAACAACCCATTCATAATGTTTTGGTTGCTTGACGTTCCTGAAAGTGAAGTAGCAGCACTACCTATCATGCCGCCTATGAATTTTAATGGTGAATTATTTTTGCTCATATTAGTTTCTATTTTTTTTCACTGTTCCATCTTCATTGTAATTACCACTAGCTTGTCTTCTTGCTGCTCTTTCTTTATCACTAAGTCCATTTTTTTTAGTAACTTTGCTAAAATCTGGCTTATTCATAAAGTTATTTCCTAAACTTATAGATTTTGATGAAGAATCACCAGTAGTTAAAGTATTTTTGCTTTTACTGTTAACCGACACTTTAGATGGTGGCGTTGGATTTACTTTACGCTTCTTAGCTTCTCTACCTGCAAGCACTCTAAGTGCTTTACCTACTCTTGTTCCTCCAGACTCTTTACCTGCTTTGTTAAGTGCTATTTTTTGATCATCTGTTAAAGTACCACCAGCTCTTTCAAGCTTATTAGCCTGACTTTCCATAAAACCACTTTTTCTGTTTCTTAACCTTTGCGCTCTACCTAATTTACCTTTGCTTTCAGCGTGAGCTATTCTTTGATCAAACTTATCTACACTTCTTCCGTCTCTATCAAAAGCTGTTTTACCTTCTGCTTTATTAACAACGTTTGCTAGTCTGGAAGCTGTTTCGTTAGGTGATTCTGATACAATAGGTGTTGTTCCACCTGTGTTATTACCTAATTCAGAAGTTAGGTTAGCTGTAGATTTTTGTCCTTCTAAACTTATTACTGGAGCTTTCATTGAACTAGAGCTTAGACCGCCTAATGGTTCGGTTTTTTCTTCTTTACGTAGAGGTGATCTTAATTTAAAAGGGCTGTTCATCTTTCTTTGTCTTTGTTTACATTGTATATGGCTTTAGTTAATACTTTGTCAGTATAACTTTTGCCATTTATTATTTTATTGCGTCTTTCGCTAGCAGGTATATCATCTTCACCTAACATGATTCGATACATTCTACTTATAAGTTGTTTGCACTTAAATGAAACTTTATATATATTATACTTTTGAGTTGTTCTGTTTCTATGTCTCCATACAACAATCCAATCTTCTTTTAGTAATCTGTTCCAGCGCCTGTTATCCCAACTATAAGAATATGTACCTATTTCAAAATCATGCTTAGAAAAAAACTCCATGCAGTCAAAGTATATTAACAACTCTAAATCTGCGTCATTTAAATCGTTGTTTTTACAAGCCCATTTTCGTATTATACGGTAATGTTTTAGCAGATTGAGATCTTTTAAGTCTCTAGCTTTTAGCTTTTTCATAAAACAACGACAACATCTTGTAGTTTTATAACGTGATATATAGTTTTTTCTATTTCAATCTTAAAACCTTGAGTTACGTCATAATATATTGTATCATTTTCTTTAACACCGACTACTTCTGACCCTATTGACAGTACCTTAGCCTCTATATATCTTATATCTTCTCTTTGGTTTTCCGCAAGCATTAAACCACCTTTAGTAGTTGTAGTACCTGCTTTTGTTTTTTGTATAACTAAATTTCTACCTATTGCTTTCATTATGCTCTTAAATTATTAATTACACAATCTGTTGACAATATTGTAGTTGCTACTGAAGCTGCATTAATAAGAGCACTTTTAGTAACTAACAAAGGATCGATAATCCCATTAGTTATCATTTTTACCATATTTCCTGTAACAACATTTAATCCCATACCTTTTCTTGTAGGCGTTTCATAATCTTGAATACCTGCGTTTTCTAGTATAGTTTTAAAAGGAGCTTTAATTGCTTCTAATAAAATTTGCTCACTTTTACTTTGAGCTTTAATACCTAACGAAGCGTTTAGCAATGCTATACCTCCTCCTGGCACTATTCCTTCTTTTATTGCAGCTTTTGTAGCACAAATAGCGTCTTCGACTCTATCTTTCTTTTCTTTTAATTCTACTTCTGAATTAGCACCTATTTTAACTACAGCAACTTTTGCTGATAATCTAGCTAATCTTTTTTCGTATTGAACTTTATAACCAGTTAGCTTAGTATCAAGTAATTTCTTTTTAATAACTTCTATAAGATCAGTTACATCTTCTGAAGGTTCACCTACTCTTATTATAGTTTCGTCTTGGTTACTTGTAGCTTTTAAACATGAACCTAAGTGTTCTGGTTTTATTAAATCCATATCATCACCTAAGTCTTCATTTATAACTGTAGCCCCTGTTAAAAGAGCTATATCATTTAAAACTTCTTTTCTAGTAAAACCAAATGTTGGGCTATCTACTATGTTTACTTTTATATTGCCTTTCATTTTATTCATAGCAAGAGCCGCGTAAACTTGCTGATCACAGTCTGCTATAATTAATAATGCTCTTTTTTGTTTTATAACATATTCTAATACATTTTGTATTTTTCTTATGTTTGGTATTTCTGATTCTACAACTAATACTAAAGGTTTTTCTAAAACAGCTACTTTCTTATCTTTATCAGTAGCAAAGTGAGCTTGCCTTAATCCTTTTTCATATTGTATACCATCTACAATATCTACAATTGTTTCAGACTCGTTAGATTCTTCCATCGCAACGATGCCTGTGTTTCCTACAGCTTTAAAAGCTGAACCTATTAAGTTTCCAAGGTGCTTATCATTGTTAGCTGATATAGTTGCCACTTGATCTATCATTTGACCTGTGACTGGTGTACTGTGTTTTTCTAAGTGTTTTATAACTTTTTTTACAGCTGAATCTATACCTTCCTTTAATACTCTAGGATTTTCTTCTGGTAATTTGTTTTTAGCCTCATGTAATATAGCATGAGCTAATACAGTAGCGGTTGTTGTACCGTCTCCTGCCTCTCTTACTGTTTTGCGTGCCGCTTCTTTCAGAAGAACGGCTCCCATGTTTTCTACTGAATCCAGTAGAGTTATTGTGTTTGCAACAGTTACACCATCTTTTGTGATGATTGGTTGACCGGTTTCATCTTCAAGGATAACACATTTGCCGCTAGCCCCTAATGTGGAGCTAACAGCTTTTGTGAGTTTATCTATCCCTTTAAATATCTTATCTTTGGCATTGCTACCGAAGTTAAGATTCTTGACAATTTTGTCTGACATAATTAGATTAGATTAAATTTGATTTATTTATTTAAAGGTTTTTACGACTTTTGGTCCTTTCAAGAAATCTACTTTCTTAGCATAATGGTCTACTGACGAATCAATAGCTGTTTCTGCTGCTTCAAGTGTTTCTCTTCGGGTTACGTCGATCCAAGTATCTTCCTTTACAGGGTGTTGGTACTCGGTTTGAAAAAATCCATTTGGTAATTGTACTATTCTCCAGTGTTTTTTCTCTGAAAGATGTTTCCAAAAATTAATAGTTTCTTCGTTGGGTTGTGGTTGACTATTCCACGAACTAGTCTGGTAATAAAAGGTCATTGGTTTAAAATTTAATGGTTAATAAAATAAGGTATTACGAAATTGCAGCGTACACAGCAGATACAAACAATACAGCTCCTGGAGTTGCAGCTTGATCTAAAATTGGCTGTGATTGCTTAGCAGCAAACGTTGGGCTTGAAGCAGCTACTGGAGAACCAGCTGGTCCATCAGGTGCTACTACAGCTACTCCTGCAGGTGGTAAATAAGTTTGATCCCATGCTCCACCGCCTTTTGGATATACAACTTCTTGCCATGGAGTTGCCATAGCTGCGATAATTGCATCCCAGAATGCTTTAGTTACATTAGCTTGTGCAGCTACAGAAAAACTGTTACCAGCTGCAGCTCCTGTAGAAAGAGTATACTTAAAGTTGTTACTAAAAGAAATTACTACTGTTCCAGCTTGTGTTGCGTTAGCCGCTTTTCCTGTTGCTACAATGTTTACAACGCTTAAGTCTGGTCCTGCCACTGGCATAGGTAAAAGACTACCGTTGATGTTTAAAGTTAAAATTTTTGATGCCATTTTATATTTTTTAATGGATTAAGGTTCACTGTTTTATTTACATGTGTATTTAAGGCGAACCAAAAAATCAAATACACACGTTATGTTTTACCAAGTTGCTATAGCAGCTCTCTTCCAAGTATTAGTAGCAGTGCATACATATATATAATTAGCATCTGTAGCTATTTGACCTGTCACACCTTTTGATGTTGCTGAGGTTGGAGCCGTAACATCTGCTATAGTACCAACAATACTAGACACAGTGAAGTTATAAGTAACTTGTGTGTCATTAACTGAATCTATTCTAGACCCAATTAAGACGTCTGTTGATAATGGAGCTACTATCGGGTAGCTGTATATTTGTGCCATAGTTATTTACTTGTTTGTTATATCTATATATTCACACGTAATATTGAAAATTTACATAAACAGTGACACAAGGGTATTACTATTATATATATAACTACCTATTGTCACTAAAATAAAAAAATGTTATAAATTTAGGGGTGTAGCCCTGCCCCCTCTCCTACACTCTTTATTTTTAAAAGAAAAGTCGTTTCATTTTGCCGGGCCCCACCGTGTTTTCTAGCGTTTTACGTATATATATCAGCGTTTTTCGCCATCGTCTATAGTATTTTACCTTTTTCTACAAGCTAACTACGATGCTAGCTTATTTACCTGTCATCTCACTCGCCTCATCGTCTCACCTCAGCCAAACCAGTTCACCATGATACACCATAATAATATATATGACTGATTGTCATGACATTATGACATACTTACATTAATATAATAGTATGACACATTGACACATTGTGGTATGACAGTATGACATTCTCTTACTATAAATAATCATACACCTTTTACAAAGATAATACGACTCATAATGGATAATATAAATGTAACTAATAACAACTTAAATATAATAACTATGTCAACTTTAAATTCTAAAAGATTTGTTATACGCAAATCACTAATCGGTAAAAATCAAATCATCTCATTCACTAACAAAAAAGGTATCACTATTGAATACAATCATGATATTGCTTATGAAATTATGAAAGATAAATTAAATGCTATGAATTGCTTTAACAAGTATAAATCTTATACAGCAAGTAACAATATTCCATTAGTGTTAAGAAATGTAGAACTAGTGTAATATGACAAACTGTCATGACAACCTGACATAATGGTTAATGTGAGTTCGATTCTCACTATGTCAACTAATAATAAATAATACAATATGATAACTACTGAACTTTCTAAAAACTACTACATAATTAATAGTGACAATACTATTACTTATCTTAAAGACTTATAAACTATGATAGTAACTAATAAATATACAGGCAGAGATGTCACTCGTGAGTATCTAGCATTACTCGAAGGTTTAATTACTAA
>Ga0208669_1000943_pt1 | contig 10967 bp, 13 predicted proteins | sample 21_taG_FD_184095 | JGI IMG/M metagenome (GOLD analysis project Ga0208669, IMG submission 184095) | Marine viral communities from the Subarctic Pacific Ocean - 21_ETSP_OMZ_AT15319 metaG (SPAdes) (version 2) | ecosystem: Environmental > Aquatic > Marine > Oceanic | place: Pacific Ocean | collected...
CTTCCAGTGAATATGCCGCCACTTCGGCTATTAAACGCAAAGCAACTAGAGCAGGTAGACAAGTGGCTAAACAACCCAAAAAGATTGCTAGAAAAACGGCGAGATTTAGATGAGAAAAGACAAATTGTACTTAAACTTGGCGAAGCCGCTGCTGAAGCTAGGAAACTATCTATTCAACAAGCACGTGAAAGCTCTAAGAAAAAGACAAGAAAACGAAGGAACTAGGAGACTATAATGGACAACATGATATTAGATGCATGGAATGAACTTAGTTATGTAGAAGGTGTATTGTTTACAGTATGGTTATTTATATTGTACTATGGTAAGTGTTGGATAGATTCAAAGTTTAATAAAGAAACTTGTAATTGTATAAGATGAGTGTAGAGACGTTTTTAAAATGGAAGATACTTCCTAGATTTATGATGTTGGCTAGTACAGTAATGTCATGGAGATGTGCTGAATGGTTTATGGATTTAGATACACCGACTGCAGCACAGTCAGCTTTTGTATCAGTAGTTATGGGTGTGATGACAGGTGTCTTTGGCATTTGGATGGGTCACGAACATAAAGGAGACAACGATGTTAACAGCATTAATAGGACCAATCGCAAACCTCGCTAGTTCTTGGATGAGCAGTAAGGTTGAGAAGGTCAAAGCAGATGGACAAGCTAAAGTAGCACAAGCTAGAGCTAAGGCAGTTGTAGCTGAGAAAGTTGCTACAGGTGAAGTGGCATGGGAAAAATCTATGGCAGATGCATCAGATAATTCGTGGAAAGACGAATTTGCCTTGATTGTTTTGTTATTACCTGCTATACTAGTATTTATACCTAGCATGACAGAGTATGTAAGAGTAGGCTTTGAGGTATTGAATACATTACCTGAGTGGTATCAATATCTTTTATTTATTGCAATTAGTGCATCCTTTGGTATTAAAGGTGCAGGTCAAGCAATGAAGATTATGGGGAAGAAGTAATGACAAATATTGTAGAAACAAACTTTGGAACATTAATCAATCCTGCGAGAGTAGCACAAGGTAGTGCTTCTAATATTGTAAAGAAGGGAGCTTTCTATATATTCTCACTTAGAATTAGTAGTGATGATATTAGAGAATACTCATTTACAGATAGAAGTAGGGCAGAGAAGATGAGAAAGATTTTAATAAGTCATTTAGAACAAAGCATAAAATTAAAGAAAGTAAATGGTTAATGAATTTAATAAAATTACAAGATGAATTAGCAGAAGATGAAGGCATAAAGTTTGAAATATATAGATGTTCACTTGGGCATTTAACAGGGGGTATAGGGCATCTTATTACTGAATGGGATGAAGAGTTCTATGATAAGCCAATAGGAACTAAAATACCACATGACCAAGTAAACGATTGGTTTGAGAGAGACATTAAAACAACTATAAACGATTGTAACTTACTGTTCTCTCAATTTGATAATCTACCTGAAGAGATACAACACGTATTAGCAAATATGTGTTTTCAATTAGGTAGACCTAGACTATCTAAGTTCAAGAACATGATTGCTGCAGTAAAAGACTTAGATTGGGCAAGAATGGCAGACGAGATGGAAGATAGCAATTGGTATAAACAAACTCCTAATAGAGCACAAAGATTAATTACACGTGTCGATAGGCAGATTGGAAAAGAGGTAGCAATATGAGTAGAGAACTAACCGAACGGCAACAGAAGTTTTTATCTGTATTATTTGATGAAGCAGGTGGAGATGTCGTAGCCGCTAAGAAACTTGCAGGATACTCGGATGCTTCTAGTACAACAGACATAATTAAATCATTAAAAGATGAAGTCTTAGAAGCTACACAATTATATATGAGTAGAAATGCACCTAGAGCTGCCGTTGCTATGGTAGGTGGTTTATTAGACCCTACAGAATTAGGTTTAAAAGAAAAAATGTCGGCAGCTAAAGAGTTATTAGATAGAACTGGACTAGTTAAAACTGAAAAGATGCAAGTAGAAAGCACTGGTGGTGTTATGCTCTTGCCACCGAAGAATAATGAATAGATATTAAATATGGGAAAGCTGAAAGGTAAAAGAATAGCAGGAGAACCCGGAACCATCGAGTATGGTGGTCACAAGATATATAATAATAAAGGCGAAGGTGGTGCAAATTATTTAATATATCAACCTGATGGTTCTCTAGATGATGGAGCTAATACATTAAGTGAAGCCAAAGCTATTGTAGAAATGTATTTAGGTAAATATACAGGTGGATTAATAACTAAAAAGAACTATGTTAATAAAATTAAAATAGTAGATAATCTTAAAAAGAAAAAGAAATAATGAATAGAAGTTTAGGTAAGTGGAAGTTACCACAACCGACAGACTTAAAAGATGAAGAACAAAAGGAATGGGTACAGATACCTCGTATAGCACGTATTGTTCCTTTTGGTTATAAATTAAATGAATCAGATAACAACTTACTTGACCCCATACCATATGAGTTAGAAGCTGTAGAGTTAGCAAGAAAACATACAAAGCAGTATTCATATAGACAGATAGCTAATTGGCTAACAAGCAAAACAGGTAGAGAGATATCTCACGTAGGGTTAAGAAAAAGGTTAATGCATGAGCAACAACGTAAGAACAAGGCTAGAACTCTCCGAAAATGGTCCGAGTATGCCCAGAAAGCAATCGAGAAAGCGAAAGCCATCGAAGAAGAAAGAACAGGTGCAAAAGTCTAAGATACAAGAAGTATCTGATGTCGAAGCCGTACCTATAGAAGAACAGAATGTAATCTTCAAACCAAATCAAGGTCCTCAGACAGAGTTTCTTGCGGCAGGTGAAAGAGAAGTATTATATGGTGGTTCAGCAGGAGGTGGTAAATCATATGCCATGCTTGCAGACCCTTTACGTTACATGGGTCATCCATCATTTAGTGGGTTGCTACTGCGACACACAACAGAAGAACTTAGAGAACTAATATTTAAATCTAAGGAAATGTATCCTCAAATATGGAAGGGTATTAAGTGGTCAGAAAGAAAGATGCAATGGGAAGCACCATCAGGTGCAAGGTTATGGATGTCATACCTAGACAGAGATGATGATGTACTTCGTTATCAAGGTTTGGCATTTAGTTGGATAGGGTTTGATGAATTAACCCAGTGGTCTACTCCGTATGCTTGGAACTATATGCGTTCACGTTTGCGTTCTACTGCACATGATTTACCCGTGTATATGAGAGCAACAACTAACCCCGGAGGTCCGGGTCACCAATGGGTCAAGAAAATGTTCATTGACCCTGCACCATACGGAAAACAATTTGATGCCACAGATATTGAATCAGGGAATGTTCTTTCCTATCCAAAAGGACATAGTAAAGCAGGACAAGCACTATTTAGAAGAAGATTTATACCAGCAAGATTATCTGACAATCCATACTTGTCAGAGCAAGGTGACTATGAAGCAATGCTTCTTTCCTTACCTGAACACCAACGTAAACAGTTGCTTGAAGGTGATTGGGATATTAAAGAAGGTGCTGCTTTTACTGAGTTTGATAGGAATATTCACGTTGTTGAGCCTTTTTCAATTCCAAGAAATTGGGTTAAATTTCGTGCATGTGATTATGGTTATGGTTCTTATAGTGGTGTGTTGTGGTTTGCTGTTTCTCCAGACGAGCAGATTATTATATATAGAGAGTTGTATTGTAGCAAAGTACTTGCCACAGATTTGGCAGATATGATATTGGATGCTGAAGCCGATGATGGAAATATTAAGTATGGGGTTTTGGATAGTTCTCTTTGGCATAAACGTGGGGATACTGGTCCTTCTTTGGCTGAACAGATGATTATGAAAGGATGTCGTTGGAGACCTTCAGATAGAAGTAAAGGCAGTCGTGTATCAGGAAAGAACGAAATACATAGACGTCTACAAGTAGATGAGTTTACAGAAGAACCACGATTAGTTTTTTTCAACACATGTACTAATATGGTATCACAATTACCGTCTATACCTTTAGATAAAAAGAATCCTGAAGATGTAGACACAAGAGCAGAAGACCACTTGTACGATGCATTAAGATATGGTATAATGTCAAGACCTAGATTTAGCATATTTGATTACGACCCAATGGGTAGACCAAGTAGCAGTATGCCAGTAGCAGATTCAACATTTGGATATTAGAGGAACAAAATATGGCTGAAGAAGAAATAATGTTAGACGAAGAATCTATTGCACTAGAAGATAGTGATGATAGTGTAGTTACTGATATTGACGTAACTAATATTATTCCTTTTGTTATGGATAGATATCAACGTGCCGAAGACTATCGTAATAATGATGAAGAACGATGGTTAAGGTCTTATAGAAATTATAGGGGGTTATACGGAAGTGATGTTCAATTTACTGAAGCAGAAAAGTCAAGAGTATTTATCAAAGTTACAAAAACTAAAACATTGGCTGCATATGGACAGATGGTTGATGTTTTATTTGCAGGTCATAAGTTTCCCATTAGTGTTGAGCCAACGGTTCTACCAGAAGGTGTGGTCTCCGATGTGTCGTTTGACCCCAAAGAGCCTGAAGCTCTTAAAGGTGAAACATCTTTGTCTTCCCCTTATGGTTTTATGGGTGACGGTAAGGAACTTCCTGCGGGAGCTACCGAAAAAACTTTACAAGAAATGCTTGGACCGTTTGAAGAAAAGTTGGGAGAAATTGAAGGGATTAAAGAAGGGGTAGGAAAAACACCTACTTCTGTTACATTCAGTCCTGCTATGATTGCTGCTAAGAACATGGAAAAGAAGATAATGGACCAACTTCAAGAATCAGGTGCTAATAAACAATTAAGAAGCACAGTATTCGAGATGGCATTATTCGGAACAGGAGTAATGAAAGGTCCTTTTGCTGTAGACAAAGAATATCCTAATTGGGATGACGAAGGTAATTACAGTCCTATATTTAAAACTATAGCTTCTACATCACACGTATCAGTATGGAACTTCTTTCCTGACCCTGATGCTGCCAATATGGATGAAGCACAATATGTGATTGAAAGACATAAGATGTCTAGAACACAATTACGTGCATTAAAGAAGAGACCTTACTTTCGGGATAATATAATTGATGAGGTTATAGAGCAAGGTGAGTCATATGATAAAAAGTATTGGGAAGATGATTTATCTGATTATGCTCCAGACCACGGTGTTGATAGATTTGAAGTCTTAGAGTATTGGGGTAATTGTGACGTTCAGATGCTCTTAGATAATAATGTGGATATACCAAAAGAACTAGAAGAGCATGATGAGTTACAAACTAATATATGGATATGTAATGGTAAGTTATTAAGAATGGTACTCAACCCCTTCAAACCATCTACTATACCTTATATGGCAGCTCCGTATGAACTAAACCCATATTCATTCTTTGGTGTTGGTATTGCCGAGAACATGGATGATACTCAAACATTAATGAATGGCTTTATGAGAATGGCTGTTGATAATGCTGTGTTATCAGGTAACCTACTTATAGAAGTTGATGAAACTAACTTAGTTCCGGGACAAGATTTATCTGTTTATCCGGGAAAGGTATTCAGAAGGCAAGGTGGTGCTCCGGGTCAAGCTATATTTGGTACAAAGTTTCCAAATGTATCAGGCGAGAATCTACAGTTGTTTGATAAGGCTAGACAACTAGCTGATGAGAGTACGGGTATGCCTTCATTTGCTCATGGGCAAACAGGTGTATCAGGCGTTGGTAGAACAGCTAGTGGTATATCAATGCTTATGAATGCTGCAAGTGGTAGTATTAAAACTGTTGTCAAGAACATAGATGACTATTTACTTAGACCTTTAGGTGAAGGTTTATTTAGATTTAATATGCAGTTTAATTTTGATAAAAATATAAAAGGTGACTTAGAGGTTGTTGCACGTGGAACAGAAAGTCTAATGGCTAATGAAGTACGTAGTCAAAGACTAATGTCTTTCTTACAGACTGCATCAAATCCATCTCTTGCACCTTTTGCGAAGTTTAATTACATAATTAGAGAGATAGCTAAGTCTATGGATTTAGACCCTGATAAGGTTACTAATAATATGGATGAAGCAGTACTACAAGCCGAATTACTTAAAGGCTTTCAAGGACCTGCACAAGCAGGTGGAGCAGTTCCACCTGAAGGGCAACCACCAGCAGGTGCTAATCCTCTAGACCCAACAGGAGCAGGTGGTGGAACAATAGGAACTGGACAAGCTCCAGTGCCGGGAGAACAAGGATTTACAGGAAATGACGGACAAGCAGGTGCTGCAGCAAATCAAGCCGCTGGTGAACAACCACCAACTCCTAACCCACTTCAATAATTACCTAGATTCACTAATATCTAATCAACATAAAATATTAGAACAAACAGATGATATTGTTCTTGTACATAGGTCACAAGGAGCAGTGGCTATTCTCAAAAGACTTAAACTTTTAAGGGAAGAAGTAAATGGCAAAGAAGACAAAAAATAAGGATATTGAAAAGGCTGCAATGCCAAAAGCAAAACCTGATGTCATAAATAAAGACATAATGGATATGGTAGATTTTAAGAACTATGAAAAAGAAAAAGGTGAGTTGCATCCAGAAGACCCAAGAGCAGGGGATAATATGGATACAGGTAAAGCTTTTTATGAAGAAGGTGATAAGACTTTAGAAAGTGAAATAGAAAGACTTACTAAATTAGCGAAAGAACGAAAAAAGTTTTTAGGTAAAGAAATAAATGCTGCTAAAGGTGGCTCTATGACCAAACAGATGGAAATGTTTGAAGAGGGTGGACTTAAAGATGAAGGGGGTACAGTAGATGAAGCATCAGGCAATGATGTACCTATAGGTTCAACCAAAGAAGAGGTAAGGGATGATATACCTGCTCAACTTAGTGAAGGAGAGTTTGTATTCCCTGCTGATGTAGTTCGTTTCATAGGATTAGAAAAACTAATGCAGATGAGACAGAAAGCTAAGATGGGATTAAAAAAGATGGAAGCTATGGGTCAGATGGGTAATTCAGATGAAGCTACTATGCCTGATGACATGCCTTTCAGTATGGATGACCTTGATATGGAAGATGAAGAGGACACCCAATCAAATTTTAACCGAGGTGGGGTAGTAACAATGGCTATTGGCGGCACTACACCTACCACAGAAAATACAAGCCAAAATATAAATGTAACAATGAATGAATCTAACTTAAATCCAAAACAAACAAGTGTTCCTATTAGGACAGATTCTACTCCTATTGTACAGCAAAGAACAACCACACAGCAGAAGCCTCTAAATATAAGACAAGAAGCTGTTCCAATTAGAGGTCAAGTTACAAATATACCTAGCAGTGCAGACTTCTTAAAAAAAAAGTCTTCTGACGTAACCCCAACATATGATTTAGAGGGTGCTATACCTAGTAATATAGGCTCTAGATTTACTACCTCTAAAGCAGAAACACAACAAAAACAAGATGTTCAGTCTGTTAAAAACGAAATAGATGCCATAACAAGTATGACTTTTTCGGATGAGGGTGACGATAGCGATAGTACAAGTTCCGTTGCTCAAGGTGGTATAGATTATGCATCTGTAGATAGATTTGCTTTAGATGATGATTTAAGAGATGTATTTAATGATTTTAGTAAATCTCAACTTAGTATGTTTGGTGTCGTGACTAGTAGTCCATTTGGTTTAGCTGTTTCGGGAATAGGACTAGAGTTAGGAAAAGCTACGGGTGGTAAGTCAGTACAAGGTGCTGTCGCAAGTGCTGAATTAGGAAAGGCGAAAGCAACAGCATTTCATCAAACTGCATTAGGTATTCAAAAAGAATACGGATTAACACGAGAGCCTAATATAAATAATTGGTCAATAGAAGCTAAAAATGCATTAGCTCAACAAGGACCAATAGCTTTAAATTTTGCACAAGATATTTTTAATGCAACATATGGTATAGAGGAAAGAACTTTTACTACTCCTTCTGAAAAAAGTTTTATGGATAGTGTAAAAGATAAGGCAAGCTCTTTTATGAGTGCTATCGATAATATAGGAAAACCTCAAATCGATATAGAAAAGCAAGACCCTATAGCTCAACAAAATATGAAACAATCTCTTATTGATATGCAAAAGTCGATAGCAGACCTAGCAAAACAATCTTTAGCAGAAAAAGCAAAAGCCGATAAAGAATTAGATGATGTATTAAGTGGAGACCCATTAGGAGATGAAGATAAGACAACGGTAGAATTAACATCGTTAGGATTTAATAATAATGCTATGTCTGATATAGAAGCGAATGGTGGCTCAAAAGGAACAGGCACAAATAGTAATGGTACTTCGTATAGTATAAATGTAAATGGTACATTTACTCACTCTAATGGAACAACAGTGAACTTTACAGATAGTAAAGGTAATCCGGGAAATGCTCCATCAACTCCTACACCTAGTGCTCCACCTGCTCCACCACCATCGAGACCATCTCCAAGTTATAATAATAATGATAATAATGATAATGGTGGTAATGATGGAACAGATGGAGGATATGGAGGTTCGGACAACACCACAGACTATGGAGGAACATAAAAATTTGACTTTCGTTTAAAGTAATGATATAATAGGCTACTTATCCCCCAACATAATGGCTACGATAACCCCCAAGGAGAAAGACAATGGCTGAAGAAGCACAAGAAAAAATAATGGTGCAAGAAACTACACCTAAAAAAGTTGCATTTATGAATAAACCCTATTCTCAAGAAGAGAGAATAAAAAAAGATGAAGAAGAACTTAAAAGGCTCGTTAAAGAGCAACAAAGTGAAATTGAGACTGAAACAGAGGAAGTTGAGAGTAAAGAAGAACCGACTTCTGCTGAAGAGAAAACTTTTAAAAAGCGATATGGTGATTTAAGAAGACACACGCAAGAAAAGGAAAAGCAGTTCCAAAAACAATTAGATGAGTTAAAAACTCAATTGGAAAGTGCTACTAAGAAAGAAATGAAATTACCTAAGTCTGATGAAGATATAGAAACTTGGGCAAAAGAATATCCTGACGTAGCTCAGATTGTAGAAACTATAGCAATGAAAAAAGCTAGAGAGCAATCTTTAGAGATAGAGGATAGGTTAAAGAAAATAGATGAAATGAACATATCAGCAAAGAAAGAAAAAGCTGAAGTTGAATTATTGAAGTTTCATCCAGATTTTAATGAAATAAGGGATAGTGATGACTTTCACGAATGGGCAGATGAACAGCCAAAATGGGTTCAAGAAGCATTATATGAGAATGACAACGATGCTAGGTCAGCAGCAAGAGCCATTGATTTATATAAAGCAGACAGAAATATTGACAAGACCCCTAAGACAAAGAGTGATAAAGGTGCTGCTTCGGAAGTCAAGGCAAAATCTACTAGAACTAAAGTTGACACTACAGAGTCTGGTAAAAAGATATTGGAGTCTGCTGTTCAAAAGATGTCTACTCACGAATATGAGAAACAAGCTGACACAATAATGGAAGCTATTAGGTCTGGAAATTTCGTTTATGACCTCTCAGGTTCAGCAAGATAATAATAATTTAAAAAGAATGTTGACAAATAGTTATTTATGAATATAACTATATGTAACTAGAAATGTAACATAACCCCAATTTGGATACTTATGTTACATTACACGACCCACTTCAAAGATTACCCAATTATGTGAGCCTACAAAGGAATCGCTATCCTACGTACAACCTCAACGCATGAATGGTCCTTATTGAAGTAAATGACTAAAATTAAACTTAACCAAAATATTCCAAAAGGAGAAATAAAATGGCATTTGGAAGTGCAGCTGGTTATGGTAACTTACCTAACGGTAATTTTAGTCCTATTATTTACAGCAAACAGGTGCAACTTGCGTTCCGTAAGTCATCTATTGTCGATGCAATCACTAATAATGATTACTTCGGTGAGATTGCTAATATGGGCGATTCCGTTAAGGTTATCAAAGAACCAGAAATAACTGTTAAGGCATACGAGAGAGGAACTACTATTACTCCTCAAGACCTTGACGACGAAGAGTTTTCACTTAATATTGACAAAGCTAACTACTTTGCATTTAAAGTGGATGATATTGAAGAAGCTCATTCGCATGTTAACTTTCAAGAGTTAGCATCTAATAGAGCTGCTTATAGACTAGCAGACCAATTTGACCAAGACGTACTTGGTTATATGTCTGGTTACAAGCAATCAGCTACACATGGTGTTGCAGACACAGCTAATACAACTACTAATGGTAGTGTAGCTGTTTCAACAGCTGGTTCTGACGAACTCTTATCCTCAATGAAAATTGATGCTGAAGACTTCGGTGGTTCTGCTGGAGATGCTGTGGCTATCTTACCAAGGACAGGTGGAGCTACTACTGCTGCTCCTGCTAACGGAGATAGAAACCCATTGACAGTTATAGCTAGAATGTCAAGACTATTAGACCAACAAAATGTTGACACTAATGGTAGATGGTTAGTATTAGACCCTGTATTTATTGAAGTACTAAAGGATGAGGACACAAGATTGTTCGATGCAGACTTTGGTGGTTCAGGACTACAGAATGGTTTAGTTCTTAATAACCTTCATGGGTTTAAAGTATATCAGTCAAATAACCTCCCAAGTATAGGAACAGGACCATCTAATACAGGTGCTAACAGTTCTTCAAACTTTGGTGTTATTGTTGCTGGTCACTCTTCATCAATAGCTACTGCTGAACAAATCAACAAGACAGAGACTTATAGAGACCCTGATTCTTTTGCTGATATTGTTCGTGGTATGCATTTATACGGTAGAAAGATTCTTCGCCCTGAAGCAATCTGTACTGCCGCTTATCACTTAGCATAGGGAGATTGAATTATGGCGAATATTACTGCTGTTCTTAAAGCCGCTTCTGGCAACTCCCAGAGAGGTAGGAACGTATACTACATGGATAATGTTATTGACTTAACTGCTAATAGCATTAATCCAAACGGTGATACCATTCAAGCTATCACA
>Ga0208669_1000944_pt1 | contig 10966 bp, 17 predicted proteins | sample 21_taG_FD_184095 | JGI IMG/M metagenome (GOLD analysis project Ga0208669, IMG submission 184095) | Marine viral communities from the Subarctic Pacific Ocean - 21_ETSP_OMZ_AT15319 metaG (SPAdes) (version 2) | ecosystem: Environmental > Aquatic > Marine > Oceanic | place: Pacific Ocean | collected...
ATCATCAGCGCCGGCAAATGGAGTTGCAATTGAGTTTAGAAGAAAAACAAGTCAAACATCAAGACTTACAGACTACGTAGCTGGATCAGTACTAAAAGAATCAGATCTAGATACTGACTCTATTCAAGCATTTAATATGTCACAGGAAGCAATTGATGATTCTGGTGATGTTATTAAACTTGATAATGCAGACTTTCAATGGGATGCACAAAGTAAAAGACTTAAAAATGTGGCGGATCCTACAGCAAACACAGACGCTGCAACAAAGAATTATTTAGAAAATACATGGTTATCTACAACCGACAAAGCAACATTAACTAATGTTAACAGTAATATAGCAGCAATTAATACTGTTAATAGTAACATATCGGCAATTAGTACCACAAATTCTAATGCTACAAACATTAATACCGTAGCAACAAACATTGGTTCGGTTAATACAGTGGCATCTGATATTACTAAAGTTGTGGCAGTTGCTAATGATTTAGCAGAAGCAGTTTCAGAAGTAGAAACAGTCGCTGATGATTTAAACGAAACAACATCAGAAATTGATACTGTTGCGACTAATATTGCAAATGTTAATACCGTAGGTTTAGCAATTGCAAATGTAAACACCGTTGCGGGAGCAAATGCTAATATTGCGACAGTTGCGGGAAATAATAGTAACATTACAAGTGTTGCAGGAAACAGTAGTAATATTAATTCTGCAGTTTCAAATGCAACTAATATTAATAGTGTTGCGGGTATAGCATCGGATGTAACTTCCGTTGCAGGAATTAGCGCCGCAGTAACCGCTGTGAACAATAATTCGACTAACATTAATGCTGTAAATTCAAATTCGGCTAATATTAATACAGTAGCTGGTAATAATACAAATATAAATACAGTCGCGGCAGCAAATACAAACATAGGAACAGTCGCAACAAACGTAGCTGGAGTAAACAGTTTTGCTGAAAGATACAGAATATTGTCGTCAGCTCCATCAAGTTCAAATGATGTGGGTGATCTTTATTTTGACACCACTGCTAACGAATTAAAAGTTTACAAATCAAGTGGTTGGGCAGCAGCAGGATCAACTGTTAATGGTACATCAAACAGATTTGAATATACAGCGACAGCAAATCAGACAACATTTAGTGGTTCAGATTCAAATTCAAAAACTTTGGCGTACGACGCAGGGTTTATTGATTGTTATTTGAATGGGGTAAAATTAGCAAATGCAGATTTTACAGCAACTTCAGGAAACAGTGTAGTTCTTGCTAGTGGAGCTTCAGCAAATGATATTCTTATGGTGGTGGCTTACGGAACATTCCAATTAGCTAACATATCAATTAAAGATTTAACAGATACACCTTCAGGATTTGGTACAGCAGGACAAGCTCTTGTTATGAACAGTTCAGCAAATGGATTAGAATTTTCTAATGCTTCTTCAGCTGAAGTATATGGTTTTGAAAAATATTACAATCCATCTACTTTAGTTAAAACAGTTACAGTTTCTTCAGTTGGTGGTTCAAATAAATATTTTATAGAAGGTGTTCAACAAGATACTTTAGAATTATATGAAGGTAATACTTACATATTTAATTATCCTTCAGCACACCCATTTAAGTTTTCAACAACATCAAATGGAACACACGCAAGTGGCTCAGAATACACAACTGGCGTAACACACAACAGTTCAACACAAGTTACAATCGTAGTGGCATCTAATGCACCTACACTTTATTATTATTGTTCGTCTCACTCAGGAATGGGTGGAACAGCAAACACACCAATACCTGCAAATAATGCAGTTCAATATATTACGACCAATCAAGGTCAAGATAACATTACTGAAAGTCAATATGCCAACTTCAGTGATGTTCTATTTAGTGCTTCAGGCTTTGTCTTTAGCATTAATTCAAATGGCAATTTAATATCAACAATATAAGGAAACAAATATGGCAACAATAAATCTGGGTGCTATCAAATTTAACTGGAAGGGTGCTTACAATAGTGGCACATCTTACGCTGTTGATGATGTAGTTTCATCAGGTGGAAATAGTTATGTTTGTATACAAGCCCATTCAAATCAAGCAGTAGGCAACGCAACAGCTTACTGGAATATAATGAGTTCAGCAGGTACTAATGGAACAAATGGTACAGACGTTGGAACTACAATAACAACCCAAGGCGATATACTTTACAGAGATGGAAGTGGTCTAGCAAGATTACCTGCAGGAACTTCTGGTCAATTATTAAAAACTGGTGGTTCTGGTGCAAATCCATCATGGCATACACAATCAGCAGGTGGAGTAGTGCAAGTTAAAACTGCTCATCTTTCTACTAATTTAGGAATAACTGTATCAAATAATAGTTATACACAAGTGCCAACTGGAACTTTCTCTCTAGACATTACACCAACTTCGGCAAGTAATAAAATTATGTTATTTGTTGATATAGCAGTTTCAGATATGACATCTCAAGCTAACAGACAAAGAATAGGTTTATATAGAGGTAGTACAGCAGTTGCACCAAACACAGATAGTGTAGGAAGTAGAAGTCATGTTTTTGAAGGCTCTTATACTGATGAAGGTAATGAACTTCGTAAAATGAATTTAATGTTTTTAGATGCACCTAATACGACTTCTGCATTAAATTATAATTTTAAATGCACAACAGATGGTGGGGGAACTATGTATTTTAACAGAAGTAAAAATGATAACAATGCTCTGAACATTCCTAGAGCATCATCTTCAATAACAGCGTTTGAAATAGATAGTGGGGTACTATAATTATGAAAATAGATAAAACACAAGCAATACAAGCAATCAATCCAAATGCAACTGTATGTGTTGAAAGTGATGATTACGACAGAATCACTTGGAATGACACACCAGTTATTTCTTTAGCAGATATTGAAGCTAAACAAGCAGAACTTCAACCAATAGAAGATGCTAAAGAACAAGCTAAAGAAGATTTAAAAGCTAGTGCTAAAGCAAAGTTAATTGCAGGAGAAGCATTAACTGAAGATGAAGCTAACACAATAGTTTTATAAACTTAAAGGCTAGGTAGAAATATCTAGCCTACAAAATTCACACAACAACAAATTATAGGAAATAAATAAATGACAAAAGCTAGAGACCTCTCTAAATTACTTTCTACATCTAATGGTAAGATAGCAGGAAGTAATCTTGATGTATCATTTGAAAACATAAGCGATACTGGTACTGAAGGTACTAAAGTTGCTTCTGGTACTACAGCACAACGAGGGTCTACTACAGGTCAATTAAGATTTAATTCTACAACTAATCTTGCTGAATATTATGATGGAACTGCTTTTAAAAGCATAGACAGTCCACCAGCAATTAATAGTATAGATGATGGAGATGTTGATAGTGCAGGTGGAGGAAATCAAACAATAGTTATTACTGGTTCTAATTTTTCAACTGGTGCTACTGTTACATTAGTAGCTAATAGTGGTTCTGACATTACGCCATCTACAGTTACTAGAAATAGTGCAACTCAAATTACAATAGTTCATGCAAAAAGTGGATTTGTAAATGCTAACGAACCTTATGATGTTAAAGTTACAAATACATCAGGTTTATCAGCAACACTAGCAGATGTTATAACTGTAGATAATGAACCTTCATGGCAAACTTCAGCAGGTGCATTGAGTGGTTCGCCTTTTAGTGATGGAAGCACAATAAATGTAACTTTATCTGCAACAGACCCAGATGGAGATACAGTTACTTATGCTTTACAATCAGGTACATTACCAACAGGAATTTCATTAAATAGTTCAACTGGGGTTCTTTCAGGTACTTTACCTGACGAAAGTTCAAATGTTACATACAATTTTACAATTAGAGCAACTGCTAATTCAAAAACTACAGACAGGGCATTTAGTTTAGTAAATCAAGACAATAACCCACCTGTATTTGGTGTTGCTTCAGGAAGTCTAGGAACATTATTTGACAGTAGCAGAGCAAGTTCAAATCTAACTACCATTACTGCAACAGACCCACAAGGAACAGCAGTTACTTTTGCAGTAACTTCTGGTTCAATTCCATCAGGATTAACTTTAAATTCAAATGGAACTTTCTCAGGAACAGCAAACGCAGTAGGTTCAAACTCAACTTCAACATTTACAGTAACAGCAACTTCTGGTGGTCAAACTGCAACAAGACAATACACAATAGAAGTTAAAGCACCAGTATTTCAAGTTTATACAAGTGGTTCAGGTACTTGGTCTAGACCTACAGGTTTATCAGCTTCATCACAAATTAAACTACTTGTAGTAGCAGGTGGTGGTGGTGCAGGTGGTGGTAGAACAGGCGACCCTGCAGGTGGAGGTGGTGCAGGTGGTTTAGTTATCATCACTAACTTTGTTACTGCACAATCATCTTACACTTATTCAGTAGGTGGTGGTGGACAAGGTGGACAAGGTGGTGCATCTTATGGTTCAAATGGTTCAAACAGTACCTTTGCTTCATCAGGTTCAGGAACAATAACTGCTAATGGTGGTGGTGGAGGTGGAGGAACTACTTATGGACACTCAGTACATGGAAACTCTGGGGGTTCTGGTGGTGGCTCTGGTTCTTATGATGGTAATGGTGGTAGTTCTAACCAATCATCTTCTTTCACTATTGATGGCACTTCTTATTCTAATGTTGGACATGGTGGTTCAGGTTCAGGTGGAAATGGTGGTGCAGGAGGTGGTGCAAATGGAAATGCTTCAGGAAATACTGGGGGTGCAGGTAAAAATGTATCTTCAGACTTTGGAACTTCTTACGGAAACTCTGGTGTCTTTTCAAAAGGTGGTAATGATGGCTCTGGTGGAAACGCAAGTGCTAACACTGGTAATGGTGGTGGTTCTAACTTTGGAACTTGGCCAGGCGGAAATGGTGGAAGTGGAATAATAATTCTTAAATACTAATGGCTAGAAAAAAACTAACTCCAAAAGAATTTAGCGAAGTCGCTACTGGTGTAAGACTTTCATCACATGAGAAACTTTGTGCTGAACGAATGAATAACATTCTAAAAAGCATAGAAGAAATGAGAAAAGAAATTAAATCTTTAAGACAAGATGTTTCTATGGGTAAGGGTGGACTTAAAGTTATTCTTGCTATTGGAACTTGTATTGTTGGAATACTAGGTTATTTTAACTGGAAATAAACATATGGAGTGTGAGTATGGCAAGATGGTTTGCGTTCGCGTTCACAATGTTAGGCACATGGATTCTAACTAACACAAATACTGAGTATTTTTCATTGGGTTGGGGAATATCAGCAATATCAACATTAGCATGGGCATATTTTGCCTATAAAGATAAAGACATTCCTCGAGGATTAATGGAACTATGTTTTGTTATCTTATGCATTAGAGGAGTTATCAATTTTTATTAAATGGCTAAAAAAAAGAATAGTTTACTTTCAAAAGAAGAACATGAAAGTAGATCTAGATTTAAAAAAACAAGTATTTCGACTAATCCATCCAGGATTAAATGGTCATCGATGAATAAATCAAAAAGAAGACAACACAAAAAATGAAAATATCAGAAAACACTTCAGTAAGTATGCCGGTCAAAAATATGCTGGCGATAGTAGCTGGAGTTGCTATGGGAGTTTTTGCGTATACAGAAGTAACTGCAAGATTAACAAGTCTTGAAACATCAAGAGAATTATTCCAAGCAGATTTATTAAAAAAATCAGAACAAAAACCTACAGACCAAGAACAATTTATGTTGATCGAGGCTTTGTACGGTGATGTGGAAAAATTAACTCTTAATCAAGAACAAAATATGACTAATAAAGTCAATATAGAATTTTTAAAAACACAGCTAGAAAAAGCATTAACTGATATTGAACATTTAAAAGATAAAGTGAGAGCAAATGGCAACGGGACGAGTCACTAAAAAAGTTTTAGATCATATTGCAAAAATAAATAAACAAAATGAAGAATTGCGTATGACAAAAGATTTAAAAAAAGAAGTTGAGACTGGAAAACACGGTACTCAAAAATATATATTAAAAAATGGAATAAACAAAGGTAAGATATTATGACAGAATTAATTGTAGCTTTGTTAATGATTGTCAATGGCGAAATTAAAGAGCATCGAATCCAGCCTAGCATGTCAGAATGTTTAAAAGGAAAGAGAATTGCTTCTCGTAATATTTCTAATTCAGTAGAATACCAATGTATTAAATCTTTGGCTGAAATAGAAACTGATAAATTAGGTAACAAACATATAAATAAATTAATATTAGAATAAAGGAAAAAAATGACTTATAGTACAATAGGCGCATTATTTAATAACGACATATCAGTATTAAATTTAATACTACTTTGCGTTATTGCCGTTAAAGTTTGGAATATAAAATGTAAATGTAAAGGTGGTAACTGTGGCCAAAAGTAAATTTTGTAAAAAATGTTTTCACCCATGTCATTGTGGAGAAGAAAAAGATCTTCATTCTGACGAATATGGAGTGTGTACTTGTGAGGAATGCAAATGTGGTTAAGTATAGCATCTAAACTAGTACCTGGAATTATTAAAACAGGAATGTCAATTGCTTCTAATAGAAGAAGAACTAAAGAATTAGAATCAGTAGCAGAAATGAAACATGCAGAACGCATGGCTTCTGGTGAAATAGAATATCAAAAAGCAGTTATTGCAAACAACCAACAAGGATGGAAAGACGAATTTGTTTTGATTCTTGTGTCGGCTCCTGTGATGATCTTAATTTGGTCTATATTTAGTGAAGACCCAGAGATTATGTCAAAAGTCGATATGTTTTTTGATAAATTTAATAATATGCCTTTTTGGTACCAAGCACTTTTTATTGGAGTAGTTAGTGCAATTTATGGACTTAAAGGCGCAGACATAATGAAGAAAAAATAATGAAGAAAAAAGAAAAGCAGACAGTATTATGGACCATCTACCATACCGTTTTAGCAGTAGAATTAGCCATAATAATCGCAATCGAACTTTACGAACAAATACAAAGGAGTGGAATATGAGTATATGGGAAAGAGCCTGGATTTGGTGGGATAAAACTCTTACTAAAAGAGGCAAAATGGCTGTAGCATTTTGTGCAGCTATAATACTTTTAACTATTTGGAATTGGATATTCTAAATGGACGTTAAATATATTGTGGTACATTGTTCAGCAACACGACCATCACAAGACATTGGTGCAAGAACTATTAATGCTTGGCACAAAGAACGTGGATTTGATAAAATAGGTTATCACTATGTTATTAAAAGAAACGGTAATGTAGAATTAGGTCGTGATGAACAAACTCAAGGCGCACATGCTTTGGGTTATAACCACAATAGTCTTGGTATCTGTTTAGTCGGCGGGTCACAAGAAGAAGATCATACAAAAGCTGAAAACAATTTCACAGACGATCAATGGAATAGTTTTGGTTACCTAATAGATCAACTAGAAGAAAAATATTTGGGAGTTAAAATTATTGGACATAACGAAATAAGCAAAAAAGAATGTCCAGCATTCGACGTACAGGAGTGGAACAATGAGCGAATCAGAAAAGACAAAAAGTAAAGCCCAAGAAATAACAACATTATTAATTAATCAAGCGCATCAAAAGTTATCAAGTGGAATAGAATTATCAGCAAGTGATTTAAAGGTTTGTTTAGATATTTCTAAAGCTTATGGCATTGAAGAAAAAGAAAAACCTACAAACATAATTGAAAATTTACCATTTGATGAATTAGAAAAGGACCAAAATGAAGAAGAGAAACTATAAGCAAGAATATCTTACATACGGTTCTACAACTAAAGCAAAAAAAGATAGAGCTTCTAGAAACAAAGTTAGAAGAGCTTTAACTAGAACAGGAAGAGTATCTAAAGGTGACGGTAGAGATATCGATCATCGTGATGGTAACCCAAGAAATAATTCTCGAAGAAATTTAAGAGTTATGTCTAGAAGTAAAAACAGAGCTAAGCACTAATGGACCCAAGATTAAAAGATTTTAAAAATTTTTTGTATCTAACATGGAACCATCTTAATTTACCAGAACCCACACCTATTCAGTATGATATTGCGGACTTCTTACAACAAGGTCCTAAAAGATTAGTTATTGAAGCCTTTCGTGGTGTAGGTAAATCATGGATTACATCTGCTTTTGTATGTCATCAATTATTATTAGATCCACAAAAAAATATATTAGTTGTTTCAGCATCTAAAAGTAGATCAGATGATTTCTCAACGTTTACACAAAGACTTATAAGTGAAATGCCAATATTAGAGCATTTGCAACCGAGAAATGATCAAAGACATTCTAAAATTAGTTTTGATGTAGGACCTGCAAGAGCATCTCATGCTCCTTCAGTTAAATCATTAGGTGTTACATCACAATTAACAGGATCACGTGCCGATCTTATTGTAGCTGACGACGTAGAATCAGCAAATAATAGTCAAACACAATTAATGAGAGATAGATTAAGTGAAACTGTAAAAGAATTTGATGCAATTATAAAACCAGAAGTTGGTAGAATTGTATTTCTAGGAACACCACAAACAGAATTTAGTTTATATAATAACTTAGAAGAACGTGGCTTTAAAACACGTATATGGCCAGCTAGAATGCCTAACGATACACAAAGAATCAGTTACGGAAACAAACTAGCACCTAAATTAATAAAAGCAAAAGGTAAACCAGGCGATCCAGTAGACGCAAAACGTTTTGATGAAACAGATTTATTAGAACGTGAAGCATCTTATGGTCGTTCAGGCTTTGCATTACAGTTTATGTTGGACACAACGCTATCTGATATGGATAGATACCCACTTAAGCTAAATGATCTTATAGTTTTGTCCGGTTCTAGTAGTTGGAAAGAAGCTCCAGTGAAAGTATTATGGGCAAGTGGACAAGATAATATTAAAAGTTTAGATCCCGATATTCCTAACGTAGGCTTAAAAGGAGATTACTATACATCTCCAATGCATGTGAGTGATGAATATAAGGAATTCGAAGGATCTGTGCTTGCCATCGACCCAAGTGGACGTGGTGCTGACAAAACGGCATATACAGTAGTTAAAATGCTACACGGATGCTTATATATTACAGACTTCGGCGCCCTCGATGGCGGGTATGATGAGGTTACACTCAAAAGAATTGTATCTGCAGCTAAAAAACAAAATGTAAATCAAATAGTTGTCGAGAGTAACTTTGGAGATGGTATGTTTCTTCAGATATTACAACCAGTATTACAAAAATATTATCCTTGTAGTATAGAAGAAGTAAGACACAATGTTCAAAAAGAGAAAAGAATTATAGATACATTGGAACCAGTCATGAATCAACACAGACTTATTGTTGATGACAAACTAATACGTAATGATTTTAATAATCACGAACAAGATCATAGATTATTCTTTCAGATGTCTAGATTAACACGTGACAAAGGGTCATTGAGACACGATGACTTATTAGATTGTTTAAGTATGGCTGTAAACTATTGGACAACAGTAATGGATGTAGATCAAGATCAAGCTGGAGTCGAACATAGAGAATCGATGTTACAAAAAGATTTAGACAGATTCATGGAGAATGCCACAGGTAGACCTCAACGTCGCGCAAATTGGATAGGTTAGGCCTCACCAGAGCGCGTGTGGTAGCCTTTTATCTAGTCCGGTATATGTTTATATACAGGTAAATTGGTACACGTATCGGTATGGCCCTTGTGTATGTCATGGATAGTAATAACGAGATAGATTAATTGGAGCCTCTATTAGAGAAGGGCTCTTATGGTCTCTCTCCCAATAGGAGCTCTTCGCAACAAAATGAAATATCCAAAAGTCACTAAGCAGATCTTGAAGGCTGATTATGTACAAGTAACATGGTCAGACATCAACAGCGATTCTTCTTGGAAGACACTCAAGGACGCAACGAACAGTAAGGTAACAATATGTATCAGTACTGGTTGGTTGATTAGACAGGACAAAGACGTACATGTCATTGTGGCTGATGTTAACTTCAATGACGATGGGACACTTGGAGACGTTGGGAACATAACAACAATGCCTAGTTCTAATGTACTTAAGGTTACTAAGGTTCCTAATGTTTAGTCCGATGTTTGGGCAGAAAAATCTAAGAGGCCTTATGATATATATCGCCGCGAGGGTCCCCCTCCGCGATTTATGGGCACTGTGTCACTGATTATGTCACGCGTCGGTCCACAAATCAAATGAATCAATAACAATCAACAGATGATTTATCTCTTTTGTTGGATATTGTGACACACAGTCGCGCGCCTCGTTTGTTTTTGCTCTTATGTTTTTGTGTGGGCACTTTGGTTTTTTTGTGATTATATTTTATTTATATAATTGTAACAAATTAAACCAGTGTATCTTGAATGTATTATTAGTCATGTTGTCTTTTATAAATAAGTACTTTTGTTTGTTTGTAGTTAGTTTATAAAAAGAACAATAGAGTAATAATAACTCTTGTCTTCTTGCCATCTTATTACCTTTCCACTTATTAATATATATTATATAGAACACGTGTACACATATGTACTTTATAATGGTTATAAAGTGGATTGTTACAAAGTATTACAATGTAACATAATTGATACAGTGTGATATAAATGATACACTTGTGCATAAGTGTCACAGCTGTAATTTTTTTGTGTACCAATAGAATACTCCATGATACTAATGATTACATTAAACAACTTATTGGAAAGGGTTAGTATAATGGCGTATCAAACTAAAGACGACATAGCATTCACTCAAAGAGTGCTTGATAATCAAAAACAACTAATAGTACGTAAGGATCGTAAGTTCGGTAACGAACACATATATCCTGTATGTAATAAAGCACAACTGTTTGCATGTATCAGTGGACACAAGACACTATTGCCTGCAGTAATACACAATATCAAAAGATTAGGTTATACAATCATCACGAAAGGAGAGACTATATGATATACTTTTTATTATTCGGATTTGCTAT
>Ga0208669_1000945_pt1 | contig 10958 bp, 11 predicted proteins | sample 21_taG_FD_184095 | JGI IMG/M metagenome (GOLD analysis project Ga0208669, IMG submission 184095) | Marine viral communities from the Subarctic Pacific Ocean - 21_ETSP_OMZ_AT15319 metaG (SPAdes) (version 2) | ecosystem: Environmental > Aquatic > Marine > Oceanic | place: Pacific Ocean | collected...
CTGCTTCAAACATGCCTCCGACAGCTTGTTGATTAGCTAAATTACGTTTTATGTTTTCTGCAAGTGTATTAGCCATAGTAATACCACCCGTTTGATAACCGGCACGTCCACCTGACATTACATTTTGTCTTGCAACAAATGCATCTTTTTGTTCATCAGTCATAGCAGAATACTCTTTATCAAATTTAAAGTAGTTATCAAAATATGCTCTCATTTTTTTACCAACGTTTACTTTTCTTCTATCCAAGTATTCTTTCATAGTTTCACCTTCTTGTTGAGGTGGCTCTTCTGCTATAAAAGCACTATAAAGATATGTTGCTGCACTAGTTGCTCCACCAACTAATATTTGTTGTTGTACTAATGAAGGTAAATCTTTTAGTATTGGAACGTCTTTAAATAGTCCTGTCGCGTCTCTTATAAATCCTACACCTTTTCCTGTTGCAGGTGTTTTTACTTTATCTAAACCTTCTACCGTAGCATCGTCAAAAAAAGTACTTTCTTTAAGGTCTGTTGATTTTTCTCCACCTTTAAAAAAACTACTGGCTCTATCTCTTGTTCCTTGATTAAAAAAATCACCTATTCCACTAGCACCAGGATCTCTTAATCCAAACTTTTCCATTCCAGTGCCAAATAATTTTCCACCGGCATAAGTTCCTGCTGCTTGTTTAAGTGCATCACTAATACTACCTCGTTGATCAAATCTACCTATACCTCTCATCGCTGCTGCAGCTGCTGGTCCATAACCAGGAATCATTGCAACGAACGGTGCAGCTTTGACTGCAATGTCTGCAAGTTCATTAGGTATAAGTTTTCTAAATCTATCTTTTAGTTTACTACCAAGACCAAACTTTTCTCTAGGTGCCACATTCATAATGCCACCTTTTGCACGCATTTGTCTTCGCATTTGAGCTCTTGTAATCATATATATTAAATTTTGTTTATATTAAAAAGGCAGGTATTTCACCTGAATTTATACTAATACTTGTTTTTAACAAGTAAATCAAGACTATGTTGTAACTTCTCTAGGCTTAGATTCAAGCGCTGATAAGATTACATGTAGTCGATTAGCCGTAGCTGCAGTCACTTTTAATACTTCACTTTCCTGTAGTACTAAAGGTGCTGTAAGTAGTTCTGTTGTGCCATTTGCTGATATTGATTTAGTCTTAAATACACTAAATACAGCATCTGATGTATCGGTAATAGTAACCGTTATAGTATCTGAATTACCAGAGTCCTCTGATACTAGTATAGATTTAATAATCGCAGTAGTAAAGTTAGGGACTGTGTATAATGTAGTAGCACTTGTTGTAGTCAAATCTACTTTTTTATTTACAAATGAATTAGCCAAAGAAATATGCCTCCGCTTCTGCTTCGTCTTTTAAATCTTGTTGATAGGTAGTATTTAATTTTTGTACAATACTATCTACATCTCTTACAAAAGACTGTTGAGTTTGTCTATCATACTCTTCTGCTGGTTGTGTCAATGATTGTACAATTCTTGCCATTATCTTCTTCCATCCGGTTGATAGTCTATTCTAAAAGTTCCTACTTTCCAAAATTGACTTGTGCTTGTATTATCTATCTTTAATGATATCGATCTAGCACGTGCTCGCGTGTCTATTTTTTGTGTGCCTGATGTTACTGTAAATGGACCCAAAGAAGAACTTGCCTGTGCATCATTTGGAAAATCTCTTAAATTTAATGTTATTCTTGCATCTCCTGTTTGTGCTAAAAAATCTGGTATGACTCTTCTTATTTTCATCATAAACTCACCATCACCAGCAAGTCCTTGAGTGCCTATGTCAAAATCTCCAGATTCAATACTTGCAGTAATTGAAGTTGTTTGACCAGCTTTAACTTGATTTAATCCTGTTTCATGTTCGTAGTAAGTTGTAACTCCATCACTATTTCCATAAACATAATTAGTATCTGTTGTAGCAGTCGTGCCACTTGAATCATATTCTGTTGCATGCGGTTTACCAAATACGGCTGAGTCTTGCCATGTTGTTCTAGCAAGTGTTCCTGTAGTCCACACTGGTCGCTCGTTGCTTGAGTCCAGATAATTGTATGCAACCATTCTATTTACAGTTCCTGAACTTGAACTTGGATAGAACCACATAATTTCACCAAACAAATTATTTAACCCTGCATTAATATGTTGTCTTGGAGTTAAGTTAATATCATCGTAAACAAAATCTTCAACTAAACATGGTAATGATTCTAATTTACCAGTGTATCTAAAGAAACCATTTTCTGACATCCAATAAGCAGCACCATCAACTTCAACAGCAGCATTTTGTGCTATCAATCCACAGTTAGTACCAACTTGTTGAAATGAGAATGTAAATGGTGGACCAACAAAACGCATAATAAATAATGCAGTGTCCGTCCAAATATAAATTGCATCACGACCTCTAATTGCTCCCATAATTTTTGATCCATCTGCAAGTCTTTGTGTACCGGCAGTATTAGTTGCACTAGGTGCATAAGTATTAATATCTTCTTGAGACGAGAATCTTATAAACATTGGATCTTGTGTAGAAGATGTTCCAACCGTTGTTTCTGTTCCAAAAAATATTAAGTGCCTATCCGGTGTTGATACTAAACTAAATGCAGAAGCTGTCGGTGCACCAGTTATAATTGTTGCTCTTGTACTGTTGGCATCTGTTGGATTTGAATCCCATTCAAAAGTTTCCCCACCTGATATAGTCGCAATAAGTTTGTTACCAAAATTATCTAATGACCATAAACCTGGTGCAGTTACAATATCTCCTGATGCTGCAGCGTTCCATGCAAAGAAACTAGACGCATCAGTTACCGTTGCACCAGAACTATGTGTTGCTGCTGTTGTACCATTAGCACCTCTTGTCAATCCAGACAAAGTACCACCACTATTTCCTGTATATGTAATTAATTCTGTTCCAATAATAACTGTTCCTGAAGATGGAAATGAAGTTGAACTTGCCATTGTCAATGATGTTACACTTGCATTAATTCCTGATGATAGTGTTGATGTAAACTGACCTGCTTGTTGCCCGCCCCATGATCCAAGGCCCCAACCTGTTGTTGCAACCTCAACTGCTGGTCCTACAGGATAGTAGTGTCTAACACGAATACCACCTGATGTAGATGCTCCTGATCCTGTTTCATTAGATCCAGTATCAATTGTAAGTGTCGTATCTGTTGGTATTGACGTTACCATAAATTTATTGTCGTCAAAATTACTAGAGTTAAAATTAGAATTAGTAATAGATGAAAAATTATCTAGCAATAGAATATCAAATTTATTTATATTATGTGCGGACGAAAAAGTTAATGTTACTGTTGAAGAACCATTAGTCGTAGAAAAAGCTGATGTTAAAGTTGTTGTAGATTTAATTGGGTGTATGTCATAAAATATACCACCAGAATAAGCATATAAAATTCTGTTTGTGCCTAATGCTGCATACTTAATACCTGATGTATTTACAAAATGATGAATAGCAGTGTTCCGACCTGTAATATCAACAGACCCTAGTTGAGACCAACCACCTATTTTTTCAGGTGAACCATATCTAAAACGAACATTGTCACCACTAACCCATTGGCTTTCACCACCGGTAGATGTAACTTGTTTATTAAATCCAGGTGCAAATTTTACCTTTTGTAACATATAAAAATCCTTAATAATAAGGCAGGAGATGGTGTGGTGGAATCTCCCGCCATATTATTATATACAATATTATTTAGGTATTTTAAAGCCTTTATACCAAGCAGGCAAGCCTAAAAATGGTCTCTTATCGTATAGATTTTCTTTTGCAGTTTTTGATGATAGTTTATTGTAGTGTAAAAATACTTGTCCACAGTCCTTACCTGTAAACTCTTCTCTCCAATGTTCTAGTTCACAACCAGAATATATAAGCATGTCTCCAGGGTTAAGGTCAACTTTAATTCCAGCCTGACCTTGTTTACCTGTTGGATCTAAATAAATTGACCATGGATCACCACCTAGATTTAATGTTGTTGATATTTCACAAGAATATCTATCCTTGTGTCTTGCAAGAATGTCTCCTTTTTTATAAATTCTAGCATATGCATATGTAGGAGATAGTTTTAATGATGTATGTTTTTCCATAACAGGTTTAACTTGTTCTAACAAAGTTTCCATTGCTATATCACTATAATGTGAATAAGTATTTGGCACTTGTTCATCATTCCAAACACCAAAATATTCTGTAAAAGGTGATATATACTTTTGATCAAATAAAAATCTTGCAACTTTTCTTTTGTTTAAAAAATAATTATACACAAAATTAGCTATCTCTGGTGAGATTGCATTTTTTAAAACAGAGTATTTATTTTTTTGGAACACCGATTTTTTTAATGACATTTTTACCTTTCAATTGCATTTTAGATTTTATAAAATTATCTACAAAGTTTGGTTTATTTCTTATAGAATTACTTTCTAACATAGTTTTAATAACAGCTTTTTTCATATCTTTATTTTGCATGGTTTAACACACTATTAGGTATTGCCTGACAGTTCCAATGTATAAATCTAAATGGCTCATAACCCATGTCTACAATATATTGATGTGGCATATAAGATGGAAAAAACATTGTTCTTCCTGGGTGAACTTTATAATTTATTGTTGATGTTGCATAAGTTACTTTTGTCTTATCTGCTTCTGGTAAAAGATTCATAACATTACCGGGTCTTGGGTCTTCAAACAATGGCATTGATGTAGCCTCACTTGCTTTTAAAAAATAAAAACCAGATATATGACCATTCCAATGTGTATGTAGTGTGTGATGTCCAGCACCTCTTTTAGCAAACTCTTGCACCCACATTTCTGTAATAAATATCGTATAATTTGTTAAATCAAATCCCATTTCAGTTAACAAATTATGTGCTGTTGCACCTACATAATCTTGTAACTTTTTAAACTTAGGATCACCAACTAATGATGTTGAGTGAAACACATGACCCATGTCTCCCTTGTTTCCAAACTTTTTATTTCTTTTATCTATTGTTTCTTTTAAAATTTTTTTAGACTCTTCAATATATTTATCAGATGCATTATTTAATTCATTTACAAATCCTGGTTCATCACCATACCATATTGGACAACTAAATAAATTTTCTCTTGATAATTGTTTAGGAAACATTAATTCTTGTTTTGTTTTTTTACTTTTTTTCTTTTTCATATTTCTCCTATTTATATGGCCATCCTAAATTCCAAATAACCAAACTATTTCTTTCACCTTTTTTAACTGGACATACTCTATGCCATACAAAACCAGGAAACACAACTAAAGATCCTTTAGGTAATATTTCTGTGCATTTTTTAATATTGGGTTTTTTATCTGGATCCATGTTTCTAAAATCAAATTCTAGTTCACCACCTTTATAATTTTTAGGATCTGATAGTGTAACAGTTACAGATAATTTTCTAATTTTACCATGTGATGGATCACCTTCTTGTCTTTGATAAGGTTGATCCCAACCATCACAATGCCAATCATAAAATTGACCTTTAGTATATTTTGTAAATTGACAAGACTCGCTAAAGTCCCATTGAAAATTCCAACCTGCATTTCTATTTGCTTGATTAACATATGGTTGTATCTCTTTATATATCCATCTGTCACTCATCCAAACAATATCAGAATTTCTTTTCTTTTTTAAATCTTTTGTTTGTTTTGCATTTAATTTTTTATTACCATATCCACCAGTCACTGCCATTTGATCTTGTAATTGTTTTCCATAACGAACAATGTCATCACAGATACGTTCTGGAATTGCTGATTGAAAATACCAATAATAATTTGTTAACTGCATAATCTTTCTTTTACCACCATAAAAATAATATATTAAATTATTTAGAAATTGTCAAGGTACCAGAGGCAGTAAACTTAGCTATCTTATCACCACCTGGATGCGTTGATCCTGTAAATGCACAACAAGGACTACCTGCAAATGTTAAAGCACTTGGTCCTCTAACTACTACAATTCCTGATCCACCAGCTCCACCAATACCATTATCATTTGATTTTGATCCACCACCGCCACCACCAGTGTTGACTGTTCCTGCTTGTCCATCATTTTGATCTGGGCTATGTATAGGGGCTGGTCCAGGTGCTGCATTTCCACCACCACCTGCTCCTCCACATCCCCCTGCTCCACCACCAGTTTCACTTCCAAAACCTGCTCCACCACCAGCATAAGATGTATCTGGTCCTAAAATTGTATTTGGGGCTCCTGCACCTCCATCTCCACCATTATTATCACTTGCGTTTCCTCCAACTGCCGTAGCACCTCCACCACCACCAGCAGCTCCTGCGGGTGCTCCAGATCCACCTGGATTACCTTGAGGTGGGTCTGTAGGAGGAGTATTACCAGCTCCTCTTTTTGGTGATCCACCTATTTCTCCAGCTCCACCACCAGAACCACCATCATCACCAGGTTGATTATATCCACCTGCTCCACCACCTCCAGCTGTAGATGTTATTGTTGAAAAAATTGAATCATTACCTGGGACTTCTGATCCTGGATTAGGGTTTGATGCTCCACCACCGCCTACTGTAATTGTGTATGACCCTGTTGTTAAATCTGATAAAGCCGAACCTCTAAGAGGACTTGGGCCATAGCCAGTAGCTCTATAACCACCTGCTCCACCTCCAGCACCGCAATGTTGTCCACCAGAACCACCGCCAGCAACTACTAAATAATCTATATCTGCATTTAATGCTACTGTTCCATCAGGAAATGTAGTAGCAGGATTTGTTTTTTCTCTAAATAATGTTTTTAAATTCCATACACCACTTGCTTTGTTTAATTCTTTTACGACTACGATTCCTGAACCACCATTACCTGATGGACTAGTTGATGCGGGTGTATCTTGGCCACCACCACCACCACCGCCTCCAGTGTTTGCTGTTCCTGCAGTTGCATTTGTTGTTGAACAACCACAACCACCATCACCACCACCGCCAGCTCCACCAGCTCCTTTGTTTCCTGTCCAAGCAGATCCACCACCACCGCCTGCATAAGTTACGCATGATCCTGTTATATCAGAAGATTGTCCAGCTCCGCCAGCTCCACCATGTTGAGATGCTGGTGCTCCTGATCCAGCTGCACTAGCTCCACCGCCACCACCTGCTGCTACACGAGGGTGACAACTTAAACCTCCAGGGTTTCCTTCGGGAGGTGTAAAACCTCCAGCATTTCCTGTTCCTCTGTTAGGAGTTGCAACAGGATTAGGCCAGTTACCAATACCACCTCCTGATCCACCAGGACCAGCAGCTGTAACTCCATCACCATTTGAAACTCCACCTTTTCCTCCTGCTGTTGAAGTTATTGGATTAGATGGAAAACCCGCAACTGAATTATTTCCATTGTTAGCGGCTGTTCCTCCAGAACCACCTCCTCCTACGGTCATTGTGTAAGGTGTGTTACCACAAACTGAAATACAAGAAATATCTCTAAAACCTCCAGCTCCACCGCCACCACCATAATAGTTGTCTCCAGGTTTACCATAACCTGAACCACCTCCAGCAACAACTAAAGTTCTTACTAATCTAGTTCCTGCTTGAGTTGTGACAGCACCTGAAGATGTTTTAGATGTAACAGTATTCTTCCCAAAAGAAGTTGTGTTTCTTTTACCGATTAATCCGCCGTTGGTTCTTGCCATTTAAGGTCTCCTATTCGGAAACCCAAGCTGAGCCATTCCAATTATAGACTGTTTTGGTTTCCGCGTCGTCGTTTGATTTAGTTGCTTCCCAACCTGTATTGTTGTCAGCGTTATATTTTGTTTCGTTCCAATCAATTTTATAAATAAAAGCTGTTTCACCTGACCCTCCACTAGTAACTGATGGAAATGTAATTGGTGCTTGCCAATCGTCACTACCATCTAGCGACCAAGACGCAAAAGGTTGTTGTGTAATAAATTTATTTTTTGATGCATCATATCTCATACCAATACCTGCATATTGTTTTCTAAAATTATTGTTATAAGATGTTTGCTTCCAAGTTCCACCTCCAAAAAAATTAACACACCATGTTTCACCATCAACGTGTTCATCTGATGGTACTTCATCATTTGCAACAACTACAACTCTTTTTACAATTAAATGTGTATCAGATGTAAAACCTGTTGGGTCTGTTTTTGATTCTAATTCTGCAAAATGTGCCATACTATATTCTCCTTAAAAGTTTATTTATATGTTATGCTCCGTTTATTGTCAACGTTCCTGACGCTGTAAATTTAGCTATCTTATCTCCACCTGGGTGCGTAGATAATGTTCGTGCAGGTGTTGGACTTCCTGATAAAACATATTCACCAGGCACTCTAACTACCACAATTCCTGAACCACCATTACCTCCTGCTTTAACTGGACTAGGTATATTACCTGCAGCTCCACCACCACCGCCACCGCCTGTATTAGCAGCTCCAGCAGTAGCAGGATCTGCTTCAGGTTCTGGTCCACCTGTTGAACCACTACCTCCACCACCAGCACCACCAGCACCAGCAGTTTTTTTAGGATCTGGTGCAGGATGAGTATCAAGTACTCTACTTACACCTCCTCCACCACCGCCAGCATAAGTTGTATCTGGACCTAAAATTGTATTCGGAGCACCAGCTCCGCCATTACCACCAGCACTTCCATCTGGTTGACCATCTCCTCCAGCTGCGGTAGCTCCTCCACCACCTCCAGCAGGGTATGTTGAACTTGGACCAGCAGGTGGCCCTGGACCACAATCACCATTACCACCTGGATTACCTTCAGGTGGATCAAAACCTCCTACGTTACCTGTACCACCTTCTCCAGGATTTGGAGAACCTGGAGCTCCATAGTCTCCACCACCACCTGATCCTCCAGGTCCACCACCAGGAGTTCCTCCATATCCACCACCTGTTAAATTATCACCACCAAAACCATAACCACCACCAGAGGCAGTTATAGTAGAAAATATTGAAGAAGAACCCTGTGAAGCTTGACCACCTGTTGCACCAGCACCTACTGTAACTGTATAGTCTCCTGGTCCTAAACTTAATGCTGATGCTCTTAATGGGGATGGCCCAAAACCTGATGCACGATATCCTCCTGCACCTCCACCACCAGCAGCACCTCTATTAGAGTTACCATTATCACCACCACCGCCACCAGCTACTACTAAAAAATTTACTGTTGCGTTTGCCCTTGTTATCCATTCTGAATTTTTTACTTGATCGAAATGATCATGAATACTCCATACACCTGATGCACATTTAGGAACTACTTCTTTTACGATTACTACACCTGAACCACCAGCTTTAGATCCAGCACCTGCAGTATTATCATGTCCACCACCACCGCCTCCAGTATTTGCAGTTCCAGCTGTTTTAAAAGCACCACCTCCACCAGGGGCCGTAGCTCCTGGAGTTCCGTATGCTCCACCAGCACCACCTGATGCTCTTACTATACAATCTCCTGGCCAAGCACTTGAACCTGCTCCACCAGCACCACCTGGGCCGCAACTTCCTGCAGTACTACCATCACCACCAGCACCACCAGCACCACCACCGCCACCAGCTGCATTAATTCTACCACCACCTCCATCATTACCCTGTGAAGGGCTTGTAGGAGGAGTATTACCTGATCCACCATTTGTTGAAGGTGAAACATCTGGATTAGATTCTGAACCTCCACCACCTGATGCACCATTTGCTCCATTTTGTCTAGGACTACCTGGGTTTGTGTGGACACCACCACCGCCACCTCCTCCATTAGAAGTTAGTGGGCCAAAAACTGTATTACTACCTGTTGCTCCAATAGCAGGAGATCCTGGAGTTCCTCCAGACCCTCCAGCACCTACAGTAACTGGTGTACATCTACTTGAAATACTTATAGATGTATTAAATCTATAACCGCCTGCACCACCTCCACCAGAAGGTGAACAACCATCAGCTGCATAACCACTTCCACCTCCACCTCCAATAACTAATGCACTAACAGATGTAACTTGACAATTTTGTCTTACAAAATTACCTGTTGATGTTATTGATGAAGTTTTAGTAGATGGTGTACATACTACTTTTAAAGGTCCGATAATTCCGCCATTAGCCATAGCTGATTACCTCCTATGCGTCGTCTAATTCTTCATAAGAAACAAAATAAGTTAGGTCACTGTTAGCACTTGCTGTAACTGCTAATATATCTGTTTCGTCTAAATAGATTGGGTTTTCTAAAAAACTTAATGTTGCATCTGCTGGAACAGAAATAGTTTTAGCAATAGCAACATAGTTACTACCGTTATCTACACTTACTTCTATTGTTATATCAGCAGCATTTGAACCATCAATGTTTGCAATAAGTATTGTGTTTATTTTTGCTACTTTATCTGCAGCTACATCAACAGCGGACGCTCTTGAAGTAGTCACTGCTCCTGTTGCATTTTTAGCATTAATTGTTGCTACGTTTACTATATTTGGTGTTGCCATATTATTCTCCTTTTATCCGAATACGATCGCCATTGCAATAGCTTTTCCTACTGATGCAGCACTAGAGTTTGCATCAATATATGTTACTAATCTTGAGGCAGCTACTTTTCTATTTGTACCACCTGCTCCATTGTCTACTATAAATAAGTCAGCATCCACAATAGCCTCACCTATATCTGTACCACCATCAATATCTAAATTAGCTATAGAAAAAGCACCAGCTGCAGCGCCAACAAGAGTTTTAAAATCAGATGCAGGAATAGTTTTCATAGTTCCACCATCATTAACTACGACACCATCAGAGTCAGCTATAGTAATAGTGCTACCGACTGAAGTGTCACCATCTAGTAAATTTAATTCTGATGCTGTAGATGTAACACCATCTAATATATTTAATTCAGCAGCTGTTGATGTAACACCGTCTAGTATATTAAGTTCCGCAGCTGTTGAAGTAACACCATCTAGTATATTTAACTCTGCAGTTGTTGCAGTCAC
>Ga0208669_1000946_pt1 | contig 10954 bp, 23 predicted proteins | sample 21_taG_FD_184095 | JGI IMG/M metagenome (GOLD analysis project Ga0208669, IMG submission 184095) | Marine viral communities from the Subarctic Pacific Ocean - 21_ETSP_OMZ_AT15319 metaG (SPAdes) (version 2) | ecosystem: Environmental > Aquatic > Marine > Oceanic | place: Pacific Ocean | collected...
GTCACATTATGAAAGCAATTATTTTTTAACATTCAATCAAGCCAAAGCAATTAGTGGAAACGTCAAGAAAGGGGAAAAAGGTTTTCCAGTTATCTTTTATGGTCAAGCTAAAGGAAAAGAAAACTCAAAAGGGGAAACCGAAAAAGGTTATAGCTTCTTAAAATCTTATACCGTTTTTAATATCGAACAATGCGAAAATCTCGATCATTCCAGAATTGAAGAAGCCAAAACTTTTGAGCCCTTAGAGTTTAACCCAATTGAAGAAGCCGAAAATATTATTAAGGGTTATATAGGAAAACCTGAAATAACTTTCAAAGAAAATCAAGCTTTTTATAGGCCGTTAACAGACTCAATCAATATGCCAAAAAAAGAAAACTTCAATAATGTTTCTGGATATTATTCAACTCTTTTTCATGAAATGACCCATAGCACGGGCCACAAAAAAAGATTAGCACGGCCTGAAATTATAGAAAACAATTATTTTGGTAGCAATGATTATTCAAAAGAAGAATTAACAGCAGAATTGGGAAGTGCTTTTTTATGTTCACAGTCTGGGATTGATAACACTTTGGAAAATTCTGTTTCTTATCTTCAATCGTGGCTAAAGGTTTTAAAAAGTAAAGACAATTCTAAATGGATTATTGAAGCATCTAGCAAAGCACAAAAGGCTGTCAATTATATTAATGGTGACTTGAAAAAGAATTAAAGCTTTAACAAGGTTGCCGGGATGGTCCCGGCAATCTGATTAAGGTTTTAATAGAAGTTTAAACTCAACTTTTAACAAGGGGAAACAAAATGAGAATTATAGGATACGCTTTTAATGCGGATTTGCATTGCGTTGATTGTACTGCACAAATATTCGCAGGGGATCTTGACTTTGAAAAAGTAAAGGATATGGAAGGAAACCCAATACACCCAATATGGAATATAGATGAAGACTCCGAGAAAGAATATTGCGGAGACTGTTTAGAGAAATTATTAGACTAAATAAATATATAATATAATGTAATATTTTATTGACATAATATAATATATATGCTTAAATGTGATAAATCTTAAACAAGGGGAAACAAAATGAAAACTCAACAACTATTCAGTATAAGAAAAGAGTCTGCTTTATTAAGAAACCGAATAACAGTTAAAAGTTTTAAATATGCCGAGGATATGCACAAATTTTTAAACAAGCAATATGACAATAATTGGAAAATTATGAAAAATTCAATTAAGTCTGGGACTTATTTTGAGCAATACAAACGAACGGTGTTTTAAATTGTTAAGCATAAAACTTTTAAAGAATTAACAGAGTATAAATTCTATTGGTAAATTTTAACCAAAAAAAATCCGGTCCCACGTTGAAATGAAGACCGGATTAAAAATCGAGTGGATTTTTTATAAACAAGCGGAAACAAGGGGAAACTTGAAAACCGCCTATTTAATTTGAGGATTATAACATGAAAACGCAACTAACCGAAAGCCAAATTCAGGAAGCAATAACAAATAGCATAATAAAAAATGAGATTAAATATTGTGTTTCAAGTTTGATACATGGATTAAGTCAAAAAGAAGGGGTTCATTTATATGATGAATTCCCTGACTTATTTCAAGGCCCACCCAGTTATGGAGAATACACCTGTCCAGATTGCTACCATAATTGGGACGATGAACCCGAAGAGGAAAATTGTCCAGAATGCAAAGCAAAAATAGATAGTGAAGAGCCCGACCAATTCGAGCCGACAGAATACTCCGAAGTTTTTGAGCATTGGATAGTATCCGAATGGTTAGCAAATCGACTCGAAGAAAAAGGGGAAACAATAGAAAAGGATTTTTATGGCTTAACAATCTGGGGAAGATGCACCACTGGTCAATCTATCTGCTTGGATTATGTAATTAAGCAAATTTGGCAAGAGCTTCAAAATGATTAAGGAATTAATAGAAAACTTAATCCTTTTCGGGCTCTTAGGAATTGCAATAATTCTCGGATTATGTTTATAAAAATTTAGTTTAAACCACAACTTAAAACAAGGGGAATAAAAATGAGATTATATTCAAAGAAACAATTACAAGTAGTTAAGGGTTGTTCACCTGATGAAACACGCCCCTCACTCAATGGCGTATTAGCAGATAAAAATAAATTGGTGGCAACCGATGGGCATAAAATGTTTATTGTTGAGGATAACGCTATAGATAGGTCTAAAGAATGGCCTGTCAATGGGGTTGATTGGCAAGATAGTAGTGAGCCCTTTATTATTCCTTCATCAGCAATTAATAAAGCTATTAAAAATATTCCAAAGTCTAAGGATACTAGAGGCTTGCCAATTCTCGAAAAAGTTGCCATTGGCGAAACGCCAGAGAATACTATTACCTTGCAAACTACCGACTTGGACACTACCGATAATGTCAAGACCAAAGCAGTGGATGGTAAATTTCCAGACTATCGACGGGTAATTCCTACCCTCGGAGAAGTGGGAGGTTACGATAAAAAGGTTGGATTAAATGCTCACTACATGATTGAAGCTTTAAAACTTATGATTAATTTTGCAGATGATAATTCTAAAATGGTTACATTTCACATGAAAGATGAAAACCATTCTATCGTTTTGACTTGCGAGAATGAAGAAACGAAAACGACTTGTGTAGTTATGCCAATGCGCTTGTAAAATAAAAATTTAGTTTAAACCACAACTTAAAACAAGGGGATATATTGTGAGTAGTCAATATCAAGACGATCAAGAATGGTTGGATCAATACGAAAAAAAAATAGAAGAAAATATTAAAGAAATAAAAAAACTTAGAAAACATCTAAAACAATATCAAAATAATGAGATATGTATGACATGCCATGAGTTACGCACAATATGTCATACACTTGGCGATTGTGTACGGTTTTGAAAAAATTTAGTTTAAACCACAAAAACAAGGGGAATGAAAATGGAACAAGAAATGAAAACACACATATTTGAAATATCATTAATTGGTCATGGGGAAAACCCAGAGGAAGCATGGTTTAATATCATTGAAGATTTAAAAGGGTGTCTGGATTATCAAAAAGAAGATTTAGTTCAAATACGAAACGGAGAAACTGACGAAATAGAATGGGAAGCCAAACCAGACAAAAAAGCACTTTTAGAAAAGATGCACCATAAAGATTTAGATTTGAAAATGGAAGACCTTATGTGGCTTGTATACGCACTACACGATAATGAGATTGAAGCGTTGCTAGAAGCATTACATGAAGATATAGGACGGGAAGCATCTCTTTTTTGCGAAGTATGCGAGGAAGATAAGAAACAATATACTTTAGTTTACACAACAAAAAAACAAGGGGAATGAAAATGGATGAAAAGATAATAGAAGCAAAAAATCAATTCTATAAATGGGAAGATAAAAAATTTCCAGAGGGGAATAGTCCATATTCGGACGATGATATTGCTGTTTGGGTTTTAGGATATTTAGAAGGTCAAAGTTTAATGAATCCAGACCGTGAATAATGCGTGAGGAAACTTTAGTTTAAACCACAAAAACAAGGGGAAATGAAATGAGCAAAAATGATTTTACCTTAACGGTTGACAAGGATGGCTTTATAAAAGATTTTTTTCGGTGCGGTAATTGCGAAAATATTTTTTATACCAGTAAAGCTGACCGTTTCAAAATGTTACAGTGGAAAGCATTAAACTACCCCACTAACGATGATAGATTTTTAAAAGATTGTTGTAACAATAAAGTTTATTTAGATGGGTGTGAAGAACCAGACATTCATATTAAGGATGTTTTGTTTACAACACAAATCACTAATGAAGATTGGGGTATATACCCAATACAAGATTTTGAAACAGCTTTTAATAAAGCAAATGAAGAAAGTTGTAGTGAAATCAAAGAGGAGCCCTTCAATAAACTTAAGATGGATGACAAAATATATGTTCTGCAATCCATTATAGAATCAAAAAATCAATCAAGAACCTAAAACTTTAGTTTAAACCACAAAAACAAGGGGAAACAAAATGAATAACAAATGGATAGATGCCACTGGGGATGTGGTTCAGGGGGATATTATTAGATTTACAGAAAACGTTTTTTCAGGCTCATATAAAAACCCGAAAATGGAAGGGACCAGAACTATAACAGGCGAAATAATGGACGATTCTTATGGAGCAGAAAAACAGCAACACACATTCTCAATCAGGGTTTTAGAATGTATCGGACTCAAAGCAGAGGACGTTTTAAACAAAGCTAAAAGAAGCAAGAAAGGAACAATAAGAAGAAAAGGAAGAAATGTTTATAGACAAGGGACAGAGCGAAAAAGATGGGCAGACGAATATTTAAGACAGGATGCGATCGGAGAAAAACACGAAAGAGGAAGCATTGCTCGGGCTCTTAGGGAAGAAAGAAAAGAATCCGAAGCTTTTTATGTTAGGTGGTAAGGACATTATATTTTAAAAGTAGTCACTTTAAAAACAAGGGGAAATGAAAATGAAAAAATATACAGGCACTTTAAGAGTTACAGGAGAATATGAGATTGACATTAATGCAGAATCAGAAGAGGAAGCCAATATTATTTTAAAAAAGATAGCTTCAGATTCTTTTGTTACACCATCAACGTTGCAACATAAAAGTTGGATGGACATAAAGGAAGTTAATGAATACTCAGAACGTTTTTGTGATGTTGACGTTGAAGACCAAGTTGAGGAGGTGTGAAAATGGTTAAGATGAAAAAATTTACCAAAGCACAAACCTCTTTATATATTGCTTTATCAGAAAGAGGAGCATATTGGGACAACCTCGAAAACAGGCCGTATGACATTTGCGCTTTCGATAAAAAAATATGGACTCACGATAAAAAATCAGACCGCATTGCTACTGCTTGGGGTGTTGGCAGTATGGATGCGGAGCCCGATTATGATGTGCCATTGGGTAAGTCACCTTTTAATAAAAAATTCGCTACCAAATATTTAGCTAAAAGAAAAGAGGTTGAAAAGGAAGTTGTAAAATTATTAAAACTTTTTCGACTGCATGAATCAAACGCTCCGGCATTTGAAGAAGTAAGTTATAAATTTGAATGCGGAGAATTAAATCTTAAAAATGGAACAATCCATTTTTGGGAAGAAAATAACCAAGACGGAGTTGAAGTCAAGGAATCTAAATGGATTAAGTTTGATGGGGGTTATGATCCATTAATAGTTAAAATAGATAATTTCAAAAAGGTTGTTAAATACATAGAAGATAGGATTTATGTCAAAGAGAAAAAAAATAAAAGAAGTCAAGGGTATTCAAAAACTAGAGGGTTGCTATGGAAAGCTATTTTTGAATATAGCGAACCACATAAGACCACAGAAATAATTTTTGATCATATCAGCGTTAAGGCAAACAAAACAATTAAAACTCAAAACAAGGGGAAATGAAATGGAACTCTTAACACCGGAAGATATTGAAGGATTATATAGAAATGGTTCAATTTCTAGTATTCATAAATTGCGAGAATTTTACGAAAGACTCAAGGGGAAAGAATCGGATATCCCGAAGGATGGAGAAGGATTTCAAATGCTTTATTCAAACCGATTAAATGCTTTGATCTCCTACAACTATTTTAAAACAAAATATAAAACTGTTTTGTTTAGTGATAGTAGTGATTTTTTAGGACCAGATACATATTGCATTGTTGTAAATACACAAGCCATTAACGGAAACGCTTGGATGGATTAAGTTTAAACTCAAAACTAAAACAAGGGGAAACACAAATGGAAACACTAGAAGATTTACAGCATTGGTATTGCTTTGAATACGGGAAGGATAAAGAATTAGCAGATGGAACCCTCGAAACATATTACTCAACATTGGAAAAGTTCAAGAATTTCTTTGGACCAGAATACAAGATTAAGGACTTATCAGGTAAGGATCTGACAAGGTTTAAAAACAATTCCAATGGCAAGACCAACACCATTAAGCAAAACCTCGATATCCTCAAAACGGCTATACTGGAAGGGTTGAAGAAAAAGAAACTAGATATAAAATTCAGCCATTGGCTTGATAAAAATCCTTTCAATGAAATCACTTTAGCACAAAGCAAAAAGCCAAAAACTCGGGTACTTTCAGAATCCGAGGAAGCCTTGATCTACCAATATGCTCCGGCATTTATTAAGCCGATCATCACGATTGCGCTCTGTACAGGTCTAAGAGTTTCTGATATTTTATCCCTGAAATGGTCCATGATTGACAGAGATTCCTGGGTTATAAATATTGTCAACAAGAAGACCGGAATAGAACTAATCCAACCAATTATCGGACCCGCCCGGGAAGAAATAAAAAATCTGGAAATGGATCATCAATATCTTTTTCCAGAACTTTCCAGAAATGCGGTATCAATGGCATTTAAAAGATGCGTTGATAAATCTCAAATTAAGAAGTTAAGATTCCATGATTTGAGGCATACCTTTTGTTCTCGGCTTGCTATGGGAAATGTTCCATTAGTTGAAATAGCAGAATTGGCAGGGCATACCAACATCCAAACAACCAGAAGATATTCACATCTATTAACTAAAAATAAGAAAAAGGCTTTAGAAACTTTGGAAAGGAATAACTAAATGGCTAAGAAAAATCCAAAAAACATAACTAAAACATACTGTATAGATAAAGACACATGGGAAGAATTTGAATACTTATGCAATGAGGATAGGATCGCACCGGGTTCACGGGTATATCAATTAATCAGGAAGGAAGTTCTTTTGCAGAGAGATTCCAATATGCCCATTGAGCAGGAGTCCTTGTCATAAGTTTCTTTCTTTTCCATTCGCCATAAGTTACAGGGGGGATGATTTTTTTAAGAACACCATTTCCATCATATATTTTAATTTGATGGAACATTATTTCATCGTCTTGGTGCATACTGAACCGTATATCCTCGATTTCATTAGTTTTGTTCAACTTTAGCAACCCCAGAGAGAGGAACACATGATATCGAGGAGTGCGGTGGAAGTCCTACCTTCAGAGCCCGGTCAACTTCAGCAAAACACTCCTGTTTTCCATATACAATTTTCAAAAGATTTACCCTTTCCACTTGGTCTGGTCCAGATAAAATAATCAAAAGTAAAATCCACATCAACGCTGACCAATAAAAGGAAACCAACGGGAAAACATAATGGGTGATCCCAATATATATTCGTAAGTGTTGGATTGAGCCCTTGTAATTATTTTGATTTCTCCAGTCTGAATATTAGTTTGAACCTCATTACATTCACTTCTTGGGTTCATGGCCTTTATCTCAAAAACAAAAGTTCTTCCATTTGCATAAGTGACCGCCATCATTCGATTTGGTTGAGATTCAGTGGATCGAATTTCTTGAGGTGGAGGAATCAAAGGCTCTTTTTCCCACGGTTTTTCAGCAAAGCTTAAACCGGGAAATATCACAAATGCCAATATGAATATTATGTTTTGCATTTTTCGCCATTAATTATTTTGATGGTGCAATAATTTTTTCTATAATTTTTGTCATACTCTTGAATAAAATTTTTCAATTCTTTAAAATCCTTATCTAAAATACAATAATAATCATCCCCACACTTAGACCAAACAATATCCGGTTGTAAAACCGCTTTTGGAAAAGCCGGAGGTAATATATTCGGATATTTTGCACTGGGAGAATTTATAGCCCCAACACAAGATGCAATAAATATCACGATTAGTAATAACAACGATTTATTCCATGCCATTTAGAAGCCCTCAGAAGCCGTATTTTAAGACTTTCTTAAACAAGGGTACTCCGGGGTTACCCCCAGAGAAAATCCCTCTTATTTTTAATAATCGGTAGGCCAATCTCTTCGTAACCACGGGCCTTTAACTTGGTTTTTCAACAGCGTATCCTCTGCTTTTTCAATATTTTGGTGAGCTTCAGAAATATTCTGGTAATTTTCAACCACTTTCTCTGCATGGGCCTTCTCTTGTTCAACCCTTCCAGACCTTTTTCCCAATGAGAAAATGATCTTGATTGCCACAGCAGAAACCCCTATGCCACCGACAATGATAAACAGATAGGTCATCATATTTATTTACCTTTAAAAGCTTTGACCGAATCATGGAGTTTTTCATCGGCATTTTTGTCCTTTAGGATGTTAAGGCCACCTACGTTCATCATCTTCAACATCCCATTAATAATTGGGGTTGCTTTTCCAAACCATTCATCATCGACCTTAGTGGGGGTGATAATAGTTACCATCTTGGCTAGAAACACCACTCCAATAAGACCCTGCATCCACAAAGGCCATCCATTCATGTACTTCGCTAATTCTCCCAACATATCCATTCTTTTTTCCTTTCAAATTGAGTTTAAACTTCAATATACCCAGACCACACCCGCTGTTTTCTTTGGATCAACATCCATGTGAACAAAAGATTTAGCAATTCCAACCCGATCAAAAACCTGAAGAACTGCTTTCAGAAGTCTTTGCCGATAGGCAGAATTGCCACATGAGATATCCACAGCAGTTCCATTTCCTTCCACATGGCTTGAATTAGAAGATCCACCAACACTAGGACTGGCATTGTGTTTTTTACACCGAATCCCAGAGGTGATCTTCATGGGCTCACCCAGAATATCCCTCACCTCCTGAAGCCTTCGGACCAGATCTTCGCTTATGTCATCTGCTCCACAGCCACATTTGCACTCAAATTCACTTCTTTTAAAATTTTTGGTCATAATATCCTTATTTATAAGATGTCTAATTCCAAAACATCATATTTATGCCGTTTTAGCAAACGCATTGTGAAACGGGTTACAAATCAATTTAGAACGGCTTTTAAATTTTTAGAGGATTTAAAAGCCACTCTTTTTCTCGCAGGGATCAAAGCTGGTTCCCCAGTTTTCGGATTTCTCCCTGTCCGTTTCTTTTTGTTCTGCACCACAAACCTACCAAAACCCCGGATATGGACATCCCCATCAGATTTCAGTCCTTCCGTAAACTGATCTAGTACCGTTCCCAGAATGTGATCAGATTTAATATCCGTAATATCAAGTTTCCAAGCTATCTGTTTCACCAGTTCTGCTCTAGTCATTGTTTCCCCTTTCAATTTTTGGTTTTCGTTTTTTCTCTTTTGCTTGCTGTCTAAACAAATCCAAGCAAATCGCCATATAGTTGATGGCATCCTGAAATGTGTCCTCAATTGACTCATTCTTAACTTCTGCCGTTCCATCTCTCTGCAATCTCTCAATAAACCCATTCATCCGAGATACTTTATCCAAAAACCGGATATAGCATCCCACCCATGCCGGGGTTCCGATTACTTCCACCATTCTGAAGTTTTTATAAAAATCATCTTCACTGGCATAATCGTGATTTTTGTCATCCACAATTTTCATACACTCATAAAATATTTTTTCGACTCGCTCATTTTTCATCCACAATTTCCTTCCAATTTAAAAATTAAAAATCACCCAAAAGAACATGGAAAAAACCAAGGCACGGAGAAAGGAACAAGGAACACACCCCTTAGGGGTGTGTGTTCCTTGTTCCTTTCCCCTAAATGCCCGCCCAAAATTTCAATCCTTATAACTCCTTGTTAATAAAGGGGTTCAGGCGAAGGCACATTTGGCCCATGTTCCTTCTTGCCAAAAAGAAGGAACACGGCCTTGATTTCATTAGACTTACAGAAAGGAACATCCATGTTCCTTTCCCATGTTCCTCATGTTCCTTCCCATGTAAACTATTGATTTAAAAAGCATAACTGCTAAAAATCCTCCAAAAAAAGCGTTTCACACCTGAAAAGTGATAATATCCTCCAAATTCCACCGATTTTGCTCTTTTTTCTGGTACGAAATCCTTCCATTTTTCTTTAAATGGTTCAAAGCCCGGTTAAAATTTTTGAGAATAAAACCATCTCCTTCGATGGTTTTCACCGTATCCAACATCTGACCGTAAGAGACTTTTCCGGTCTCGGCGGTCAAATGTCCGATAAGTTCATGGACGGTTCCTACATATCCATCCGGTTTTTGGACCCCCTCAACCTTGTCTGGTTTCTCACATTTCGTAAAAACCAGACTGGTTTGACTCTCATCCTGATCACTTTCTCCCGAATCCTCCCCCGGATCTTCTTGTGGTTTAAACTCAGAACCCGGATCAAGATCGACCACTTTGCCCTTGAGCCACGTTTCCCCGGGGTACTCGGCATCTTTCAGCTTGGTACAATCCAGTTTGACCAACATATTGTCTTCTTTAGCTTTCTCCACTTGGTACTCGAAATCGACCCCGCCCCTCAAAGCGGTAGAACCCCGGGCTCGGCCTTTCTCTTTGTGACCTGAATGGTGAATAATGAGGACCACACACTCAAAAGGAATCCTTAAATGGTCATTGATATGGCTAATAAATAGCCCCATTTCTCCCGTGCTATTCTCATCCCCGTAAAAATTTCGGGCTAATGTGTCAATAACAATAAGATTGGGAACCCCTGATCTTTTAATGGTTTCCTTAATATCGAGTGTTATTTCTTCTGCTTTCTCCTGATCCATGAAATCCACGGGCTTGTTGGTGAAATACATGGGGAGATCCCTGACATCCATGTTGTTTTCTATCTCCCATGCCTTCATTCTTCTGGCAAAACCCCCGTGACCTTCCCCTGCTATGTAAATAACAGAGCCTTGTTTGACCTTGTTACCGTTCCACGTTTTGCCGGATGCAACATGGAGAGCGAGATCCATTGCTAGGAAAGACTTGTAAGAACAGGGATCTCCGAAAAAGAGCCCGGTGGTGTTGTTTTCAACGTAGTTTTTAACCAACCAGTCAATCGGCCCGAGCTTGCTGATCACATCCGAGATATGGAGCAAGGCCGACCCAACTTCAGGTTTAGGGGTCTTTTTCTGATCGAGGACTTGCTTTGCCATCCACTTGATTGTTGCGTAGGTTTTCTGGTGGTTGGAGCGGAAAGACTTCCACTTCATCAACATCTCACCTTCTTCGTTCATGTCGTAATCTTT
>Ga0208669_1000947_pt1 | contig 10943 bp, 9 predicted proteins | sample 21_taG_FD_184095 | JGI IMG/M metagenome (GOLD analysis project Ga0208669, IMG submission 184095) | Marine viral communities from the Subarctic Pacific Ocean - 21_ETSP_OMZ_AT15319 metaG (SPAdes) (version 2) | ecosystem: Environmental > Aquatic > Marine > Oceanic | place: Pacific Ocean | collected...
CCTGCGACAAAAGGAGTTGCAATATCTACAAGCGCTTGTGGTGATTTCATTCTAACTAATGCACCTATCTCGTTGTTCATTAAATCGTCTACGTTTACTTGTCCTTGTACATAACCCTGTCTTGGTGTGTTTGTTAAAGCTACGTTGTCTAACATTCCTCTCAACATTGCTGTAGAAGAATCTTGATCATTCATAACTAAGTCTGCAACACTACGACCAAAGAATGTGTGTGGTTCAGGATCAACTTCAAATACTGCAAATGGTATATCACCGTAAGGCTCACATTCTAATAGTTTGTTATCACCACCCGCCATTAGTATTTTGTACATAGAAGCTATGCCAGTACCTTCTTTGTCCATTCTCATGTAGGCTTCAGTAACTGCTACACGTTTCATAGATAAGTCTGTAGATTGCTCTGTATCTTCTTGCTCATAACCTTTGCGTTCAAACTGTTCAGAGTCTTGATAAGTGTCATCACTACTTAAACCTGACAAATTAGACATTTCTTCAAAGTCATAACCCATTTGTACAAGATCACTAACACGCATTTCTGTTCTATGTGCTACTACATATGAATCGTCAAGAGATTTAGCATTACGATCAATAACAAATTCTTCAGGTGGCACAGAAGCCATCATTAACTTGCCTTTCTCTTTTTTATAGCTTACTCTTAAAGAATATTGTGGCATTTCCATTTCCATACCATCTTCGCCCATTTCCATAGTCATTTCCATAGACTGCTCTATGACTTCTACGTCAGGCTCATTAACAATAACGGTCATTTCTTCTTCAGTCACGTTAGTGTAATTATAAAATTCTTGTTTAGTATTATCTTCCCACCATACTTTAATGACACCAGTCTTTTTAACAAGTGCATCATGTATTACATCATTAAGGACTGTATATCCATTAAGTTCGTTAAATCTGTAATTAATATATTTAGTTGCTTGTTCAGCGCTTTTTACATCGTTTTGATCGCTAGGTACAAACTCTACTGCATTTTCAGCGCTCAAGAAAACACGCATTAAACTAGGCTTTATTGCTCTGATCGTATCACGAACCTTTGTAGCAACTATTTTTGATCTACCATCTTCTTGACCAATGTCTACTTCGCCCTCAAAATACCGTTGTGACTTAATACGATCTTCAGCAATCTCACTCTCAACAAAAGAAATAGCATTAGTTACTGCATCAGAAGCAATACCTTGTACTTCATCTTCAGTCATTGCTTTTAATTGTGTTTTAGCCATTTTTTCTCCTGTTAATTAGGTGCAACAACATTTTGTGTAAATTGTGATGCAAAATCTAGCAACCCATTTAAATAATTACGTTCTTGAGTTGTTTGATTGCCACTTACATTACCAACAACATTACCACCTACTTTTGATCCTTGTGTGAGTATGTCATCTATAAGTTTTTGTAGCATGTTCATTGCATTATCATCTATTAAGGCTTTTCTTACAAGTTCAGGGTTTCTACTTGTAACAATATCAACTATACCACTAGCTGTTTTTTCATCAATACCACTTTCCGTAATTGCTTTGACTAATGGAGCAGTTATTGTCATTACAGCATCTCTACCTGACTGAGCATTACCCATTTTAAGTGCTTCAGCTAATAATGGGAATGATGGAGAACCTGATCCTTCAGGCATTTTACCAGCTGCTATTTGTGCCTTACTTGCTGTACTTGCTCTAGTTACAATATCTTCAAATGCTTCATCAGGAAACACCATTCTTACAACTTCTTGTAGATTTGTGTTGCCATCAGCTAGTTTACGAGCTATTGATGGAGCATCCTTGCCTTTAATTGTTGTTAACATGCCATCTCTTAGACTTTGCATAATATTAGGTACATCAGCTTCGTCTTGCAAGTTTAAGAGATAATCTTCGATCTCGTCAGGTGATTTATTCCAAGCAGTTTTACCGTATTTATAGGCTTCTCTTGCTTGTCTAAGATTAAAAGCATCAGTCCTAACTTGTGCTAGTGATGGACTAAATTTATCTAGAGCTTCTTTAAGATCAGACATAACTGACTTATAAGCTGAAGATAATTCTGTTTCACCCGCTCTAAATAAACGATCTTTTTCGTTTCTAATTGCTCTGTATATAATTTCAGCATCGTGAGTAGTAGGTTGCCTTTTAAGAACAATCTCATCATCAATAATTTCGAAGAAAACATCTTTTTTTCCAATTTTTTCTGTTTTCTGTAGTTTGTTAATTGTTGCTAATCCACCATCAAATTGTTTTATAGCTTGAAACAACGCATCGAGTGTTCCACTATCAAGTTCTTTGTTATTTGTGACTAAAACTTTGTCATACGCTGCTCGTTCTTGATCTTTAAACTTTTTATCTGTCTTTTTGTATGCTGTAATTAAGTTATCGTCAGCAGTTCCTCGACCAATCGATGATTGCATAGCAGTAATCAAGTCTTTTCTCGTTTCGAGTGGTCGCAGTTCTATTTCATCAGCTAATTGATTACGAGCTTTAGGGTTACCACGTACTAATTGTTTAATTGCAAACAGCAATGATTTGTTTTCTGTCATTAATTCACCACGCATTACAGCCATAACAACTTCATCTTCAGTTAAGCCTGTTTGGTTAACTAACTTAGTAAGCTCATCCCTAACTGGCTTATCAATTTTGTTTTTACCACCTTGTCTAGTTACTAATTTAGCTATGCCCTTGCCACCTAGTGCCATAATTGGTGCTAAGACTGCTGAAGCCAAAGCTGTTTGGATTATATCTGTACCCATACCAGTCATTGTTTCTTGTTCTGAAGCACCTAAACCATATACACCACCACTCGCCGCTGATCTTCCAGTTACATTTAATATGCTTTGTGATGATGTACCTGCGTCTGCTAAGTTTTTACCTGAAGGTGAGGTAATAGCTTCTTTAACTGCTTTTCCTTTGTTTTGATTTTTGGCAAAACCTTTCAAGAATGTCATTCCTGTTTTAGCAATTCTAGTTAGATTACTTAGCGCTGCTGTCCAAGCACCTGGCCCGCCAAATATAGCTACCACGCTTGGTACTACAGCACCTGCCATTTCAGCAGCTAATGCTTCAGCACCGTGTTGATCTCTAAATTGATCAAGTTTAGATCGTATTTCATTTCGAGCAGTTTTGTAGTCTACATCTTTATCAATAAGCGATTGACCAAAAGCCTGTATTTCATCAGCAAAACCAAACGTGAAACCTTGCGCCGCAGATGAAGCTAACCCTTCTTGCATTGAGTAACTATCAACCATAGAGCCACTACCAGGTTCTGATACTGGTATTTGAGGTAACGCATCTAGCATTGCTTGTTGATCTGCTGATATTACTTGATCTTTAGAATTTGCTTCTGCATCTAGTATTGCTTGTTGTGCTACTGATATTGCCATATTATCTACTCCTACCTTGCATCAAACCATGCTTTGCGCCATTCATACGTTTTATCCATATATGCATCTTGATCAATCCCCGCTGCTAACAAACTATCTAGTTCAGCTTGATTAAGGTTTTCCCATATGACTTTGTTATGTGCTTCTTGACGTTTTAACATTTCTGTTGCGAATGTGCTAAATTTACCATCTCCACCAGTTAATAACATAAGTGCTTGATCACTAAATTCCATTGCAAGTTTTCTTCTAACCCTTATTTGCTCTTTGATCATAACTATTAATTCATCAGGTGGTAAAGTTAAATCAAGGTTAGTACGCATTGCCATTTCCATTTCACGCTCAGACAATGCACCAAATGTTGCACTATTAATAACTCTAATACCTAACTGGTTTTGTATACCTCTTAATAATGAAGTATTAGGATTTGTCGAAGGCAATTTACTTTGTATAAACCCTGTTAATGCTCTTTCATAATCAGCCTGATTATTATAGTTTTCAGGTCTAAGTGTAGCCAATGCTTGTTCAAACAAATCTATTTGAGCAAAATAATCTTGTGCTGTGTTGTAAGCCGCTTCACCCATTTTTTCAGCTTTAAGTTCATCTCTTTCTATTTCTTTTGCAAGTTTTTCTCTTTCTTGTGTTTGAATAATAGTTTCGCCATAAGAGTCTAGATAAACTTTTTTAGGTGGGTTTTTACCTGACTTATCTGTATGAATTTGATAATGTTGACCAGTTTCTTGATCAGTCATTATTTCACTTATTCCTAAAGCATATTCTTTACCATCACCTTCACCATCAAGTCCTGTCATAGCCATATACGCTTTCCAAACCTCATCATTCATAGTTGGATCAGCTTCTAAAATATCAGCTAAGTCTAAGGCTTCTTCGTTAAGTGGATCAGCTCGTAATATTTTTAACATTGCCTGTGTGTCACCTTTGCCATTATCTTCAAGTGCGTATGCCATAGCATCTTTAACACTAATGCCATCAACTTCTAGCATATCAGCAATAGCGTTCTTGCCTTGTTTACGTAATACAGCAATAGCGTTTTGTTTGCCTTTTGCTACTGTTGCATTGTCAATCCTATTTTGAAATGAGTCATGCATACCCTGATCAGGTCGTAATCTCATTGTGTTAAAGCCTTGCCCAAGTCTTGCAACTTGCTCTTGGCTCATGCCTTTAAACATTTGATTACTTACATTACTTACTAAGCCACCGAAACCACCAAAGCCTTGTTGTGTATTATTTGCCATAGCTGTAGGGTTTTGATTGTATTCACCCATAGATTTGATTTGATTGTTTTGTGCTTGATCATCACCTAACAAACCTGTCATCTTGCCTAACATGACTCCACCTAATATTTGTCCAAGACCTAAAGCCATTATGTACCTCCAGTATATCCACTAGCACCTAACGTCAAGTAATCAAACAAACCTGGTTGTTTTGATAACGTAGATGTGTTTTCACCTAAATTAGAAGCTCCAAGTGCCGCATTAAGATATGGTAGACCAGCTGCTGGATGATTTGCATAAGCATTAAACTTGCCTTGTGCTTGATCCATAACCATTTGTTGTAGAGCTTGTTGCATTGCGCCTTGTTGTGCAAGGTTTTGATTAACCTGTTGCCCCATACCAAAACCAAGATTACTTAGTTGTCCTAATTGGTTAGCTGCTCCTAATCTTTGTTGTGCGCCTTGTAAACCTGCGCTTTGATTAGCTAAAGATGCTTGTAATCTATTAGATATATCTTGTAATCCTGAAGATTGATTGGCAAGTTGACCTTGCATATTCATGCCTTGATTAGCTTGTTGGACATTTAAATTGTTGCCTTGATTAGCTAATTGAGCTTGTAAATTATTGGCTTGGTTGGCAAGTTGACCTTGCATATTATTGCTAATATCAAATTGACTAGCTGATTGATTAGCTAACTGTCCTTGCATATTGTTAGCTATATCTTGCAAAGCTGATTGTTGCGCTTGTTGAAAATTAGCTTGTCTAAGACCTTGTGATGATCTAGCAAGTTGTTCAAGTGATCCTCTACCTAACTCAGCACCTTGTATTCCATGTCTTGATCCACCGAAACTACCAGCGGCTTGTGCTTGTGCTGATAATTCGTTTAGTCCTATTTTAGCTCCTCTTAAGATATCAGCTTCATTTTGCTTTATAACTGAATCTGTGTAAGGATTCATGTAAGGGTTTAAAGATGTATTTGCTAATTGATTAGCTGTAACCGTTCCACTTAAACCCATCGGAGATACATTAGTTCCTGATACATTTGTTCCAGTTATGGTTGTTGGTGTTACTGCGTTGCTAGAACCCGCTACGTTTACCTGTTGAGGTGTGTAACCCATGCCTGTAGCAGTACCCATACCCGCACCTTGAATGCCTTGAGCCGCTAAGCTATTAATGTTTGGTGGTGCTGTTTGTCCACCCGGTAATGGTGATCCTGCCATTTTTTATCTCCTATCTAATATTTCGGTAATAACTATCTTGGTAAACGCTACTATGTGGATTTGCATTATATTTTTTCTCTAAATTAGGTGCATCGCCAGGCAAAACTGAAATCGTTCCTCCTGAATTTGCTACAAATGTTTGTTCTACAGGGGTTGTAGCTACCCCACCTACTTTCCCATGTGTGGATTCCCTCTAAAAGGAGTAGGAGTAAATCTTCCTACACCCGCTGCTTTTTCATAATTGTCTTGTGCTTTCATACCTGCTACTATTGATTTGTAATCTGTGCCAGTTGGTTTAACACCACCATATGAAGCATCTAATATAGATGTTGAGCTTCCTCCACCTGTAGCATTAATTTCATCTAAATGCGTTTTAGATTTAAAGTGGGGATCATTGTAGTTTGGTGTAAAGTTACGTGCTGGAGATGGTCTTGCCGTTGGCGCACTACCACCTCTACTTCTACCACTATTTCGTGATGCATTCAATTGTGCCATAGCATTAGCACCAAATAAAGAATCATATAATGCAACAGCTTCAGGTTGCGCCGCTTTCGTATCTGCAAGTGCCTGATCATATATAGGCATTGAGCTATACCCTGAAAACCCATTGAAGTCTGTAGGTGTTGGCATACCAGTTGTTGCTGTTAATGTGCTGTTAGGATCAAGCAAACCAAAAGCCTTTGCAGTTGCTATGTTGTTATCCATCGCTGCGTTTTGTGTTGCGTTAAAAGCTGCAACTTCGGGCCCGCGATAAGGCATGTACTCAATTCTTTGTACATCCTCTGCACGTTGTAAATTTCTAATCGCTGGTTGTTTTATCCAATCAGGTACTTCTGTTTTAGTAGTTTCACTTCCACCTTTTCCGCCGCCACCACTCATCTCAAAACTCCTTTATTAATGTTGTAAACTGTTCTGACCATCCTTTGGATTTCAAAACTTTTTTCCATCCTTTACGACCTGCTACTGTCATTCCATCACAGCCTTGTTGTTTACTCCATGCCATAGCATCATCATGCATGTCTGTAATTTGTTCTATTCCTTGTCCTTGATCTCCACCCGCTAAGAAAACATGCAATACTTTCTTATTAGGATACACTACAATCTCTGTTACTGCACAACCGTTTGCGCCACCCCACAGTTGCATATGTCCACTTATTATCCCATCAACAATGTCTTTAAAGTCATGAGTATTACCTCCTTTGTTTAAAGCTGACTGTATCCAGTCTTTGCATCTTATTAATTCTTCTTCTAGTTTCATGGATCGTATTTTAATTTAACCCAAGCACCATTCTTGCTAACTACAACAGCGTTTTGCGCTTCATCCCACATAATAATCCCATCTTGTGTAGCTTTGCTGTCAGCGTTATAAAACTGCAACTTGTTTCTTGTTGTTGTTAAAAAGCTATTTAATCTTTCACCCCACGGTTTCCAATCTGATCCTAAAGGTGGTGGAGGAGTTTGTGTACTCATCGCCTACCCCCTGCGTTTGCTTCTATACGCATTATTCCTGATCTCCAGTTGTCATTACCTGTGCCTTGTACTTTTATACGTACTTGTCTACCCTGAAAGCGCACATCTGTAGGATTACCAAGAGTAAACGCACCGTGTGAGGACTCAGTATCGTTAGGATAAAACCGTGTCTTAAACGTAACTTCTACTTGTCCTTGTGTTTTTTCGTCAGGTATTAACTGTGTCACTTTCATTATACTATCACCATTACCAATACTAATTGATCCTGACTCAGCATATGGTTTTGTTGAACCTGTGTGTGTGTAACCTGTTTCTTGATTGTACAAGTTGCCACTAGCATCACTCCATATAGGATTGCTAAATACACCTTGATCTACACCTGATGTTCTATCTAAATCTCCAGTTGTCCAATGCGCTTCTTTATAATCTAATGCCACATATCTGTCGTTCTCCGTTGATGTTCCTGATGGATAAAACCACCATATTTCACTATGTTGTGAGTTGTGAACAGCGTAAACTTTGCTAATTTGCGATGGGTTCATATCATCAAACACATAGTCAGCTACTTCACAGTTAATTTCTTTTGCTACTGATCCATCAAATGTAAAGAAACCTTTTTTACCCATCCAAAAAGCGCCTTCATCAATTGCTACAGCACCACGTCTTGATGCAACACCACATGCTGTACCAACTCTTTCAAAGCCATAAACAAATGGTGCGCCTGAATAACTAGCAACGTGTGCATCGTTATCAGTAAGAATTAGTGTTCTACCTCTCATACGTAACCCTAACATTATTTGACCTACTGTCTGTAACTCAAAATCACCCGCTTGGTTTGTAGCACTTGGTGTCCACACAGTATTGTTTTCTTGATCACACCATGCAACTTTTCTAGGATTACCACCTGAACCTAAAGCAAAAACAAACCGTTCTTCTGTAACTACTATACCTTTATTGTTTACTGGCGCATTAGCTACTACCTGTGCAACAACTCCTGTGTTTAGTTGCCATTCATATATCTTGCCATCTTTAGATGAACAAGCCATAAGGTATTCACCCCAAGTGTCTAGTGACCATGTAGTGGCTTCTTGATAAACGCCTGAAGATGTTGGTGCTGTTGACCAATTACCATAACCATAAAAACCACCACCATAACCAAGATTTAATGATCCATTGAGATTGCCTGATGTTAATCCTGATGGTGTTATATCGTAAACTGTGTGTGAGGGATTTACATAATATAATTTTTCGTAGGTTGCTCCAATTAAATATTCATCACTAGAGTTATCAAGAAACGCAATCATAGCTCTAGGTGCTGATGCAAATGCACTAGCTTTTCTAGTTGTCCATCCACCAACAGGTCGCATTGATCCATCGTGCCATCTAACCAAACTAGCATCTCTCCATCTGTTTGATGCTTGGAAGTCAGTACCGTTTCTATATTGCCCCGGTGGTATGTCTAAAGGTATTAATGCCATATTAAGCCGCTATTTGTGTCCAAGTTACAGAGTTATTAGTTATTAACTCCCATTTCTCTCTACCAATTGTAGCTGTTCCTGATGTAGATGATACTATACCACCGACACGCTGTACTCTGTTGCACGTTGCTGAAATACTTGCTTCAGGTTGTGTAACTGCATGACCTTGAAATATTTGTTCTGAGTCACTTGCTGTGCTTGAGTTTGTAGAATTATTTGGTGTTGTTGCTGTACCACCCATCCCTGAATGCAAAGAACAATAGTAATACAAGTCAGGCGTTCCATCTGCTACAACAATTGTAGACTGCGTTGATGAGTTATGAGTTACACCTGTTGTGTATTCTGTTCCACTTGCATGTGTGCCATTAGAGGTTGTAGAAAATCTCAATGGATGTCCTGATGGGTAATTAAACACATACGTGTTGCCTTCAACTAAGAATTGTGCTTCTTGTTGTACGCCATTTATAAAGTATTTATTAGCACCACTTACACTAGCAACAGTTACCTCGTTTGTATGAGTGCTTCCCGTTGATGCAATGCCACCCCTTGTAGCAAATCCGAGTACAGTAATACTAGCTACTGCTGTTGGCACACCTGAACCAAATCTAACACGATTACATATCGCCGCGCTTGTTGCCACAACACTAACAGTAGCTGATGCACTTATCATAAACACACCACTTGCAGTAACTGTTGCTACTGCGTTAGCTGTCTGTGGACTTGTGCGAACACGCATAGCACTTTGCGTTGTAGTTGCTACTGCATTAACTGTAGCAGAACCTATCCTACGTCTAGTACCATTTGCTGTTGTATTAATGGTAGTCGTTGAACCACCTGAAATTAATACTGAGCCTTCAGGTATACGCCTAGCATTTGCACTAAATCCTGAAGCAACAGTTGAAGTTGCCGAAGCTATTCTTACACGCTTACTGTCTGCTGTTGCACTTGAAGTTGCTGTGACTACTGTTTGTAAGTTGTCATCACCATCAAATACACCAACACCATACTGCCAATCGCCATAAAGACGAGAAGAAGTATCTTCAATAATAACTACTTCACCACTACAAGTGGCACTAGATGTAACAGTCGTAGAAGCATCACCACCCATAGTGACAATCCAATCTACACCATTAGCACCTGAAGTAGCAGTTACTGTAGCAGAAGCATCCTTTACATCACCTGTACTTGATCCCCATGAGCGTAAACCGTAATACGATTCACCATACTCAAAAGCCATTTACTTAATTAGTTAAGTGTAATGTCTAGGTCACCTGATGGCACACGAAACACGTCACCAGTTTCAATAGTCTTGTTTGACGATAAAGCCGCATAAGCCATTAAGTTGCCTGATGATGAAGCATCGTAAACACCAACGTGTGTTACTGTTCCATAGTTAGCTGTAGCTGTAGGAAATTCTACTGCCGCGTTATTAGACGTAGTGTTACCTGACGTTGTAAATGCAACTGATTGACGTACATAACCACCACCACTTACTTCAGTAACTGAACCTGCTTCGCCATCTGCTAATGCTGTAAATAACGCTAAGTATTTTGTAGTTGGAGCTGTGTAAGCCGCACCTGCAAATACATGGTCTAATATCTCTGTTTCTAAATAGTTGGAAAAACTCATACTAATCCTCTCACTTTAAGTGTTAACCCTGATCCACTAAACCTAGCGTCATCAGAGCTTTCATTTAATCTAGCAACTGAAGCACTATACATCTGCGCCCAAACTGCTACCCTTTGATCTTCTCCTAGATACGGTGCTGAATGTAATAACGCTCCATAGAGGTATACATCAGGTGCTTCTAGTAAAAGCCAATTATCTGCGTTGCTTATTAATGAAGGTATCTTCTGATAATAAAGCAACTCAAAATCTGTGTCATTGCCAGGCGTTGGGTACAATTGAAATTGTCCATCTGCGTGTGTGTACATACTTGGTGTACCTGTGGCATTTTCGTTTGCTGATCTTTTGTCAGCCATAGCATCTCTTGAAACTAAATTTACAACTGTAGTTCCTGTGCCTGTTAAGTGTAATCTTATTGTTTCTATCCAATCCGCAGGGAATTGCATGTATTCATCATTGGCTGATTGTTGTCCACTTGATCTTGCTTCCATCTTCCAATGTCTAATATCTCTGTTGATCTGAGCTTCTGCTA
>Ga0208669_1000950_pt1 | contig 10934 bp, 6 predicted proteins | sample 21_taG_FD_184095 | JGI IMG/M metagenome (GOLD analysis project Ga0208669, IMG submission 184095) | Marine viral communities from the Subarctic Pacific Ocean - 21_ETSP_OMZ_AT15319 metaG (SPAdes) (version 2) | ecosystem: Environmental > Aquatic > Marine > Oceanic | place: Pacific Ocean | collected...
GTAGTAAATAATAAAATAGGAAGTGCTAACTCTAGCTTATGGTCTGCAAGTATAGATCTTAATGTAGCTTCAGCATATGAAGTACCAGCATCTCATTCAGTAGAATGCTTTCCTTTAGCTCAACACTTTGATGGCGGAGTAGGAAAGTATCATGATGATATAAGTACAGGTTCAGCTGATAAATCTGGTGTAAGCTGGAGATATACTAAAGCGCAAAGTCAAGTACCTTGGTTATTACAAGGAGGCTTTCCAGCAGGAGTTACCGGCTCGTATAACGCTACCTATCAAGGTGGTGGAGCTTGGTATACCGGATCACTAGGTGTTAATTTAGAGTCAACTCAAAACTTTGAAACGAACGATGATCTAGACATAAGAATGGATGTTACTAATGCTGTTAAACTTCATTATAGCGGTACTCTATCTAATAATGGATTTATTTTAAAGTTTGAAGATGGTATAGAATTTAATACAAGTGCATCTATAAGAACTAAATACTATAGTGCTAACACTAACACTATATATCCCCCGTCTTTAACATTTACTTGGGATGATCAAAGCTATGTAACAGGAAGCCTAAGCATACTAGACGATCCAACAGCTCATGTTAAGATTACAAACAATATAGGAAGATATCCAGATGTAGGTAAACAAAGATTTAGATTACTATCTAGACCTAAATACCCCACTAGAACTTTTACTACAAGTAGTATATATAGAACTAACTATGCGTTAAATAGCGGTTCTGTGTACGCTTTAAAAGATGAATACACAGAAGAATTAGTTATACCTTTTAATGAGAGATATACGAAAATTAGCTGCGACAGTACAGGACCTTTCTTCGATTTATATTTAGATGGACTACAACCAGAAAGGTATTATAGGATATTAGTACGCTCTGAAATAGATGGAACAACTTGTACTTTTGATGATGCTAACATGTTTAAAGTAGTAAGAAATGCATAACGTAAGGTTAAATAAGAAAGTATTTAAAAAAGAAGAATTAGAAAAGTCTATAGATAGCTCTTTTAAGACATTTGTAGATACGGTTGAAGTAGATAATGATACAGTAGCAGAATTTTTTAGACTATACGATAAGTTATTTTATGAAATACCTGCTGAAGGTCCTTCTAACTCACATGAATTTTTAATAAGAGAAAGTTCTAAATTAGTCCAACTTGAAAAAGATGATACTGAAATACAACCTCTACTCGATGAAATTACTAATTTAAGAACTAGGTTATTAGAAACAAATGTAGAGAATATAGAAAGTATGAATGAATTAACTGAAGATATAAACAAGCAAATTAAATAAATTGCCTAAAATTAAACATAACATAGTACCAGTTGACCCTATAGGTTTAGAAGAATTTTCTGACGACGATATTAAAGTTGTTGGTTCTTTTAATCTAAACACTACTTTTGATGCATTTCAACATAAGATAGAACTACACGTTTATACTGAAGATAACCAGCTTATTGATTCATATTATGACTACAGAAACGAAAAATTTCTACAAGGTAGTCAAACTGCCGGCACTACAGGTGCTTCTGAGCTTACTCTTGACCCAAAAGAAGATGCAGAAAGATTAGGGTACACTTACGGGGGTATTAGTTTCGTATACAACTTCTTAGATAACCTTTATAGTGAGACAGTTAGAGGAGGAGAGTTCTTTATAGAAGAAATATCAGAAGATAGAACTGAGATAAGGTTACTTACTAATCAAATAGAAGAAGATGCGTTAATAGAGCATACTGAAAAAATAAAAGATGATATAAAATCTACTTCTTATTTCAATGATTTTAGACTTAATGTTAAAAATAACGATTTACTTATAGGTATTAATATAGATATACAAGACTATAGAGACTATAAATCAGTCATCGTAAAACTATACGAACCCCTTCCATCAGAGTATTCTATTAAAGAACTACTTACTATAGAAAGGGTAATTTCAGACACAGTAGCATTTAGAGTCGATACAGTAATTACTCCTGATGAAATCAATGTACCTTATTTAAAAGGCCCTAATTTTAATATAGGAGAAGCAGAAGAACAGAACTCACCAACTGGGTTTTTAAATTATAATGATCTATTTTCATTTCCTACTAACAACACCTATAGAGAAGTACACAGTAGATTAAACGAAAAAGGAGTAGATATAAGCGTAAGGTATAATGATTTTTCAAACTTTACTCAATTTAGTTCAGTAGAAGAAAGAGTTAGAAATTTTCAATACAAACTCAATCTTATTGAAACATATCAATCTCAATCAGACGTTGTTTCTAATATAACAGGTGCTGCAACTGGATCTAGATTCCTTACAGGTAGCTCTGTATTTTACGAAAATAAAATTAATACTATATTAGATAATTTTGACCATTACGACAGACACCTCTATTATGAATCAGGTTCTACTTCATGGCCTAAACAAGCTCCTAGCAATAAACCATACATTCAAGCAACGGGTTCAGCCACAGGTTCATTTTTTACAGAACTTCTTCTATCAGCTAGTAACTTTGATCAAACAAACGAAAACCAACTACTCAACTCTATACCAGAATATTTAAGAGAAGATCCAGATAGTATAAACTATAGTACTTTTATTAATATGCTAGGACAGCATTTTGATAATATCTGGGTATATGCAAAAGCTCTATCAGATAAGTACGATAATGATAATAGACTTGAATACGGTATATCTAAAGATCTAGTACAAGATACATTAAGAAACTTTGGAGTAAAAATATACAACAACTTTAGATCAACTGAAGATTTATTTAAAACATTTACCGGTCAATTATACGCTAGTGAAAGTATACATCAGACAGTTATATCAGCTTCTAACGAAATAGTATCTTTAGAAGACTATAGAAAAGATATAAGTAAAAGAATATATCACAACTTACCTCATCTACTTAAAACTAAAGGTACTGAAAGAGGATTAAAGGCACTTATAGCTTCTTTTGGTGTACCAACCAATAGTAATTTAGATATAACTAATTCCGATACATACAGCATACCGGGATTATATGTAAGAACTATAGGAGGTAAACTTACCTCTGGTAGCACTAACTTTGGACCATCTACTGAAACTACTTCATCGATAGCTAAAATAAAAGTAGATAATACAGGAAGTATAGTAGACGGTAATACTTTATCTCAGTATGCTTCAATCGTAGAAAGAGATAACAAATATTCTGACGACATACACACTATAGAAGTAGGATTTTCTCCTACATATCTACTAAATGAAAAAATAGTAAGTGCATCCGGACTTTCGTTTAACATTGATGATTATATAGGGAACCCTAAAGATGCTTATTCAAGTAGTTATGCTACATTGGTAAGTCACTCTAAAGGACTAATTGCACCAAGACTAGTTCAATCAAGCAGCTTTTCAGTATTAGGAGATGGATTTAATGTCGGTAACGTATCACATGTAAATAACCTATCTAGCGGCGATTATCAGTATAGATTTCAACTTAGTCAGTCTGTACAAAATTCTGGTTCAAATCCATTTAGTCCCGATTCTGATTACAGCGATATACCTAAAGCTAATAACGATGGTTATTTGATAGCATCTGGTGGTGGATATGTTGCTGTTACTAACTCTCCAAGTTGGGGCTTAGTACAAGGTTCTACCAGAACATACCTTAATGCTGTAAATAATTCTAATACCATTACACTTACTCAAGCAGCAATCGGACAAATATACCCAGGTGGAATCGTAAGACAAGAAAACGATAGTACCTATTCAGGTTCAATTAACGGTCAAGTAGTAACTGAAGTTAAACTTAATGGAGCTTCAGACTTTAAAAAACATAATGTTTCTTTTTCGGACTCAAACAACAATATTGTAGCGTTTAAAGTAACTGGAGGTCCTCACACTATACCTGCCGGAACTAAACTTACGACGAGTCAAACTCAATATGAATTAGAAACTGATTCTAAAATAGATGAAACAGTTTATACTAAATCTGGTTCTCATAACCGACCACATATGTTCGGGTACACCCTAAATGACTCTACAACACCTGAAGGGTTATTATCTTCACCTTATAAGTCTCACCACTACGGTGAATTTATTAGATCTCTTAAGTTTTACGACAACGTACTATTTAAAATGATAAAAGATTTTGTACCTGCTAGGTCTAATATTAATAGCGGGATAATAATTAAACCACATTTACTAGAAAGAAATAAACTTAAACAAGTAAAAGGATCATTTACAAATAACATTTATACCGGATCTATAGATACTAACGATACAACTGGTAGTTCAGGAGGCTCCTTCTTAGACAACTTAGGTCATGAACTTAAAACACCTTTGACTGCTAGCTATACTCACAGTGTAGTAATACCAGGAGGAACAGCTAACTACACATACCACCTTAAGGAAAGAGCTAGATATGATGGTGAATTAAGTGGTAGTAGAATAAAACTATTATCTAGAGACGGAGATTTAAATGATGCCAACGAATGGAAATATAAAAATATTTCGACTGTATCTTATATGGGAGAGTTAGTAGAATTAGTAACATGTCCTACGATAGATAGCTTAACAACATCAGGATCTAAAATATTAGCATTTACCGGATCAGCAAATATTAATCACGTAAATAACAATCTATCTGGAGGATTCGTCTATGGCACAAGCTTTAATCCAACCATAGCTGATACAACAGTTTATGTTTCTAATGCAGTTGGTCCATATACTTCTTCTGCACTACTTGTACCTGCTGTAGGTACTTATTACGTTAGAGGATTTGTAAGCTCAAGCAACTGTGGAATAGCTTATACTTCACAAAGCTCAGTTACATTTACATGCCCAAGTGTATCTTCTCCAGTTCTTTCAAACATAAGCAGCCAATCTATGAATGTAGCTGCTAATATGCTATCTGCAGGTACAGGTGATCTGAGAGCTAGAGGATTTATATACGGTACTGCTAGTGCTGGAGTAACAAGTATGTATTCTGGAGATTATCAATTTATTACTAGCAGCTCATTAGCAAGTAATACCTTAGAAGGGTTTACTGCTACATTAAGTGGATTAGATAGTTCAAGTACTTACTATGTAAGATCATTCTTATCTTCATCTATCTGTGTAGATTACGGAGACAGTATAGTAACTGTATCAACTTCTGGTAGTGCTGCTTCCGGGTCATTTATGACGTTTGGTGGTTCAGAAATAGAAAGAGCACCAAAAGTATGTCCTACAGAAGAAGGATTAGATCTTATGTTAGAAGAAACATATTATTTCGAAGATGATACTATACCTGCTAGAGTTTACCCTGCTATAGGTGACGAAGTATTCCTTCAGGATCTAGGTGGTAATAGCCCTGGAGACCCTGCTATAGCAATCGGTGGACGTGAGTACATTAAAATAGCAGTACTTGTAGACGATAACGGAGAAAATGGAGGATCTGGAGATAACAATTTAATACGTGTAAATGGATTAGGTAAGGTAGTAGGTTACTTTAACTGTTCTGATTTATAAATAAAATAATATGGCACAACAGAGTTTAACAGGATTCAAAACAACAACACCGGATGTAGGTGAAGCAAGATTTTTATGGTCTGCATCTACTGGTCCGGATACCTCTGTAACAGCTTCTGTAATAGGAATGACTATAAGTATATATGACTGCAGTTCTACTCCAAGAACTGAAGCAGTAGCAAACCTTACGAATTTTACAATAGGAGACGAATCTCTTACACTAATAGATAGAGAAGCTTACGGTAGTTACTACTACTATGACGTTAGCCCTACCATTACAACAGGCTCTCTAGCTGACTATGAATCTGTATGTACATTAACTAGCTTAACTCCACCACCTAAAATTGATACTTTTAGAAACAGTCCATATAACCCTGCTTTTAATAATGCATTAAAATTAAGAAGAATACAGAGAACTGGATCACTATCAGCAGAAGGAGGAGGTATATACGAGTTAGACAAAAAAGGGGATCAAATAGTACCTCAAAATCTAGACTCAGTTCTAAATGGATCAGCTACTACAGCTTCATTTCAAGAATCAAATCTTTATGCTAAGTCATGGATTTTACCTAGATATGAAGGTTCAAAGTTAAACAGTGGAAGTTTATTCTTTAATGACCCTGCTTTATCGTTCACTCCATTCAAAGGAGCTAAATTTCCTTTACTAGAATCCTCTAGCTTTATACGTTCTCAATCTTATGCTGACTTAGATATTGAAGACTTCTTTTTTAATCCTCCTTATAACTATATAAGAGGTTTGTATGAACAAGGCAGTACGCGTCCTTACCCACCATCAGCTCAACCTGTATATGAGTTTATCGATAATGAATATAAGAGAATTACTAAATCTAAAATATACATACCAGGGACCAATGATATAATTAAGTTATTAGATTATCAAGCTCAATACGAACCAAGACCAGTAAGCGGCTCTACTCATAGTGTTGCAAGCGGAGATAATATATTTACAGTACAAATAGAAACAACTAAAAACGTTGAATACTATGGATATTTCAACTCCGGTGGAGTAAGACAAGATAATATAGAATTAAGACCTCTTACTTCTGATGTTATATATGTAAGTGGATCATATGTAGGAGCACCAATAGATGCTTACGCTTTAGATGTAGGATCAATTTATAGATCTAATACACATCCAATATTTACCCTTACAGGACCTGGCTTAGATCCAAAAACATTTATCAATATACTTTCATCATCTAACAACCTATCTTAAAACATAATTTTAATATATTTATATAAAAAGAACAAAATCAAATGGGATATTTAAATAACAGTGTCGTAACAGTCGACGCTATCTTAACGAAAAAAGGAAGAGAACTTCTAGCAAGAGGAGATGGATCCTTTAAAATAACACAATTTGCATTAGCAGACGACGAAATAGACTACACCCTATATAACCCAGATCATGCTTCAGGGTCAGCTTTCTACGGACAAGCTCTAGAAAACATGCCTCTGCTTGAAGCATTTCCAGATGAAACTCAAGTTATGAAATATAAACTGGCTACCCTACCAAGAGGTACATCAAAACTACCTTTACTAGAAGCTGGATATGCATCAATAAGTTTAAGACAAGGAGCATCTCTTGCTATCACTCCTCAAACATTAAACTATCTAGGTGCAACTTCTACTTTTGAAGCAGGAGGATATACTGCTACTATTGCAGATGCTAGAGTATTATCTAACTTTACTGGAGTTGGAATAAACACAGAAGAAGCAGAAAGACTAAATACTAAGACAACACTTGGTACTAACGTTTCTAAGACAGTATTAGGAACATCTATTAACCTTACAGCTACTACGGTAAATACATTATTCGGAGCATCTAAAACTACTTTACAAACAACAGTTACATTGATTGGAAGAGATAGTGGTGCAAGAGTAAGTATACCGGTAACTATAACAAAAGTAAATAACTAATTATGTCATATAGAAGATTTGATAACGACGACATAGTTGTAAGTGCTGACTCAATAACATCCCCTTGTTGGACTAATAATGCAGTAACTCTTACATCTTTTTTTACATCTAGTACACAAACTACTGCAGATAGCGGTAAGTACTACTATTACGTATACAACAGTACTAATGCAGACTCTCAAGAAATACAATTTGCTTTAGCATATGGTAACAGATTAGGAAGCGGATCAGCATTATACGATGCAGGTATAGTAGGTAAATCATATAGCTCTACAGTATACGGGCAATTTAGAACACTTATTAACGGAGATGAAGATACTGATTTTTCTTTTGATGTAAGCGGTACTACATCTACACCAAATAGTATTTACGCTGTATCCTTACATAGAGCTAGATATAAAGAAAAAGCATTACCAGGCTCTCTACTACTTAAATTTTCAGGTTCTGGAGGTATTTTAAGTTTAACCGACAACAGTAAAAACTTAGCTACAGATACTTTCGTAGATGCAGGTAGAGTATATAGCTTATATGCTGGTTCTTCAGCAGGAGTAGTTAGCTCAACAACAAAAGAATACGGAAAACTATTCCCAGATATAGGAACTATTATACTAAACGGAGATTTACTTGACCAAGAAGGCTTTTTAAGCGGATCAGGACTTAATTCCTCTATCAATACCGGTAGCAATACAGCAGCATCTATAAGTAACATTAAACCATTATTAGAGTCTATAGAAGACGGATCTGAATTTACTTTAAGATCTGACGAAACTCTTTCTTCTAATTTTATATTTGTAAGAGCTAGAAATTCTGAATTTAATTATTCAACAAATCCTTCTAACATTACAGGATCAGGAGAATTAAGACATGGAGTAATGATTGATAACCCACAAGCTTATATAACACAGGTAGGTTTATATAACGACAGTAATGATTTATTAGCAGTAGCTAAACTTTCTACTCCACTACTTAAAGACTTTACAAAAGAATCGTTAGTACGAATCAAGCTTGACTATTAATGAATGAGTGCATACAAAAAATTAAAGTCACAAGATGCATTTGTAACAACATATGTAGCTAAAAAAAACTGGTACTATTCTGGTAGTAACGTTATTGACCTTGCTCCTCTCGGTATTCAAGTACTAGCAGCAGTATCTGCTTCTGCTACCACCTACCCTAACGAAGACTTTGATTTCGGACCTGCTCAAAGTAATATTACAGGTCAAGGGACGTTTAAAGAAGGACTTACTTACAAAAGCATAGATCAATTATACTATAGAAACTACAATAGTACGAACGGTGCAAGCATTACACCGCATTACCTTTCACAAGCAAAAGCTGGTAATTCCATTACAACATCTCATACAGCTTCTTTAAATCTCTATGATCATTACGAAACCACAACCCAAACACCAGTTGAAGGAGTTGAAGCTTCTGGATCAAGGTACTTAAAAAGCTATGCTACTATATACTCTTTACCGAGAGATATAATAGGAACTCACATTGAACCAGGATCATTTAAAATGATACCCGCTTATAACGCTACAGTTGCAGGAGCTCAAGCTGATTATGTTGCAACTAATTACGTAGAGGTAGGTTATATAGATGAGGCTGATATTGGAGATGTTGGGTACCTAAACGGCTTAGAAGCTATAGTGGATGACGGTCAAGGTAATTTAAAACTAATAAACTCAATACAACATACCAATATAGGTAACATAATATATTCTCACGGACTTGTTATATTAACTAACCCAGACGTAGCATTTTATTTTCAAGGTCAACCTGATTTAGGTATACTTACTTGGAAATCTAATCAACCTATTTATACATATAACTACCACGTAAAGGTTTCTGACTATGAATTTAATCATACTCTCAACCCAACTGCGTTAACAGGTAGCAATAACAGATTACGAAACAATGTTAGTGGGTCTGATTTTCAACCCTACATAACTAGTGTTGGTTTATATAATGATGTGAATGAATTAATAGCTATAGCAAAACTAAGTCAGCCATTACAAAAACCAGCTGATACAGAGTTAACTATACAAGTAAAATTAGATATATAAGATGGCAGATTTTCATCATCCAAAATTACGACTACTAAAAGGAGACGAATTAACTCATCAAGAGCTTGATAACAATATTAATTCTTTTTACTATTCAAGTTCTCTAGATGGAAGTAATATAAAATTATACGCAGGACAAACATCAGGGAGTTTTAATGGTTACACTCAATCATACGACGTAAATGCCTTTACCGCCTCTCATGCAATATCAGCATCTTATGTACCAACTGCATCTTATGCTTTATTTGCAATATCATCTTCTGTAGAAGTAACACTAGAACATTCATCATCATATGCTGAATCAGCTTCTTTTGCAGACATTTCTAATAACGCTGTAACTGCATCTCATTTTGCTAATGGAGTAATATCAGCATCAGTTAACCTCAATACTTTAACCTTAAGAAAAGCAGATAACTCAACCCTATCTTACTTAATACATACAGGTTCAGGAGAAGCAAACCCAGACGGATTACTTTCTTCTTCTGCTCAGATAGCATCAGATATTTCTGGTTCATTATCTAACTCAGCAATAAGTGCTTTAAATGCAGGTATAGTATCAGCATCGGCTCAAATAAGAGATAGATTAGTATCAGCAGGAGCATTTACTTCTGCCTCTAATGCAAGTATAAGAAATACATTAGGTACCAATCAATTTATTTTATCTGGATCTAAACCAAATGCTAATACACTTAGATTACATCCTGCAGCTGGTACTAATTTAGACTACGAAGTAGGAGGAGAAGATACAAGGCTACAAGCAGTATTAGACATAACAGGCTCTATACTCACAGAAACAGGCTCAGTAAAAACTAGATTAAACACATTAGAAGCTATTACAGGCTCTATATTAAACGCTACTAGCTCCTATTATAATTCATCATCTGTTGCTTTAAACACAGTAAAGCTATTCAATGGAGCTACAACACATACATTAATAATACATACTGGCTCAGGAGAACCTCTACCAGACGGATTATTATCTTCCTCTGCTCAAATAGCAAGTGACATTAGCGGTTCATTTACTTTAACAAGTGCTTCTTTAGGTAGTCGTATAACAAGTAATGATTCTGATATTTTACAAAATGCTTTGAATATAGCTGCCATCAACGCAAAAACTTTAGTATCAAGCTCTGCTCTCTCTAACCCAGGCTACGGACAGGGTTTAATAAGACACCAAGTCAACGCTGATGATCCCGCTGATGCACAAGTATCCAACTTAAGTAAAACTGATTCACCAGTCTTTGATGGTATAACTATATCAGGAAGTACTAATTTTGGTAGCGGGAGTAACTCTAACAACCACCTTTTTACAGGCTCAGTTTATATTAGCGGTGCTTTACATTTAGGTGGAGGAGGAGCAATAGGTAACGATATAACTGGAGCTTACTGGCAAGGATATCAAATATCAAGTTCAAAAATTGATTTT
>Ga0208669_1000951_pt1 | contig 10933 bp, 20 predicted proteins | sample 21_taG_FD_184095 | JGI IMG/M metagenome (GOLD analysis project Ga0208669, IMG submission 184095) | Marine viral communities from the Subarctic Pacific Ocean - 21_ETSP_OMZ_AT15319 metaG (SPAdes) (version 2) | ecosystem: Environmental > Aquatic > Marine > Oceanic | place: Pacific Ocean | collected...
CCTGATTGCTACTGATGATAGTGTTGACTCGGAAGAGGCTCAACGTGTGATCGACGCAGAGGTTAGATTCCAAGAGAACGTCACAGAGCGATGGAAAGCCGATATGGGTAGCGACGTTAAGCTGGCTAAGTTAATACGTCCAGTGACGCTTATATGCCTTATGGCTATGTTTATGCTTACTATGTTTATAGACAGCATGGATAACGTAGCATTCAATGTAAAGGATTCATATGTATCCCTACTTGAGCTGCTAATGTTGACCGCCTTCGGTGCGTACTTTGCAGGGCGTACTATTGAGAAGAAAAGTAAGTAATGTATACATATAATATAGATGTTGTTAGGGTAATAGATGGCGATACCATTGACGCTAAAATAGATTTAGGATTTGATGTGTCTGTTAAGAAGCGTGTGCGCTTTATGGGTATCAACACTCCTGAGTCAAGGACTCGTGATCTTGAAGAAAAGAAACGAGGCTTGGCAGCTAAGGCTAGAGTCCAGGAATTGCTTGATGAAGCTAGCGAGATACAGCTTACTTCACACGGAGTAGGAAAGTTTGGTAGGTGCTTAGGGGAGCTTAATCTTTGTAATAGCGATGGATTAACAATGGTTAACCTCAATAACAAGCTTATCGAGGAGGGACACGCTGTGGAGTATCACGGAGGTAAGCGGTAGGCACGATATTTGTATCTTTGCTGGTGACTTTAGGGCACCAACCTTATTTTTAACCGCCACCTTAGGGGGCACAAACATAACAATATGACACATTTATTATTCAAGGACATGCAGCGCAGTCCATTAGACATTCTTGTAAAGAATTTCTTTGACAAGGATTCTGTTTTTGACAGACCGACAAGACAAGTTGTCACACATCCAATAGACGTTTACGAAACAACAGACGGGTTAACCTTTGAGGTAGCCTGCACAGGTCTCGATAGAGACGATGTAGAAGTAAAGATAGAGGGGGATACGTTAAGGGTATCTCACGAAGCTGAAATAAAAGAATCCGACGGATTCCATCACACCTACCATTCAGGCATAAGGCGTAGTAGCTTTAATCTAGGGTGGAAGATATCACGTAGATTTGATCTCACTGATATAAAAGCGGAAATGAAAAACGGACTGCTTACGCTGTCCGTCCCATATTCCGAAGAATCAAAACCTAAATCAATTAAAATAAAATAATTTTTCTTTAGGTTGGTGTCCTTAAAGTCTATACTAAACTTAGCTTTTCTAGCTCTAGCTCATTAATCCTACTCTTATACTCGATTATACGAGCATCTATTAGCATAACCTTATACTTTATTGTAGCCTCATGCATAGATACTTTAGCTACATCTTTGGCTACATCGTATCTCTCAGCATAACCCTTCCATGTCTTTAGATTACCGTCATGTTGTTTATTATAATGAATAACCGTGGTTCTATCTTTGTTCATAGCTTTAGCTATATGAGTTGGCTTCATGTATTCAGATAATGCTGCACCTATAGCAGCTCTAGTCTGAACTTGTTCATCATGCCTTCTGTCTGTCTTTTCTAAATTCAAGACTCTGTACGTAAGGTCTACAACCTCACTCGCTTTTTCGATTAAATGTTTCATTTTATTTTATTTAAGTAGTATAGCTGTGTAACCCAGCACTGATCAAACCTTTTCATCGCACTGGACAAGCACCGCCTGCACAATCATCTATTTCTATGTCCTCCATCTTTATATCCTGTATGGATGTAATAGGAGTACATTCCTTCTTCATCTTGTTATATGTTTTCTTATCAATTTCCTCCAATGGAGCTTGATCGAATCCATGATCATTATGTAATAGAAAGGATACAGATTTTACGTTTGTGTAATTCTCGCGTAACCACGCCTTAATTACATCCAATTCATCCTTCCTATAGTAAACGGTCACCGACACCGAGTTATCGCTCCATTCGGCCTGTAAACGCTTTATAACCTCTAATTGATCTACTGCTGACATGTCCCCCGCAAACATAGTTCCTTTCGGGAACTTGCATGGGAAGCTCACAACCACTGTTGAGTGATCATCTGTACCGTCAAAATTTCTTACATATTCTACGCCGAACCCATTGTTTCTGCACACGCCGACCAACTCGCTATCAGCAGACATTCGTATTCGTCTGATATAGTGTTCCGAGTATCCAGGGTGTGCTCCTGGTGTAACGCCAGCAAGTAGACTAAGCGTTCCAGATGGCTTAACTGTTGTAAGTTTAATAGATGCTGGGTATCCTGCGTCTCTAGAGTAAGTTCTATCATATTCACGTAGGTAAATATAGCAAATTTCAAGCCAGCTGCGTTGCTCCTCTGTTGCCTGTAGATAACCTGTCACACCTATCCCCATCCTCATATTTTTATGGACGATATCTTCTGTCTCTTTGACAGAACATTTAATAGCGAGGCTGTGTTTATTGATGCGGTACAGGTATCGAGCTACCTTTTTAAGTTCTGTTAATGATTCTATATTGGGTAGGTATATCTCCGCAAGACAGCATGTCTCGTATGGGGCTAACGATTGCTCGGCACACGGATTATACCCCATGACATCTGGGTCAGGGTATTGTTCCTCACCTGTCCTGCCCATACGTCTAGACGAATCAAGATTAATCAATCCATATGGCTCACCATTACCTTTATAACCCTCCCAAAATTCATCTGGCAACTGATCTATATCATCACACACAACAGAGTTGTTAGACATTGCTCTCCAGTTAGGGATACCGCCTAGGTCCCAACGCTTAGCACGTAAGTATTCTAAATCATCATGATCCCCTAGTGCAATCTGGGCTGAACGCCTAACATTACCAGCAACTACAATCTTTCCTATGATGTTCATAACATCCAGACAATCAATAGGTTGTAGCCTTTTGTTAGAGCGATTGTTTAAGATAGAATTAATCTCCTGCATACCCCATATAAGATCCTTACTGCCTGATGCGGTACCTCCAAAGCCTTGGATCTTAGATCCAGCTGGCCTGATCAGGTGGGTTGCATATGTGAACCCCTCACCAGTTACAAAGCTAGCCTCAAGCACACGCTTAAGTAGTTCAGTCCATCCTTCACGTGAGTCTGGCACAATGAAGTCAGCGCCGTTGTCATTTACATTTTCTATCTTAACCTTACGTTTAACCTTAGGTAGCTGATACACATGTTCTCTCTGTATGTTATACCCGACACCGCTTCCAAGCATAAGCATTTCAAACGCCCAAGTAAATGGACGGATAGGTTCATCAACTACAGTAAATGCACAGTTCTGCAGAGAAGGTAAGCCTAATCTGTCTACAGTTTTTGTGCCAAGCTGCCATAAAAATCTACCAGCAACTGTTCCCTTCAGAGACATCATCATCTTCTTTATCTCCCTCTGATCGTATGTATTGAAGTCGCAACCAAGCTGTTTATTACAGGCCTCAACAACCCTATCAACAGTCTGCTCCCACTCCTCTGATCCGTCTTTTGTTGGACGAGCATACGTTCTTTTATAGGTAGCGTATCCTACCTCCCCCCAAGGGATGTCTTCTGATTTGTGCTTCATTTTTAGTTATTTTTTTAGATGAAAAGGACGGCTAATATAGCGCTAAATATCCTTCTTGTCAAGTGATTGAGGGTCAATGTACCAATCTCTATAAGGTACTATCTCATAGCTACTTAGCTCCCTAAGATCATGCAAAGCAAGTAATGTTATCTGATCCTGTCTGTCTTTTCTCTGATATATTTTACGGTATGCATCCTTCTTCCATACCTTCTTGCTAAAGTCTACATTCTTTTTGCACCACTCAAGCAGATCCTCACGCTCGACTCGTACATAACCTCCAACCTCAACCATTTCGAATGCTATCCATTTTGCTTTACCGAGAAGCCACCCAGCGTCTCCTCGTACATTTTTAAACTCTACCCAGATCTCATCAGGTAAGTTATTACCCTTGACATCAACACCGTCTTCACCGTGCCAATAATCAACGTGCATTTTTATATCCTCATCTCTCGATGATTTAACAGCATCTGGACAAGCCCTTTCATAACGGGTCGCAGAAACGCCGCCGTCCCTCCAGGACCGCCTAAGTCTACCTTTACTTACCATAGTATTACAGGTTGTTTATTTCTTTTGCAGCTTCCCTAATAAGATCAAGCTCGATATTCATTGCTTGTCTCAGTTCCAGTATTGCCCTGTTTATTTTATCCTTATCTGTAATTGGCTCACCTTGTTCGTCATGCATGAAATCATCATAATAGGCGGTCACATGCTCACGCATACGTACACATGCTTTACAGTACTGCCAACTAAGTTCTTCCTTCGTCATTTTGAATAGATTTTAGTATTTCATCAACCGCTTGGTCGACCTGTTGTTTATTTCTTGCAAGGTACACATCGTACCCTAAATCATTGTTCATTATATACCCTAAAAATATCTTCCACCGCATCGGAAAATCATGATGAGACGGTAGATATCCTTTGGTCTCTATAATCCACTTATGATCCTTCCCTACAAAATCAGGAGTGTACCGAATCGGTTGCTGTATTGAGTTGCTACGATCAGACATGAGTTTCTTCTTTGCGGTCATCTTAAAATACTTATTAGTGAATCTAAAAGAATCCATAAGAGTAAACTGTGTTTCCTCATAGGTAAAACTTATGCCTGATTCACGAAGCTTGTCTGAACAATACTTCTCAATCGCGGACTTGAATTTTCCTAATGATTTTTTTTTGGGTGCGCGTTTGCGCTTATTTCTTTTCATTGGAGGACAAGTTACAGTCATTCATACTCCCCTTCCAAATTTATTTTAATAAAATTTCAGAGAAATTTATTGCAGATTGCTTATCTCCCTCAAAATGAATAGGTTCGAATAATCGGTTCCTGGTTTCCCATGATGTAAATCCAGTGTGAGATAGGTTCATTAGTAGATTATATGGCTGATCAAATGGTGTAGGCTGACCGCCTGTCTCTACTTCACGCACTTTACGCACGTGGAACTCACTGAGTTTACGTATGTTATGGTCTGGTGCTTGAACCTTTCGGTGAATAGTAATAAAGCAATCAGCACGGTTAACAAATTTACCGCCTCCCTCTGTATCCTCAGCAAATGGTGCAATTGGAAGGCCGTCTGGACCTTTACGCCTTTGAGCTTCTGTTACAGCGTGCATGTTTAACCACACAGCTACGTTGTTTGCTGTTGAATACGTAAGGAACTCACTAGCAGCCTCATAGTGGTAGTCATGTACACCAATACTTGAGTTCTTCATATCTAACTTCAATGAGTTATAAGGATCTACGAAGATGGCATCTATTTGTTGTTGCGCCCTAACCTTCTCCATGAAGACTATAATGTCGCTATAACTATACACCTGGTTATTATTGATGATAGTGAAGTGAGATTGTACCCATTTGTACGCCTGCTTGCGCTGAGCGTATGTCATGTCACCGACCTTACGGTCTGCTGCAAATTGCATAAGTTGCATCTTTACTGATGCGGTTCTGTTCTCTGATGAGTATATTAACCACTTCCAATCATGACGAATAGCTGAGTTGGCTATAAGGTACAGCGCTGTAGTTGTCTTACCTACGTTGCTATGCCCGTTCATGATCACGAACTCTTTCTTGTATCTGAAGTATTCGTCTAATTGTGGATCTCCAGTATCTAAACCTACCTCAATATTACCTTGTGAGAAGTCATCAATCCATCTGAAGTCCTCATCGTCTGATGATATAAATGACATATCGCCATCGTTAATGAGCATCTGACGCTTAGCTTGTTTCTCTTCGTCAATGATCTCACGTATGGGTGCGTTCTTACCGTTCTCGATCATATCTATAATAGTAGCCATAGCATGATCGTCAGACTCTATATCTCTTTTAGATATCTCACGGAATAAAACGCGAACCGCCTCTTCTTGTTCCATACGTCCAGCAGCTATGTATCCACCACACAAACGTGCAGCCTTTACAAGAGCTCTATGCTTGTCTCCATCCTCAGCAGCCCGTATGATACGTGCAGCCAAGTTTAGCTTCATATAGTCTGTATACTTGTATGCCTCGTTTGTAGGTGTCTGAGCCTCAGCAAATTCCGTAGAGAATGCCCCAAACTTCTTCCATTCATCTTTTATAATAATGTCTGGATCGTGAGATTCGAAACACGCACGAGATTCGTTTATACCAGATTCATCTACCTCTAAGGTGTATTGCTTATTGAAGTATGTGCACAAGGCACGGAAATGATCTCTATGCCTCTCTGGGTTTGTTATTTGAACAAGCGCCTTAACGCCGTCACCAGACGGTGATACCCAGCATGAATGGACATAGTTGTCCGTAGCCAGAGCCGTCTTCGTTGCGTCAACATTAACGTGATCAAAGTCCAGAACAATGAATCCGCTATGTTCGAATAGTGCATCATCATTTCTTGTCGAAAACTCTCCACTAAAACATACAATCGGAAGCTTACGCTTCTTTTCTTTTTCACCATCACGTACTTGTGCTATGAGAGAACCAGACTTCCCCGACTGTATCCTCTTCAGTGCTGTCTCCAGCTGTATGTGGTGTGGTGCTTCCTTCTCGAAGACGTTCTTGAATATTGTTACTTTCATTTTCGTTTGCAATCATTAATAGGATCATGTATCCTGCACAATCCATAAGTGTATCTTCTGTCTCATCATTGAGACCTACATTGGCTATTCTTTTTAGCTTATCATCAAGTCTTATTCTTATTGCTTCGGACGCTTTAAGAGAAGAAAAAATGCCTACAGGATTCAAAGCTGAATCGCCATAAGCATTGTTCTTCTTTATAAGCAAGTCCTCAAGCTCAGCGCACTTGAATTGTATTTTCTCTTTTGTGTTCATCTAGTGTTATTTGTGAGCGTGATAACTCCACACAATCCAATATCTCACGTATGATAATTTCTTTATTCTTTGCCTTTGCCGTGAAGTATTTCTGACGAAGGCGGTGCATAGCTCTACTATCGTAACGCATGATATCAGATGGCGTGTCGAATACTGTGACTATATACTCAACACGCTCATGTACAACCTTCCGTTTCTTGAAGGCGACACGAGCGTGCAAGTATTTAATCATAGGTTTAGAATGGCATGTCACTTGTTACAGCTTCTGCTTCAGCTTTTGCCTGCTTCTCAGCACGCTTAGCCTTAGCTGCCTCACTATTCGGATCGAATACCGAACAACATGGCTTACCATTTTTAGACATGAAAAGCTTTACGTATACGTTACCGCCTTGCCCTTCAGCATTGCGCGTAGTCGCAAATTTTTCAATCATTTCTTTCAACTCGCTGTCCTTAAACTTAACAGACCAACTTGAAAGGTTCCCCTCGTACATACGAGGCTCTTCGCAGTACCCAACGAGTACTGAATCATAACTTTGATCACTCATGATACAAATGTATTAATTATTAAAAAGTGTATTGCGTAGATTATTAATAGGTTCCACGCGACCTTACATGTTTTATACAATAAATTCTGCATAACTGTTCTGTGTTGGTGAGCCTTCGGTTAACCATTCTTTGATGTTACCGACCGCTTCATTAAATTTCATTTCTCCTTTGAATAGTGTTTCGTCTGAACACTTAACTAAGGCTGGGTAGAATGGGTAGGCTTTCTCCTGGACGACCCAGTAGTAATCCTTAATTCCAAATACCTCTGTGTATATGTAGGCTTGGATGTCATAACTCCAGCTGTTTACATCGTAACGGAATTTACTTACGCTACGTGAAGACTTACTGTCTGTTATGAAACCATCCCCCAAGCAATCAAGGAAGCCCCTGACAGGTACACCGTCAATCTCTTCATTGAATTCTACTTGGTATTGTCCACTGAGATAGCTACTGAGTAGACCACAGGCTTCAAGCCTCTCGATCATCTCACTCGCTTTCTTCCAGTCTTCTTGCGTGACGAGCGTTTTCCCCTCATTCTTTTCAGCAATCTCTGCCTTCCATTCTCGATAGCGCTTAGTATTTCTAGGATACTTACCACCAATATCGGCGACAATATCGCCATCATCCAAACGATAAAATTGACCATCTAATTTCTCTGGTTCGAACAGCATCATGTCGTATAGACTACCAAATGTCAATGCATCTGATTCTTTTCTAAGTTGACCCCTCATGTACATCTCCCAGAGACGCATGTCTCCGAGGGCGTGCTTGATCGAGGAATAAGAAAGGTGTCCCTTACCTACACTGTCTGTTAATTGTTGTCTTAAATCCATATCTTAAAATCTCTTATTATATCATCATCAAAATATCCTGCATCGACTTCACCACAGCTACGACACTTAAAAGCACAGCTATCTGATGTATCTATATACTGTATGTATAAGCATCTGCTACATTGTGCTTCTTCAGTTGAGCCAAACTTCATCGTACAAACTTCTTAAGTCCAGCTACTTGCTTCTCAGTGAGTTGCTCGCCATATTTAGTTACCACAGAATCAAACGCTTTACGCTTATCTACTGATGCCTTAATATACCCGACCGCTTTATCCATAATATTTTCTAGTGGCTTAGGTGTTTCCTTAACCGCAGATGATGATAGTGATGAATCACTTGATTGCTTAGCAATAGCGTCCGTCACTTCATTTGCTGATGCGATAGATGTATCAATACCTATACCCATCATAGCAAGAGCTCTACCTATAGCTGATGTTTCGCAGTTCTCTACGTAGCTTGTCTTGTTAATATGACTAGATGACCTCTCCTCATGTGCATGTCCAGAAGCTATAACGCGCTGATTAGGGTCAGCTATAACACACTTACATACACACATCTCTGAATCCAACGCTGTGAATTCTGTTGAGATTGTCCAGTTTTTGTACTCATCTTCCTGACGGAAGAACTTAATACGCTCGTTTACTTCGACGTACTGCTTGCCACGTATGTTCGTGGTCTTAAATTTATACTTACTCATTATACATTAAATTATATTGTTGCAAATTTACTTATTAAAAATGTTCTAAACAAGATATTTCTCGTTTAATTTTCAAATACATGCCAAGACTTTGCATCATCTTGACCGCACCTGATTTTATTCCATGCGTTGCTCGCTCGTAGTCTACCTTAAAGGTTTGCTCTGATCCGAGTAGCTCCTCGATAAGCTCCTCACCCGCATGATTAGATGCGAGCTCATCAAGTAAATCATCCATAGTGGAGGCGGTTACTTCTATGAATATATTGACTATATCCTCTGGTGTCCATGTCTTCCACTCGTCATACCCAAACTTCTCGATGTCTATCCTGCACAGATTACCTGCACAATCTACTATCTCAAAGTCATCATCATCTTCACAATCATGGATGAAGATATCTATGTATCGTAGTGCGTCCTCATCTGTAATCAAAATCCGAAGTTTTTACATGTTTCATAAAAGTTATCTGTTGCAATAACTCTGCTTTGTGTGTCGAGATTCCTATCCTCATATTCTTTTATGAACAGCTTGATAAGATGCATAGCGTCCACATGCTTGGGTGTTAGTTGCATACTTGGGGGTATTAAAAATTCTGTTGTGTTACTCATCTTTATTTGCTTGATAGGTTAAATAAATAGCACCGACTATATAGAATAGTGCTACAGGTATTAGTGTTGTCATGTTAATTAAATTAGTATGAACGAGGGGAATCGAACCCCTCTGCATAACCAAATAAAATGCAGTCAGATCGGGTAGGTACATCACTCCCTAGCGGATCTTGCCAGACGCTCACTAGATATGTCGTTACATATCCATTGCATTTAGTATTTCCATTGCCTTATCCATAGCGTAGGTTCGCTGTTGTGTCATTGTACCGCATACTTGTGGTGTCGGCAGGAATTTACCTCTGTATGATTTATCTCCTCGTTGGATAGCATTAGCCATCTCTCTTTGGTGGTATAGTTTCTGTTGTAGTGTCATAATGTGTTATTTTACTTTCATATATCCAACGTCTAGTCCTCGACTGACGTACCTGTTTCTGCATCATCGTAAGCATCCTCTTGAGGATCTTGACTATGCTCTGCTTTATGTAATTCATTTAATTGTTTTGCATATGATTCAGCTATGAATTTCCATTGTACGCATAGCTTTAGCAAGTCAGACTTACTGTTTGCTTTAAGGGCAGACTTAATCTGCTCCTTAGTCCACCCTTCTAGTGGGTTAAATTCTTGTTCGTTACTCATATTCATCTGCTTTTATACCCCATAACATATCACGTGGCATCTCATCGAATACCACCATGCTGTTTCTTTCATCGGGTGCGTTTTGTACTAAGGTCATTGCTTGTTCTCTTGTTAGTGAGTGGAATAGAATATCCTTATCGAAGTTATCTCTATACACTCGGTATACTGCGTAATTTTTCATTGTGTTTTGGTTTTTATTTCCCTCCATGTGTCGGGGTATTCGTCTATTAGTATGCGCTTGAGTGCTTGTAGTTCACTCCAGTTATCTTTGATAACCTTAGCTTGATTCTCAATGGTTGCCTTACAACTGCATGGATTACCATCGTCATTAAAAGGACATTCATTCTCCATCATAATAAGTTACTTTATTGTAATCGGTGGTACGATTATGTTCTTTAATAAATTCTACTACTGCTTTGTATGTAGACGATAGCTTATCCTCTGCTATGAAACATTGAGTTTTACTTATCATCTCTCCGTACTCAGCCTTACCGCCTTGTATGGTGAACACATATCCTAAGCTCTCTATCTTCTGTACTACGGGCATTAACCAATCCCATGATGTATGGTATTGTAACTCCACCAATTCTCCTTGACCAAACCCCTCTTTAGATTGTTCAGTCCAATACTTGTTAGGGATGGAACTTTCTAATAAATCCATAAATTCTGCTATTAATATATTGTCTTTCATTTTACTTTTCTTTTGTATGTGAATGTCCTGCGCACACCTCGTCAATGAAGGTGAATATCTCTTGTGTAACCCACTCGGATTGCA
>Ga0208669_1000955_pt1 | contig 10894 bp, 12 predicted proteins | sample 21_taG_FD_184095 | JGI IMG/M metagenome (GOLD analysis project Ga0208669, IMG submission 184095) | Marine viral communities from the Subarctic Pacific Ocean - 21_ETSP_OMZ_AT15319 metaG (SPAdes) (version 2) | ecosystem: Environmental > Aquatic > Marine > Oceanic | place: Pacific Ocean | collected...
ATCTGTAGATTTCCATTAGAGCCACTTATAAATTGACCAGATGTTTTATTACCAAAAAAGAAACTATCAGTTTTAACTCTAAATTCTGATGGGTTCGTTCTGAATTTAAAGAAACTCTCATCATCACCAACTGTACCATCGTGTATCTCTAAACCTGCACCTGCATAATTATCTGGTGCATCTGGTAATACAGAACCACTAAATATCATAAACCCACCTTGACCAGCTGAAGCACTTACAAACCCTTCATAACCAATTGAACGCATATAAGCAGAGTTTGCACCTGCCATCTCGATACCTTGACCTTGTAGATTACCAATAAACAATGAACCTGTCAATAAGTTATCACCACCCTCAACAACTAATGCTGAACCTGATATACCAACGTTATCTACGAACGTTGTGGCATCTGCGGTGTTACCATTTATATCATAATACTCAAGAAATAAATCATAATTATCAGGTCTTTGTGTATTAGGTGGTAATGGTATACGAAGTTTCATTTCATCAGGTGAAAATCCAGTATCTCTTGCAGGTTTCAATGATACATCACTAATATACCATTCACCAGATTCAATTCTAAATTGAATTATTGTATCGTCATTTTTTACTGTATCTAATTTAAACTTTGGAAAGAACGTATGACTTACTCTTGGAAAATCATAATTATTATACGGTTCATCAGTTTTTAATTCTAAACCTACTTTTTGATTTGTTGCGTTTGTTAATGACTGACCAAATGAGCTAGCGTGTGTTATATCTAATCTACTATCAGCTGATAAATTAGAGCCACTTAAATGAATCATCAACTTTGCATATGATTCAACTTTACCACCACTATTAACTACTTTTTCAGTTTTTTTAGCTGTTGCTTGAAAACTAAGTGTATAGGGTATATCTTTTTTTACTGTAAAGGCATAATCTTGGTCTAATTCAAATCTACCAACTTCTTTATAACCTCTATAAGAACCTGATATATATAAACCATCTACATAAACCGAACTTGTTGATACTGTGTTGATTGTACCAGTGTTATTATCACCACCGAAACTATTCCAATATTTGTCAATATGGTCTTGGTCTAAAAAATAACCAGTTCTTAATGGGAACTTTAAAATATCAGTATCAACTAATGTTTCTGGTGACTCTACAATCGTATCAAGTAAAACTGGAAACTCACCTTGAGCACTATCACTAGCACCATAAACTTTCATTCTATAAACATCACCACTAAACGTTCTTAAATTAGAAATATCTAAATCAACAATTGTGTCGAATCTATAACTACTCGTTGTTGGTACTGCCCAATCAAGATATGATGCTGAATAGCTAGCATACAAATTATCACTAGGTGATGATGAACCTATATCACTATACATTCTAAGTTCACCTACTGATGGACTTTCGAATTGTAATGAGTATGGTTTTGAAGTTGTGAGTTGTTTATCACTAATTACACTTTCAACTCTAGCTTTATAAGTTGGAAATGTAAACATTTCATTTATATCTTCTTGAGATACAGCACCTACACCATCATTACCAAAACCACTTAAAGTACTTTTTTCACTATCAGTTAGATTTATATTTGTAACTGTAATTTCACCACCTACCATTTTTGAGTTGAACGCTGGTGTTGTTGAGTATAATCTCATTTGAGGTGGTTCTGGTGATTCTCTTTCCTCTGATATACCTCTTCTTGTTAATACAGCGCGTTTAGAATATAAACCTGACTTATATTTCCACAAATTTGTTTCTGTTTTTACATCACCTGATGGTGTATCAGATTTACCACCTTCATCAAAATTTTCTTGTACATTTACCGCAGAACCAGTTTCAAATCTTTTACTTTTTAATTCTTTATTAACTATACCATATAAATTAGTGCCTGCTACAAAAGCATTTGCTGGTGGGTCTGATTTCTTTTGTGCTACTGTTGTTGATGTGGCTGAGACTGTTGGTTTTTTATAGAATAATATTGGTTGTGTATTGATAACTGTTGCAGTATCAATATTTACTTTTTTTAAATATCTTACATTATAAGTACCTATGAATTCATTTGGAATATTAAAAGGGACTTTTGTTTCATCAAGTTCACCTAATATAACAAGTTCTGCCTCACCTGGGACATTAAATGGTGGTGGGTATACTTCTACACTAATATACCTATGAGGTAGTTTTGGTGATATACCTTGACCATATTTTACAGGTTGTACATAAACAGTATTACCATCTTTGTCTAAAATTTCTATTTTTAATGGTACATTTTTTTTTAAAAACTGTGAACCAAAAATCTTAAAGGCAGACCTACCCTGCACAAATGTATCTGGTATATCTTGTACTATGAAATATTCATTTTGAGTATCTTCAATAAATACTTGAGTTGTATTTAGATTTTCGATTATTCTTCTACGTGGAATAAATCCCATTAAATTGTCTCCATATACTTATAAATATTTTGTTTAAAAATAATGAATAAGAAGTATGTATTTTTTAATTAAAAAGTATGTATTATATACTTATTAATATGGAAGGTAAATTTGTAAATATTAAGATACGAAAAGAATATCGTGATATGTTGAAAGAATATTCTAAGAATCACGGATATAAGATGTATGCTCTTATTGAAGAACTCATAAAAGAGAAGTGTACAAAAAAGATATTATATTCTAATCAAACATAATGTTACTATAATCTTTTTCTTTTTTAATTTCTAATAACGTATCAACTGCATCTCTCATAGAATCTATATGAGATACAATTAATGTAAATTGAAATTGTGATTTGAGATATTGAAATAAACTATATACTGAATTAAGGTTATCTGAATCCATTGTTCCCCAACCCTCATCGATAGCTAAGAAGTTACTTCGTGGTAAGTTACTAACGTTTATTAGTCCAACACGAACAGCCAAACTTGATATAAATCTTTCCATACCACTACTTAGTTCTAATGGCCAGATATTATCATCATCATATACAATATAGTTATTTATATTTTTACCATCCATTTCAAATACCATTTGAAAATCTACAAGTTGAGAAAGTATATTATTTACTTCACCTTCGATAGTAGGTAAAGCTTTTGAAATTAAATCATAAGGTACACCATCACGTTTGACTGCATCAAGATAATATTGATATGCCTCATACTTATCCTCAAGTTCTTCTACTTTTTTAATATTATCTAATATACTACGTCTTTTTGTATCTACAACTTTAATTTCACCAAATATATTATTTGTATTATCTGTAACCATATCAAGACTGTTATTTATATCATCTAATTCAGATTCAACTTTTTGTATTTCATTTTCTATTTGCTGATTAAACATAATATCATTTTCTTGTTCATAATACTTAACTATTTTTTCTTCAATAGTTGTTAATTGATGCAATACATTTTTTCGTTTCTCATCAAGTAGAACTTTACTACTATTAGTTTCACTCATCAAAGTTGATACTTGTTGTAGTTTATTGATATTATCATCTAAATCTAACTTTGCTTCTCTTAACTCAGATAGATTTTTCATCTCATAAGATATTTCATCCATCTTCTGTAAATGTTCTTTTACTCTTTGTTTATCTTTATCAACAGATTTTTGAGTCTCTATAGCGTCGAGTGTAAACGGATTTTTCATACAGTAATCACAATCTTCATCATACTCTAATATACCTAATTTTTCAATCTTATCTAATTTATTACGAACTTCTATTTTGAGTTTAGATAATTCTTGATTCAGTTTATCGTGTTCTGCATTTAATTTTTCACCTTCAACAAATTTTTCATTTGTATTTTGTTCTTCGTGATACTTTATTTTTAATCTTATTTGTTCTTCTAATATATTGACTTTTTCAGTTTTTGAAATAACCTCACCTAATTGATTGTCAATATTACTAAGTGTAGTGGTCAATACTTCTTTATTTTCTTTTAAGTTGTTTATATCACCGATTGATTTATCAGTTGGTTTTAATTTTTTTGTTAATGTTATTATTTGACTTTCAATTAATTTCTTTTTAGATTGAATTTCATTTTTTTCATTTAATAGTTTTTTATGTGTCTTTTTAAATTCTTCTTTTTGTTCTTTAATATCAGCTAAGTCTTTTTCCCAATCATTTTGTTTAAAGTTTTTTAATACAGCAGATACGTCTTTTATTTCTTCTGAAGCTGTTGTCCATAATCTATCAAATATCTCTAACCCCATAAACTGAGCAAGAAGTGTTTTCTTTTCTTTTTGAGTTTTTTCAATAAAGACAGAATTTTTAATTTGAGAAGAAAGAGCTGTTAGAATAAAATCATCATACGACCCTATAACTTTTTTAATATTATTTTGAGTACTTCTTCTTTGGTCACCATTCATTGATACTTTTTCACCAGTATCATCTATTGTGTAGAAATCAACATCTACTTTGACATTACCTCTTCTTTGTTTCTTTGCAACTCGTTCAATATAATAGTCTTGACCATCTATTTCAAAATTTACTTTACAGAAAAAATCTTTCTTTTTATTATTAAGAACGTTTTCAGCTTTAAATGCTCTAGCACACGTATCAAATAAACAAAATGATAGAGCATCTAGGAGTGATGATTTACCTGCTGCATTAGGAGCAAACATACCAACAATACCATTTAATTTAGTAAAGTCTACTTTATTGTTTTCACCATAACTAAACATATTAGAAAACTCAAAATGTTTAAGTTTCCAATTTACATTTCTATAAACTTCTTCTTCTGGTATAATCTGATTTAATGATTCATTAATATTTTTTATTTTTAATAAAACATCATCACTCACAATATGATTATTACTAAGATATTCTCTTATTAAGTTGAATTGAACATCAGTGCTATTTATATCTCCTACTGATATTTTATCGTTTCTAACTCTATCGTTATTATAAATTGTATCAGTTCTGGTAACTGACATTTCTTCTACACCATATCTATCGTGAATCACTGCAAGAGCTTTTTTAAGTTCTGTTGCTGATGTGTTTGCCACACGAACTCTAAGTCTTGCCTTAGTTGGCATATCATCTACATCTGGTACGATACCTTTATCTATATCTAAAGTGTAATAACCATAATCATTTTTTACTTCAATATATTCAGATGTTCTCTTTGGTACATCCCATAAAAGATATCCATGAGATAGTCCTTCTCCGTGATTTTGTTGAACTAGAGAACCGCAGTAAGAAATAGTTTCTTCTTTATTTAAATGTTGTCTTTTATGAATATCACCGAGTAACCCTAAATCATAACCTTTAAACTTTGTAATCTTCACATCAGACGGTAGTCTAAAACCTAAATCAGTTTCACATCTATCTACTGTACCGTGAAACAAAACAACTTTAGTATCACCTTCTACTTGGTCGGCTGTGATAAAATCTTTCTCATCAGTCCAACAATCCCATACTACAAATGTTGTATCAGCACATTTATATGCACCACTATCTTTTAGATAATGTAAGTTAGGGTGATTTAAATTATTAACAATTGGTGTCAATACATCAAGTCGAGAGCGATTATTTAGATTACAATCGTGATTACCTGCTATAATAATAGTAGGTACAATATCTGCTAGATTTTTAAATAACCTTGATAATTGGTCAACCAATTCTGGTGACATATCAGTTTTAGAGTGAGCTATATCACCACCGATATAAGCTACTGCGTTGTCTTTATTTTTTCGTACTTCCTCGTAAGTTCTTTCAAACACTTGTTCATATTCTTTATGACGTTTTAGATTACGAATCTGTATATCTGAAATGTGGTGTATATGTTTTAATTTACGAAATGGAACTTTTACGATATTTTGTTCTATCAACTAAAATCCTTGATGTGTTTCTTCACATCGCTTATGTATGTATTTGATACTACAATATCCCAACCTATTGGTTTAGAAAAACTTTTATCATAGTACTTAGTACACGTATCTATTTGGTTCATAAGATTAAATGTTTGGCATACACTTTCCATAAGTTTAGAGTCTGTAATGTGGACTTTCCAATCATCATAGTATTTCCATATGTTTTTTTGTTTTGCCATTTAATTTTAACCTCATTAAATCTGAGAACTTAGTTTGTTTTGTCTTACTTATTAAATATAACAAACTTTTAAAACCAGTCTCACTTGGGTCTTTTTCTTCAAATTTCATCATTTTGACTTTTATACCATTATTAATGAAATGTTCTGAAATCTTTGTAGCTTCTATCATTGCATCATTGTCTAAAGCTAAGTATATAGTTTTTACTCTTGATTCAATTATTTTTTTCTGTAGAGTTTTCATAACTGTTTTACCAAATAAAGGGATTGCATTTCTTTTAAATGCCATTGCATCAAACACACCCTCACACAATATAATTGGTTCATCCCAATTAATAAATAAATCAAATCCAATAATATCTTTAGAAGTAGGTGAATTACGATATTTCATCTTACTACTATAAAAGTCTCTACCTACAAAAAAATTTAACGTACCATCTAAATCATATGATGGGATAATAATACGATTAGAATATAAACCCGAATCACAATAACCAATGTTATATTTTAAAATATCTTCATCTGTTATGTTTCTTTTATATAGATAACTTAATGCATGTCTTTTAACAATACTATCATTACCATTCCATAGTGGTTTAAACTCTTTCGGTAATTCTACTACTTCAGTTTTCTTTCTATCTTCTTTTTTATATTTATAGGAATCACCGACTAATTCATTAAGTTCTTCAAAGTGTTGATGTGAAGCATTGACTTTTTTAAATAATTGAAACAATGTACGACCACCTGTATTAGATACCCAACAATGCCAATTTTGATTCTTAATATTAATCTGTAACTTTTGTTTATGATGAGATACGAAAGGACTCCAATACATAAACTCATTTTCTTTTTTTAACTTAGTTCCATTACTACTAAGAACTCTGTTAATAAGATTTACAATTTTATTTTGATTCATCTAATAATTCTAATAACTTATCAAATTCTAAAACAGCATATGTTTTAGTTCTGTTTCTTTTAAATATCAACAAAGGTGTGTGAACACCGCTATTATTTTCTGCCTGTTCTAATGAAGACCAGATATTTAATTTTTCTTGATTTTTACATTCTACTGAGAAAGGAAATAGTTTTCTTGCAGCTGGTGATAAAAGAATATCTTCGCCACTATCACCCATAGTAATAGAACGAACATCGTCTTGTTCTAATGTTTCAAATTTTTCGAGGATTAAATCTCTAACGTCATTCTGTAACCGTTTACCTTTATTCTTTGCGGAACGAGGTTTCATCTATATATTCTTCTCTTTTACTTTTATAAAATAGTCTATTATAATTATAATTTTAAAACATCAAATTAAATTTTATTTTTCCACTATTCATAGTCTAGTGAAAAATCTTTATAACCGTACTTATCCCAACTAGCTACTTCGTCTTCAAAACCTTCATATTTATCACTTGTATTTATAATTTTTTTAATTACTTGTACTATAGGTGTCTTTTCATCTTTATCGTCATAAATGTTATCAGCTTGTGGAAAATCTTCTTGTGTATAACCACCTTTTTCAAACCAAGGTTCTGGTTTATTATCACTAATACCTAAAATTCTAGGTAATCCTGTAGATAGAAATCCTGTATCTGGTTCACCACCATCTGCTGAATAACTATTATTATTAGAACTACTTTCCCTAACCACCTCTTTAACTTTATTTTTCCATTTACGATATTCTCTCTTACCCCACTTTTCAGCTATCTCTTCAAACTTATTATCATCGTGAAAGTCACCACCTTTTTGTACAGCTAGTTCACCTGCTACAGTATAAAACTTCTCATATTTTTTAGCACCCATTTTCTTTCTATCTAATGCGTGTTTGATTTCATGTAGTACAGTAATTAAAAATTGTTTAACTGTAGGATAACTTTTTCTTAAATTAATAACGTCACGAACCCAATCGTAATCTGCCATATTGTTACCACTTGTAAATCTAACTCTTGATTTTAAACCATAGTGTTTGACTAATTGTTGAGCCGTATCTAAGAAATCAATTCGTTCTAGTAAGAGATAACCTGTTGTTTTTTCTATGGATTTTTTAAGAGATTTCTTTTTAGATTCCCATTCTTCTGGTTTGATAAAACCTGTAGCACCTTTTAAACCTTTTATATTTACAGTTTGTGAAGCCTCATCTATATTGTTTATTACTTTAATAACTCTTTTATCAAATGGTTCTGGTAATTCATCTATAGAAAAATAACCCCAATCAGTATGTTCGTGATTTATACGAGGTACAAATTGTTTATCACCCTTACACATAAAAACGTGAAATTGACCACCTTTGTTTTTAGGTGATTTATGTGAAAATTTAATTGGTTTATTAAGTATGATTTGAGTCTCTTCAGAAAACTCTCTGTAAGCACCTTCCTCAGGTGTTTCATTGATATGAATATGACCTTTAGGTATACCCCACAAACCTTCAGTACTTAAACAACAAAGCAAAGTATTATTATAAAAGTAAGCTATACCAGCTGCGTCTTTTGAATCTTTACTTTCTATTATTTGTTTTAATTTAATCATTACACATCTCACAAGAGCAAGTTTTTAATTCTTCAGGTAATTCTGTTCTTGTTATTTCATTTCCGTCTTTGTCTTTTATAGTTAAATCAGAAGGTTTTTTTACCATAATATCTTCTACAGTTAAATCATCAATATGACAACCACAATGATTACATACTTTAGAAATTTCTTGACCACTTGATGTAAACTTTACTCGTATCATTTTCTACCATATACTGGAAATTGAGGTCCTTTTTCTGCTTGTTTAGCTAACCACTTTTTGTGTTGTTTAGCTGTTCTACCTTCAGTAGCCCATTTTTCGTTTAGGGCCGCTCTTTTCTTTTTTCTATTTTTAGCCTCTTTACTTGGCATCTTTTCCTCCCATAACTTTCTCAACACCAGCTATTCCAAAACAACCAAGTGTTATATATAAAAAACTATTATAAACAAAATCATTTATGGGTAACTCTAAGCCCATATAACCTGTTATTAAATCAACTGCACTATACAAACCCATAATTGTAAATGATAAAAATCCAATTATTGTTTTTTCATTAAACTCGTTTTCGTCTTTAAAAATATCTTTAAAAGCCATTTTATTTCCAATCCCAAAGTTTTACAAGGTTATAGGTTAATCCTATACCCCATATAGGTTCTGTCAAACCTGTTATTTGATTATATGTTACACCTAACATAGGTCCTATTGAAATTTGATTTCTTGGTGGTTTGATTTTAATCACCTCACTTTTACCACCTTTTATTTTCAAATTCAAAAATTCATTATCTGGGTAGATAGCTTGAAATTCATATCTATCTAATTTTTCTATTTGAGGGGGTCCTAAATTAAGTTCTCCTTCAAAATCAGCTATTGTTTCAGATTGTACAACTTTATTATCTTTTATACGAAGACCAGTTCTACCAAATACTTTTATATAACTATCTTGAGTTCCAAATTCTTTTAAAAAAGGAACTGTAGAAGCTTCAACATTTAGTAGTTCTAATTTCATTAACTCTAAAGTATCTTGAAGATTTTGTATTTTTTGTTCGTATTGTTTACTCCATTTTACAATTTCATATAAATCAGTAGAATATTTTTTAATTTTTTTATCTTGTTTTTTATTATCATCTTGAAGTTTTGATGTTATTTGTGATAAACTATCAATATATGATTCATTACTCTGAATCATTACATCTTGTCTGGCACTATCATTTTTAAGAAAATCTACTTCTTGTTTAGCATAAAAGTAACGAACACCGATTATTGTTAAAACTGTAATTATGTTTATTAAGTTTATACCTATTACATAGCTTTTTTTCATTTTGATAATTCTTTACTTGCGTAATCTTTTAAGACATCAGGTAACCATGCATGAATAAAAAGAGCTCCACTCAACTTCATAGCTCTCCACCAATGTGCCCAATATCCCATATTATTTTCTTTTAAATGTTTCATCATTTTAAACTTTCTGTTGCTTTATCAATTGCTTTTCTTACAGCTCCTCCTAATTCACTTTGATTGAAAGGTAACTTTTCTTCAATCTGTAAAGCTGTTGCTGTAATATTTGTCTCTATTGTACCTGTCCCTCTTCCCGTCATCACTCTACCTGTTGCTACTTCTTGTACTAAAACGTTTAGACGAACTTCTGTTTCTGTTTTTCTACGATTAAATATACCTATAATACTGAAAGCCTCATCAGGTCTACCGAGATAAACAATTTCTGCTGTGACAACAAAATTAGCATTGTCATCAGCTACTAGTTTATATTTACTTTCAGAAAATGTTTCTTCTAATAACTGACGAATACCCATTGTTACTCTATTGTCTGTGATTCCTGTATTTTTTGCTACTCTAACAAACTCACTAATCTTCAATGTAGGTACAATCAAGTCCTCACCTAATACAACAGGTTGTGGTAGTGTAGATTCTTTTTGTTCTTGTATTGATTTTTCTCGGGCATCTTCTCTTTCTAATCTTGAACGCATAATTTCACCTTGACCCGATGCTATTTCCATCATAGCAAAACCTAGTAAAAAGTAAATTAAAAATTGACGTTTCATTTTTGTCTCCTAAAAATAAGTCCCAAATAATACTGAAAATGTTTTGTTTCTTTCACCATAATCATTCACTACGGTGTTATATCCCATAGACATACCAACATTAAATGTAAACGCTGTACCTACTTTCCAGTCAAATGAAATAGTAGGAAAAAAGATTACAGGACTTCTCAATAATAAATATCTACCACCTTCAATATTCCCTTCATAATATCTCAATAAAGTATAAGCAATATAATTTGAGAATGTCACTTTACCAAATGTAAATTGAGCAGGATATCTCATAGCGTATAATC
>Ga0208669_1000957_pt1 | contig 10886 bp, 10 predicted proteins | sample 21_taG_FD_184095 | JGI IMG/M metagenome (GOLD analysis project Ga0208669, IMG submission 184095) | Marine viral communities from the Subarctic Pacific Ocean - 21_ETSP_OMZ_AT15319 metaG (SPAdes) (version 2) | ecosystem: Environmental > Aquatic > Marine > Oceanic | place: Pacific Ocean | collected...
GTGTCTTCCTGGTCTTTTCTTAGGTTTTGCTCTTGGTATAAAATGTAAAAAGTTTACTTTAGCCATCTATGATAAATCAAATTCTTTTGTAGTATTAGCACCTGCATCTGTCCACTCTTCAGTTGCAGCATCAGCACCTCCAGGTGATTCACCTGTAGAATACATAGCTAAACTTGTATTACCATGTCCTCCTCCACCATATCTAGCTGTAGATAAATCTGTTGTTTCAGTCCAAGACGTTCCATTCCATTGTTCTGTATTTGCTATATTGGCTGTTGTATAACCTCCAAAAACTATAGTATCTGTGTTAGTTCCTGAAGCTGAACACGAAGCAATTCTTCTTCCAGTATTTAAATCTCCTACTTCTGTCCAACTGCTTCCATTCCAACTTTCATTTACTGCTAAATTATTTGGTGGAGCATATCCAGAAGAAGCTAAAGCTGCTGTTGTTGTTCCTGTTCCTGCTACATAACTTCTACCTGTGTTTAGGTCTGCCAATTCTGTCCAGCTACTTCCATTCCAAGATTCATTAACTACTTTATTTGATGACCCAAGAAAACTTAATGCAGCAGTTTGTGTTCCACAAGAACCTTGGTTTTGATTAGCAGCATTTAAATTTGCAATTTCTGTCCAACTAGACCCATTCCAAGATTCGTTTGCAGCTGTACCAGGTTCTCCACCAAAACCTAATGCTGCTGTATAAGTACCAGCACTACCTAGACCATTTCTACCTGCGTTCAAATCTGCAACTTCTGTCCATGATGATCCATTATAAGATTCTGTTTCAGTTTTAGCTGGGTTAGGTTGTCCTCCAAATATTAAAGCTGCGGTTTGAATACCTGCTTCTCCAACAAGAACTCTAGCTGTGTTTACATTTCCACCACTAGCCCAAGCTCCTGCAGTTGTCTGTGAATTAGCTCTTAATTTTTGATCTGTTGAGTTATACCAAACCTGTCCATTAGCTGGGTTATCAGGATTAGATGCTACAGTTTCAATATTAATTCCATGTATATCTTTGTAATTTGCCATATTAATCTGTGTCTACTGTTTTAACTGTTGTGCCTGGACTCCATTCTTCTGTTGCTGATGTTGTATATGGAGGCGAAGGATCAGAACCTCCAAAAGCTAGTCCAGCACTTGTTGTTCCAGCTCCACCTACTCCCTGCCTAGCATTACTTAAATTTGCAACTTCTTGCCAACTTGATCCATTCCAATCTTCAGTATTTCCTGTTTCACCTGGTGCAATGTTTCCTCCAACATTTAAAGCAGCTACATAACTTCCAAGCCCAGTTGATTGAAAATTTGCAATGTTTAAATCATTCAGTTCTGTCCACGCTGATCCATTCCAAGACTCTGTATTTGCTACTCTTGCATTTCCTGGAGTTTCTCCACCAAAAGCTAATGCCTCTGTACTTGTTGTACCTGTCCCAGTCAATTGTCTTCTTGCAGTATTTAAATCTGCAACTTCTGTCCATGAAGTTCCGTTCCAATTTTCAGTAACTGAAACTCTTGAATCTCCTGAAGCATTACCACCAAAAAGTAAAGCAGCTTCATTATCTGTTCCTGCATTTCCTCTTGATTCTCTTGCAGTATTTAAATCCGCAACTTCAGTCCAACTTGTTCCATTCCAACTTTCATTTATTGCTGTAACTCCTCCAGGTGTATTACCTGCAAAAGCTAATGCTGAAGTTTGAGTACCTGTCCCTGCTAAAGCACGTCTTCCTGTATTCATGTCACCTACTTCTGTCCAACTTGTACCATCATATAATTCTGTTAAAACTTGATTATCTGGATTACCTCCAGCACCTAATGCAGCTGTCTGAGTTCCAGCATTTGCCATAAATGATCTAGCGGTATTCATAGCACCACCAGTAGACCATGCAAAAACCGCTGCACCTGCCCCTGTCCATTCTTCTGTAGCTCCTGTTATTGCTGGTGCTGAACCACCGAAAGCTATACCATTTGATGCTGTTCCTGAACCTGCAACAGCAGCTCTACCAGTAGCTAAATCTGCAACTTCAGTCCATGAAGTTCCATTCCAAATTTCTGTTACTCCTACATATCCAGGAGATTCTCCACCAGTAACTAATGCAGATGTATTATCTGAACCAAAAGATCCTACTTCTACTCTTGCATCATTTAAATCAGAAACTTCAGACCAAGAAGTTCCATTCCATGATTCTGTTACTGCTTTTATAGGAAACGCACCTCCATAAGCTAATGCAGATGTTGTTGTGCCTGAACCTCCTAGTGCTCTTCTGCCAGTATTTAAATCTGCTAATTCTGTCCAAGAAGTTCCATTAAAAGATTCATTTACTGCTAAAGTAGATGCACCTCCAAATGCTAAAGCGTTTGTATTAGATGCTCCATCTCCACCTCCTTTGGATCTAGCACTATTTAAATCACCAGTTTCAGACCAAGAAGTTCCATTCCAACTTTCTGCATTTGCAATTGCAGATCCAGGAGCATTTTGTCCACCAGAACATAAAGCTGATGTTGATGTTCCTGATCTAAATGCACCATATCTTACAGTATTTAAATCTGCTACTTCGGTCCAACTAGTACCATCATAATTTTCAGTTAAACCATGCCAAGTATCAGGAGGTGTGCTAAAACCTGCAAATGCTAAAGATGCTGTATAAATTCCTGTTCCTGATAAAATATATCTAGCAGTATTTAAAGCATTACCAGTTCTCCAAGCACCTGCTGTAGTTACATTTGGTGTTTCAAACTGTAATACTTTATTAGTTTTATCATACCATACTTGTCCTTCAATAATATTATCAGGATCAGTGGTATAAGATTTTACCTTAATACCATGTATGGTTTTATAATCTGCCATTTAATTTTATGCTTCTAATGTAATATCTGTAGGTTTAGCACCTAATCTTTCAATCTTTTCATCAGATGATTCACCTTCAACATTGTTATTATCCCATGCTGTTTTAGCAGCATTAACTTCTGTAGTAACAATTGCTTGTGCTTCATCTTTAGTTTTAACTGCTCCAGCAACTTTTGCTATCCAAAGATTAGCATGTTTGTTGTATGCAGGAACTTGCCAGACGTTTCCAGGAAAACTTTTAAAAGTTATTCTGTAGGATTCGTCATAATCAATAAAACCTTTGCCCCAGTTTGTTGCTACACAATATTGATATGTATTTGCCATTTATTATTCTCCTTATTAATCTGTTAATACCTTAGTTAAAACTGAACTTCCACTCCACTCTTCTGTTGCTGTTGTTGGAGATCCAGTATTTCCACCAAAGGCTAATGCATTTGCACTTGTTCCACAACTACCCATTGATCTTCTTGCTGAACTTAAATCTGAATCTTCAGTCCAACTTGAACCATTCCATTTTTCTGTCTCTGCATCTTTAGTATCCGAATGATTTCTTCCTCCAAAAGCTAAAGCTGCTGGTTGAAGACCAGCACCTCCTAATTCTCCACGAGCAGTATTTAAATCTCCAGTTTCAGTCCATGCAGAACCATTCCAAGATTCGTTTGCTCCTGTTACTGCAGTACCTGTTTCTCCCCCAAAAGCTAAAGCTGCTGTTGATGTGCCTGCATCTCCTAAACCTTTACGAGCAGTATTTAAATCTCCTACTTCGGTCCAAGCTGATCCATTCCAAAGTTCTGTTTCATCTTTTAAACCTGAACCATCATTTCCACCAAAAGCTAAAGCAGCTGTATTACTTGATCCTGCACCGCCCAAAACAATTCTAGCAGTGTTTAAATCTCCTACTTCAGTCCAAGACGAACCATCCCAAGTTTCTGTAAGATTTCTGTAATTAGCACCTGGTGGAGATATTCCACCAAAACCTAAAGTTGCTGTATATGGTGCATTTATTGCTGATCCCATACTTGCTCTTGCAGTAGTTAAGTCAGCAACTTCTGTCCAAGATGATCCATTATATTGTTCTGTATTACCAACAGGAGCACTGGCTGATGGTGCATATCCCCCAAATCCTAAAGCTGCTGTATATATTCCAGATCCAGCTATATTTTCTCTTGAAGTATTTAAATTACCACCAGCAGACCAAGCACCAATTGGTTGACCTGCACCTGTAAATTCTTCTGTAGCTGCAATATAAGATGGTGACTGACCAGGGGCATCACCACCACAAGCTAAAGCAGCTGTATTGTTTGCTCCTGTACCACCAAGTGTTTGTCTTGCAACATTTAAATCTGTGTCTTCACTCCAACTAGTCCCATTCCATAATTCTGTTTTACCTGTTTTAGGTTCACCTCCTGCTGCAAAAGCTGATGTTGAAGTTCCTCCAGAACCCATCGCTATTCTAGCTGTGTTTATATCTGCAACTTCTGTCCAAGCAGAACCATTCCATTGTTCTGTAGCTCCTGTTTCAGGACTACCTGCAAAACCTAAAGCATCAGTTGAAGTTCCAGCACCACCTAATTGACTTCGTGCTGTATTTAAATCACCCACCTCGGTCCAAGCAGATCCATTCCACGTTTCTGCAACCGCAGTCACCGATGGAGCTCTACCACCCATGGCTATAGTTGCTGTTGAAGTACCAGCACAAGCAAGTCTGCTTCTACCTGTATTTAAATTACCAACTTCAGTCCAAGATGAACCATCCCATATTTCTGTGTTTCCTGTAAATCCAGGTGCATTTCCACCCATAGCTATAGCTGCCGTATAAGTTCCTGCTCCATCATTTCCATATCTAGTATCATTTAAATCTGCAACCTCTGTCCATGTTGAACCATCATAAGATTCTGTCTTTCCTGTACGACCTCCTGGATCTAAATTTCCACCAAAATTTAATGCGGCTGTTTTTATTCCTGCAGTTCCAAAGTTGTATGCTCTAGCAGTATTCATATTAGCAGCAGTTCTCCATGCACCTGCTGAAGTTATGTTTGGAAATCTATATGAAAAATTACGATTTGTACTATCGTAAAATAATTCACCAGTTTTTGCACTAGTTAAAACTCCATCATTATTACGAACAGTAGTGCCGTGTATATCTTTATAGTCAGCCATTATTTACTCTTTAGTAACCAGCCTTGAGTTGAATCTGTAAATACTAAAGTGTTTGCTGCTCTTTCTACAGATACAGTTAAATCCTCATCTGCACCATGTATTTTAGAACTGTTTCTACCTATTGTTAAATTGTTAGTATCAAATGTTCCTGCATAGTCTACAAATGAAACCTCATCACCAATGTCTGGTGAAGCTGGGAGTGTTAAAGTAAATGCTGCACTTGTTGTATTACAAAATACACCTTGTCCTGCTGCTGCTGTAAAATCTCCTGTTTTAACTGCTTGCCATGATGTACCACCACCAATGTATGTTTTAATATCTGTCATTGCAACTTGAACCATCGTACCATTATCGTTTAGTACAACTCTGTCCGCATCTGCAACTGTTGTTGAAGTAGCTGATGTATTACCATCAACTATATTTAATTCTGCTGCTGTAGAAGCTATGTTAGTTCCACCTATATCTAATGTCGTTACAGAAATTTCTCCTGCAACTGTTAGCAAGCCATCTGCTACTGTTAATAAATCAGTATCATCTGTATGACCAATTGTAGTACCATTAATTAAAACATTATCTATGTCTAATGATCCACCACTAATTAATCCTGTAGTTGTAATTGTAGATGACCCTGTATCAATATTACCAAATCCTGAAGTAATTGATCCAGAATCTAAAGCACCTGTTGTAACAATACTAGAACTTCCTGCAACTACTCCATAAATTGAACCAATAGCTGTACCATTAATTGTAATAGCATCTGCTTCTAAAGTTCCATCTATATCTGCATCTCCAGATATATCTAATTCAGTTGCTATAACCTTGTCATTAAATGTAGCTGCACCTGCAGCACTACCATCAAGTGTAAGCATTGTAATATCAGAACTATTATCTGTACCTTTAAATATAATATCAGAATCATTTGCAGCTGCATCAATTGTAATATTACCTGATGAAGTTGTAAGATTAACTGCTGCATCACCAGCTGTTAAATCATCTGCTGCTGAAGAAACACCAGCAGTAAAATAGGTTTTCATTCTAGATGCAGTAGTTTTTCTATTTGTACCACCTGCACCATCATCAACTATAAATAAATCAGCATCTACAATTGCTGCACCAATATCAGTTCCACCATCAATATCTATTGAGGCTAAAGGTAAAGTTCCTGTATCTCCTGTACCTATTAAAGTTCCTGAAGCTGTTGGTAAAACTAATACAGCACTACTAGCAGCTGAGTGAGGAGCTGATTGTAAAGTTTGAGCATGAGCATTACTTGACTCACAATAAAATTTAATTTTAGAAACTGTTCCACCATTTTTTAAATCAATAAGACCAGTTTGAATATCTACATTACCATCAAGTCTAACAACACCAGTTCCATTAGGTGTTAATGCAATATTACCATTTGATGTTGATACTAAACCGTTACTATTAACATCTAAATCACCACCTAATTGTGGTGTAGTATCTTCAACTACGTTTGATATTGCACCTGATGTAGCTAATCCTGCTACAATAGTTGATCTTGCAATTTTTTTAAGTCCACCACCTGAAGTATCTACTGCTATAAAAACATCATCATTAGCAACTGTAGAAATTTCAGATAAACTACCTGCAGCTATTGAATTAAAGTTTGTACCATCTGCAACTAATAAATTACCTGCAGTATTTGTACCCATAGTAATATCATCACCAGTTACAGTAAGATCTCCACCTACAGTAACATTACCTGTAGTTGTAATAGTATCTATAAATGCATCTTTCCATCTAACACCTGTAGATCCTAAATCTACATCACTATCAGATTGTGGTCCAAAAATATTATCACCAAGATAAACTTGTTCTACGTTTGCTGCATAAAAATGAATTTCATCTGCAGTTTCAAAATCTATTTTAGTTTGATCATCTTCACCAATTTTAATATCAGTTGCAAGTAAAGATGTAATAGTTGTTTGTGCAGCACCTAAAGCAAAATCTAAGGTATTGTCACCATCTTCATAACTAACTGTGATACCTGTTTCTGTATTAGAAGATACCATAGCACCGACTGTATCAGAAATAGTTTCTGCTAAAGTAGTACCAGCAAGAGTTAAAGCTCCTGATATATCTACAGCACCATTAATATCAATAGTAGTAGCTGCTATTTGTATTTCTGTATCTGCAACTAAATCTAATTGACCATCTGCTGATGAGTTAATATATATTGCAGTATCTCTAAATTGTAATTTTTCTGTAGTTGTTAATAATAAATCATCTGAGAATTGAAAGTAATCTTCATCTTCCATCCACGTAAGAACACCATCTGCTGATTCACCATCAAATGTTACAGCAATATCTGTCCCTGACGTAGCATCACCAATAGTGATTGCTGTGCCTAATAATTTTGTAATTGGTCCACCTTCTGCCGCTGTACCATCGTGTGTGTGCCCTGAGCTTACAGCAAATGCAGCAAGAATTTGATTAAATTCTGCATTTATATCTGATGCTTCAATGACTCCACCATCAACAATAGCTGATGAACTCTGTCGTGTGTATGTTGCTCCCATTTACCTTCTTCCCCCTGGTGTAAACTCTAATTGAAACCCTTTAATTGCAAAGGGTGCGTTTGTACTTGTGTCTGTTATTTTTAATGCTACGGAAAAACCTGATCCTTCTATTGATTCTCTTGTAATAGGAAGATCTCCTTGACCATAACCTGATGTTCCAAATATACCTGTTCCATAATATGCACCACTAGCCGATGAGTTTAATTCAATTAAACCTGGTTGAGGAGTATTTATATCATCATAATTATATCTTACAAATAAACTAGAACTAACAACACCTTCTGGTTCCCAGTTTAAATTTACTCTTTCCATTGATTTTCTAATACCTGCATCTCCCATTGTCATATCGGGAGATCTATATGTAGCATCAATAGCACTTGTTGAACTTGCTGTTGTAAATACATTACCTGATTCTTGTAAATAAATATATCCATCATATCCACCATGAACAATTGTTTCTATATTATCTATATAATCAGAATCACAACTTGAAACTTTTAATCCTTTTATGTCTGCATATTCAAATCCTAATTGTCCTGAATTTGGATTTGTTTTAATTACAGCTAGTAAACCTTTTTGACTACTTTCTAATCCAGCAGTTTTTGGATAAAATAATCTATACTGAGATTTATTTCTAACAACTGTTGCAATAACATTATCATATGTAATTTCATTAATTCTTTCTTGTACTTGTTTTGAAATAGTACCTAGTTCAACGTCACCAATTCTTTCTGTACCTGCAATAGTTCTTAGTCCATCAGCTGCAAGAAATATAAGGTCACCACCTAATTCTTGAATAGAATGATGAGCTATTGTACCAACGTTTTTAGCTACTTCAGCTAATGCAAAATTACTAGAACTTGTTCCTGTAAGTTTATAAATTTTTCTTTGGCAAAATACAAATAATTCATCCCTAAATACTTTTAATCCTGTAACAACATCACCAACTTTTATTTCTCCTGCACCTGTATCAAAATCATCCTCTGTAAATGGACCAGAAAAAATAATACTATGTGTTGCATTTGACATACCACCATAAAATACATGATTAGCAAATGTTTTAACAAACTTAGGATTAGTAGGTGCACTTCCACCACCTGTTGCATTTATTACATCTACCGAAAAACTTGTATTAACTGTAAATGCTGCAGCCTCTCCTGTTGCTATTATAATTTTACTTGTTCCATCAAAATTAAATTTGTCAAAATCATATGTATGTGTTGTACCTTGACTAGTTGCAAGTGATGTCCATGATCCACTTGTATCACCATAAGATACTGTACCACCTCTAGCTACAATAATTTTATCATTAAATATTGCAGACATTTGTATTCGTTCTGTACTAGCAGATACTTGAGGTACTATTGTAGAATTATATTTTGTAGTTCCATTTAATCTTCTATATCCACCTTCTGTTGATGGTTCAAAATTTATTAATTGTAATGCTTCACCTGGAGCCATATCATAAACATCTTTGTTTAAAACTAAACCACCACCGCATGTTGCATTAAAAGGTTGAATGTCAGAAGTATTTGGCATTACTTATTATTTATTTCTTTTATTATATATTTTATAAAATTCCATTATCTCTGTCATAGAACTTCCAGGAGGTAATATTTTTTTTAAATTAATTCCTTTTTTAACTGCTGCTTCATATTCTTTATACTTAGACATATTAAAAGTACTTCCTGCCATTTCCATATTTTTAACATCTCTTTCAACATTTTCAGCTTGTGCTTTTTCTGAAAATTTAGGATGTTCATTAGAATATTTTTTTTCTTTGTTATCTGTTAATGCCATAATTTTCCTATTAGTTTGTTACTATACCAGAGTATCCTGCAGTAATTCTTGAGTCTTTCATATACTCTTGTCTTGATGCATAGTCTACTCTTAATAATTTTAATTTTCTTTGAAAGTCTCTATCTGCTAATGTAGCATGTTGAGGATCAGATCTTAACATGTATGTATAATATTTAGCTCTATCTACAATTAAAGGTCTAAATCTATCTGGTAAAGATAATGTATCACCATGTGCTGATAATTCTGTATGTGTTTGATAATAATCATATTCAATTGAATAATCATCTGCATCTGGAATAGGGCTTAACCCATAACTAGAGTAGTTTGGTTTTCTGTATACATATACAGGCACTGCATATGATCCTTCATTATTATCTGAATCTACTTTTTTAAATCTTTGTAACCAATCATCATACGAAATATATTGTAATTTTCTAGGTACTACATCATCTCTAGAAACTCTAATATAGTCAATATCTAAATTAGTTGAGGTACTAGTATTATTTAAAGTTATAAATGTTGTTTGTGCTGTTGCTGTAAATGTTGTTTCAAATACTTTACCTGCACCAAAGTTAGTAACTGTTGCTGTAGTATTTAAATTTTGAGTTCCTTCTGCAGCTGTACCAACTTGAATTTTTAAAGCTTGACCTACACTTACAGTATCATAAAATTTTAATTGTAATTTATATATTTTATTAACTGTAGTTGATATTGATTGATAAGCAGCATAATCATTAAGTCTTAATCTTCCATTACCAGTACTTGTATAGGCTGCACTACCCGCACCTGCTATTGTAGTCCAACTATTAATATTAGATGTAAATTCACCATTAGTAATTAATTCATTTGGTTTTAAAAAAAATGAGTCCCAATCAACTTTACGCATATCTGATTCTAATGCATATTCTTGAGCACCCTGTATAGTGCTTACAGATGCAGTCGTATGAAGAGCAGGTATTTCTCCTGCTTCATTATAAATATCATGAATAGCTTTATTAACAAAATTTTTAATAGAAGTTTGTATACCTCTACTAGAACTAAAATTAGAACTTGTTAATGCTACCTCATTTAATTCTTGTAAAACATTGTTAGCTAATGTTAAATATGTTGTACTCATAGTTATTAAGACTCGTTGTTATTATTTTCTGGATTATTGTCTTCAGCAAACTGTTCGCATCTAATTAATAATCTTTTGATACGAGATTCTGCTTCGTTTAATTGTCTCTTCAAATCATCAATCTGTTTTGTTAATGCAGACTTGTCAGATTTGTACTCAGATATTATCTCAAGAAGCTGATGTCTTTTTTGATATTTCATTGAGTAGTGAAGTTATCTGATCTAATTTATCAGATTGCTCTTCAACTTTATTTTCTAAATTTTGTAATCTCTTCCAACCACTTTCATTATTAGTATTACCAAGAATAACTTTTGATTGTCCAGATACTCCATATGTTTTTTTTCGTAAGTCGTATGTAGCCATTGTTTTTCCTATAGTTATGAAAGGGTTTTAATAAGGGGGATACGAATACCCCCCTTAAAAT
>Ga0208669_1000958_pt1 | contig 10876 bp, 8 predicted proteins | sample 21_taG_FD_184095 | JGI IMG/M metagenome (GOLD analysis project Ga0208669, IMG submission 184095) | Marine viral communities from the Subarctic Pacific Ocean - 21_ETSP_OMZ_AT15319 metaG (SPAdes) (version 2) | ecosystem: Environmental > Aquatic > Marine > Oceanic | place: Pacific Ocean | collected...
ATAGGAATGCTGAAATAGGTAGTTTGTCATACAAAGCACCATAATCAGGAAGGTAAGTTTCAAAATAAAAACTTCTGCCAGGAATAGATTTAGCACTAACCCAGACACCTTTTACGAATTCCCCATGCCCATCTTGATGATCCCTTAAATATTCTCGTCTAACCCAAACATCTTTTGAGGGTAAATTGCAAATAAGTGTAGCCATTATGATTTAGGATTCTTTTTACCAGCGTTTTTATTTCTTGCATATGATCTATTCTTTGAAGCAGACATAACTTTTAGTTTACTCTTTTTATTAAGAGCATTACCACCGACATGATGTACATCTTTGCCATCACCTTTGCATACTTTACCCTTACGCATCATGATTCTACGAGCTAAGTTTCTATTAGCTCGTTTCTTTCTGCGTGACTTAGGCTCTATCGCATATTCTCGTTGGTAGTTTCTTTTGTATGCCATCAGTGCATTGTCACCAAAGGTAGCGAAAAGGAATTATCATGATAATCACCAGAATCACTAAAATCTCTTGTAACTATCTTTCTTTTTAGAACTCCATCTTCTATTTTGTATGTTATTAGCTCTTGTCTAATAACACCATCCATATCTTGTTCTAAGAACTGTTTAAAAGGCCCATCTTGCATTATACTATTCCTTTCGTATAACCATTCGCTCTTGTGTATGTTAACACATCTTTTCTATTTGCGACATCGTTGACGTAAGAAACATGCACCCAACCAGAATTAGGGTCTATGCCGTCCCAGCATTCTAATATTAACTGATCAAAGTTTAAGTTATTTTCAATATATTTTGCTAGATCGTAATTACTTACACCATATATTTCTATGTCGGCTGCTTCTCCGTCACAATGTTGTGATGTTGATTTTGATCCAATGGCTTCACACAAAGCAACACTTCTATATCCTGAGTTGATGTTGATTGGTTTAGCAAATGCTGATCTAACTCTCTCTAGTATATTATGACATAAAGATTCCATAGCTATAACATGTATCTCATTTGGTTTATTAGTTATACCTTTTCTTTCGGCTGTCTGTGATTTAGTAAATTCTGTTAGTGAAAAGTTGTCTGATAGTTTCATCCTATATTCCTTTGTCTCTCTGCAATGATTCGATCATTGGGATTTAATAATGTAGCCAACCTAGTATTTATATCTCTTGCTACAGGAGATACTTGACTAGTTTGTGCAACAGGAGTTTTAGGGACTTCTGTTGTTACAGGTTCATTATTAGCATCATTCATCACTTCACTCAAATTAAAATCAACTTCTTCTGTTTCTTCTGTTTCTATCGGCATACTTTCAAACTGATAATAAAGTGCTTCTAATTCTTCTATTGGTATGTCGTGTTCTTTTTCTGCAGCAGTTAGAAAAGATTTATCACTAGGAAAAAAAGGAACATAAGTGTTACTTATAATCGCACCAATCTCTGTGTTACCAACATTCTCTTTTTTCCATCTTTCAATAATTTGATCTTCTGTGGCACCCAAAGCTTGTAGAGCTAAAAAATCTTTTCTTCCCGCTCTGAAACTTCTGAGTCGTGCATCATTCGCATCTTTCCATGCTTCTATAATATCGTCTTTAGTCACAACAGATCTGTTAATTACTCTGTTATATTGACCAGCAGCTGAAGATCTGTTTTCTTTAAATTCGTTTGCTTTAAATTTACCTAGCCTATCCCAATCGTAGGTCTGTGTGTTTATTCCTATTATGGCTCGTAATATTTCTCCACCTCTACCGTATTGTCTACCAGTGCTAGGTTCTTTTGAACCAGGAGAAATTGTACCTCGAAGGAATCTACCAAGTTCATAGTCTTCAAATTTAGAACCTATTGGAACACGAAAAGGTGAAGCACCTGGAGTTAAACCTTCTAATAAATGAACAAAAGCTTTTTGTACTTTGTCACCTTGAGTGTCTCCGCCTTCGCCAGTTCTGTATACTTTTGATCCAGTTTTTGTTATTCCTCCCCTAGCAAGAGGAAAGCCTTCGGGTAGTACATCTAACAGTTTTTCTGTTATAATTGATTCGTCTGTAAAAGGAGCAAATAGTTCTCCAAAACTTTCCCACGAGGCATTGACTAGTTGTGTGCCTACACCTTTTTCTAGTTTACCATCTCTATCTAAACTTCTAAGTGCTGCTGTAAAAGGTTTGATCAAAACACCATAAGGGTTTGTGTAACTAAAATCATACACTTCTAAGTGCCCATTCTTGTCTCTACCTACAGGTACTAAAGTAGAATTCTTTTGCCAAGGTGCTGATAAGTCTTGAACAGCTTGCATTTCTTTTTCTGAAGTTCCTGTCAAGCTCATGCCCATTTCTCTGATAGCCATTGGTAGAGCGACAAAGGTAGTTAAAGCACCCATCAATCTTCTCATACCTATTTCTCTAATTTCTGGAACTTCACTACTTAGTTCTTTTACTGCTGATTCTAAAGTATTAAAACCTGTTCTCATTATTTCAGCAGGAAATGATACAAAGTTTCCAATAGGTAGTTTTCTAAAAGCTTTTATAGTTTCTGAAGTTAAATCGTAGTTAGGAACTAAGTTTCTTACATTGTCTCCAGCATAATCTTCCATAGATTTACCTTGCAAATGATCTTCATCAAATTGTTTTGCAAAAAGTTTTGCTTCATCTGAATTTCTTGCTCTGGATATAGATTTTGCTCTGGCTGTTCTTAATTTATTTAATTCAAACTCGTAGTTATATATCTTCCATATATCATCTTCACCTTTATATGCATCTTCCATAAATTTTAAGGCTTTGTTAGTTTTTTTACCTATTCCAGAAGAAAAGTTAAAAACCATATTTTTTTCCGATAACTTATCCATCATGATAGGATCAGGATTATTGCCATATAATTCTTTTGCAGGTTTTTCAGCAAGGCTTTCTGCATCTCTTCTGACAATAGGAGTTTCATAACCTACTCCTTTACGCAAGTTTGCTTGCAATTCTCTTAATTCTGCCTGACTACCAATAACACCCATCTTCTGAAGCTTGGCTAAATATGCAAGTCCTCCATCATCTCCTCTATTAACAACATCTAAAGCTACTAATCTTACAGACTCTAAAAGATTTGCACCACGACCTATGTTTCCTTGTGCCATTGCAAATGCTGCGGCTGAAGTTAAGTTACGAACATGAGTTATAGGAGATAAAATTGTTTTTGAATATTGTGATAAACCTTTTAACCATAAAAGACCACCTAACATTTGTCTTCCCAAGTTCCCTATTTCAGTTGAATCATTTACCACATGTTGAGATAAACTTTTCCACATAACTTTTGGTATAGCCATACCGTGCATAGATCCAAAAGGAGATTCAGTAACATCAATATCATCTACTGAACTTCCAGATAGATCAGATCTACCTAGAACATACCATTCTCTACCGTTCTCTTTTTGAGTATTTAACCAATTTTTCAATTCATCTCTTGAAAGTCTACTTGTGTCATAATAAATTGAGTTGTCTATACCTCTAGCTACAATATTGCTGTCAGCTACTTTTCTAAACTTAGAATAAAAATCATCAATAGCATTAAATTCAGACATTTTAGTTATGGTGCCAACATAAGACTCTCTTAATGATTTAACTTCACCATAAATTTCTCTTAAAGTAGGCAGATCAATTCTTCTCGCATTTATAAGGGTTGTAGGCATACTTTTTATAGGAGCTCTATAAACCATATCTGTGCCTGTTGAGTTCTTTTTACTTTTTGTAAAATCATGAACTAAATCAATATACTTTTTTATTTGTTTTGGTGAAGGCGGACCTGCAAATGTTTTCAATTCATTTACGGCTTTATATTGAAGAAGTTCTTTTTCATCAAGGGTTTTTTGTGGAACAACTTGTCCAGTTTCCTCTAACCTTTTTATATTTTTTTCAATTACAACTAATCTTCTGTTAAACACTTTAGAAATATCCATGTATATATTTTGCATGGTGTTTTCATTGAATCCAAGCTTTAATCCTTTTTCATCTAATATTAGACCATATTCAATATTACCGTCTGAATCTTTAACAATTTTACCATCCGAGCCTTTAGTAGCTTGCCACCCCAACATATTCATTACGTTTTCAGTTTGAGCGTCTGTAACTTCATACTTTTTATCTTCAAATATTCGATAGCGTCTTTGAAAAAAACCATCTGTGTTTGAACCATCTGGTTTAATAATACTTTGCTCGATAGCATCAATTATTTCTTCTTTAGAAGCCACTCCCTGACCTTTTTTTAATTTAAGATAGGCTTCATCTAGTTGTTGTTCTGTCCATTCTTTCTTTGCTGTTGCCTCACTGCTTCCTTTAAACCAATCTGGTTTTTCTGATACATCTCCTCTTGCTTTAGCAGCTTTTATAAATTTATCAGATTGTCTAAAAGGTTGTTTTAATATTTGTTTTCTTGTCAGTAAATTTTTTACTGCACCAGACTTCAATATTTGTTCGGCTAGATTATTTTTTAAAATAACCATTTCTCGTATAGGTTTAATTAGTTCACTAGTTATACCTAGTTCTCTTAATTCTTGTCGTGCCACAGAAGATAATGCTTTCCCATCTCTTGACTTAGGAAGAATATTGATTATTTTACTTCCTGTAAAATAATCATAAATATTGTTTAATATTTTTTGTCGGGTAAGATTACTTTGTTCTACGAATTCTCTTTTATCCATAACTTTATCTAAAGCTTTGTTTAAATTTTTCATCTGTCTTTCAGCAACTTTTAAAGCAGCTTCTTGTATTGGACCTGTTAAAGAAAATAGTTTAGGTAAATCTATTGTCTCTTCCGTTCCCTCCACAAATTTTTTACTCTTTGGTATTTTTATAACTTGTGCTTTGAACATGTCTCTTACTTCTTGAAACTTTTGCTGTTCAAGTATTTTTTGTTCATCAATTAAAGCAGAATCAGCTGCTTCATTATCTGGATCATTGCTTCTTTTCTTTTGAATATTTTGCCATTCTTCATCCTGCCTAACTAAACTTTTACTATATTCATCTAAATCTATAAAAGCTTCCGTTTCTGACTTGTACTTCTTCACTTCCCCGTTTGCATTTACAAACTCCATGTCTGTTTCTTTGTTAAGAAGAGTTATAATTTTTTCTTCGTCTACGCCTTTTACGTCCTTAACACCTTTTTCAACTCCTGGTAGATAGCCTCTACTTCTAAGAGCCGCAACAACAGAACTTCCAAATTTTTCTAATCTTGACTGTTCAATTCTTTGTCCAGTTTGCTCATCAATTAGTCCTTTGGTTAAAGATTTATCATCTAACTTAGCAATTTTTTCAGATGCTTTTTTAACAATCGCTCCAAAAGCTCGTGTACTACCTAAAGTGGTTATGTCTGCACCTGTGATCGTGGTTCCTGGAACACGGGCAGCACCAGTTTTGACAATTAATTTACCTGCACCTGATAGGACAGGAGGTAATGTTCCAGCCAAGGCACCACCTTCTATGAACATAGAAAATCTGTTTGTTAATCTACGAGAAGCATCTTCGACACCTGTATTAGCAACATCATAAACATCTGTTCCTGTAAAACCACCATCGAAAAAATCACCAATGGTCTGTGTACCGTCAGTCGTGACTACTGCATCAGCAATACCTGCACCTACAGCTTGTTGAGTACCTAACGCTAACTTTTGTGATTTAGTTAATTTCTTTTGAATAAGAAGTTCTGGTTTATCAACTGAACCTCTTGCTCTTCTTTTATTGGTTTTATCATAAATTTTAGCTAACTTACCTAATTTAGATATTTTACTTACGGCAACTGCTGCACCAATACCAGGGACGGCAAATTGAGTTATACCCGAAGCAAGACCTCCTGCAAGACCTTCTGGATCAATACCCATTTTCTTTCTTGTCTCATCCGCCCATAAATTAAATTGTCTTGAGTGATGTGTATCATTTGCATAATCGTATACGTCAAGACCTAGCTCGAGAATACCTTGAGGTATTTTAGTAAGACCCTCAACGACACCTTCTGCTGATTCAGTTAACCATCCTTCATAAGTATTGGATTCATTGTTTGTGAGATCAATATCAACAGTCGTCATTTTCTCTGAGTCTGTTGGTTTTTCTGCTGATTCAAGATTAAAATCAACAGTCGTCATTTCTTCTGTCGGTGCTGTTTGATCTTCTGATGAATCAAGATTAAAATCAACAGTTTTCATTTCTTCTGCCATTTAATAATCCTATTCTAGTGGAACTGCGGTGTTTTCTCCAGTTCGTCTGTATTTTTTACCATCTTTTGTTTGAAATGTACCTGTACCTATTTTTACATCTTTTAATTGTTCAATTAAATTTGATGGTAAGGTAATAGAATTTTGATTGATTGTTCCAGTGCTACTGCCATCTACTGTACCTATAGCACCAGTTGAATCATAAAATTCCTGTTTTAAATCAGCTATTTGTTTGTCATATTTATTTTTATCTACACCAGTTAAACCTTTAGACAAATCTTTTAATACTTTAATTCTTGGCTCAAACTGTCCTCTGAATATCAAGAAAGCATCTTTCGCATCTTTCTCTGTTGCGTATTTAGAACCAAAAACAATGCCTTTTCTTCCTGCTGCACTAGCCATTTCCATTGTATCTGTTATCTTAGTCTTACCAAGAACTGAAGCTAATACTATTTTTCTACCGTTGTCATTAAGAGTGAATTTTCCTTTATCATCAAATTCTCCAAAATCTGGTCCAAACGCCATGACATTTTTAACTTCTTTGGACATTGTTCCAAGTTGAAACTTTTGATTAAGTTCTTTCTGAAAATTAATCAAGTAGTCTTTTTGTTTTTGCTTGTTTAAAGCTAAAGTTTCAACTCTTAAATCGTAGTTACCTTTTCCTAATGCCATGTCATTAAAAGTTTTTGCAGCAGTTAACTGTAAAGAAGCTCTTGCCATTTCATTTTTAATGTTGTCGCTTTCTTTTTTGTACTCCATTTCAGATCTAAACTGAAACTTCTTTTCTTCTAAATTTGCTAATGCTTGATAGCCTTGTATTTTTAATGTTCTTTCTGCAACTTTAGCATTTTTATCATCTTTTATTAAGTCATAACTTAATTTAGCTACATTCTTCCTGTCTTCTCTTTCGTCTTCATTTATAGCATTTAAATCTTTACCAAATTGTTGAACACCAAATTTCAAACCTTTTGCAAAATTAGTAAATGCATTAGAACTTTGTCCTGCTGCTGTTTCAGCACCACCCGCTATCATAGCCATCCAAAAGGCAGTCATCTTATCTTCGTCATAACGTCCTTCTTTTACACCTAATTGCTTTTCAGCTTGCTTATAAGCATCATCTAAAGATAAAGGCTTATCTGTTTGATTCATTAAAGTTTCTATCTTAGATGTGAAATCTTTTACTTTATCTTGACTAACTTCAAATTTTTTGTCTTCTTGTTCTACTTTTTGCGATTTTGCTTTCCAAGACTCATAATCTTTTGTAGCTTTAGCAACTATATCTTTACCTGTTTTAGCACCTAAGTTTTTACCCTCTGGAATATTGTCTTTTAATTCTTTGTCTGTTTGTGTAAGTTTTGCATTTGTTTCATTGATCACGGCACCTGGTTCTTGTATCTCTGCTCCTTCTGGAACAAATGGTTGTACATTACCTTTTTCAAAATTGTCAACTTGTGCAATATTTGATTTTTCTTCTTTTTCTTCTTTTTCTTTTATCTCTTTTTCAACCGTACTCAAATTTTTACCTAAAATCTGTTGTTTTTCTGCTTGTCCAATTACATCCTTCGAACCTATATCTGGTGCTCCACCTTCCATGTCTGTTGGTTTCATAGTAAACTGCATAGTTTCTGGATTAAATTCTACATTTGCAAACTTTTGATTTGCTCTGTTTGCAACAATACTAATAGTTCCTTGTGCGTTTGGCATCATTTGTAAATTTTGTATTCTTTTGTTTAAGTCTGCAATACCCGCAGAATCTATGTTTGTTTTTTGAACACCACCTGCTTCATACCCTTTGACTGCACCACCATTTGCATACCCTTGAACGGCACCCATCAACTGTGGAGATGACGCAAGAATACCCATAGGCTGATTAGCTCTAGCATGTTGTGCTAAAATCTGCTGTGCAAACATTCTTCTTTGTAGTGGATCACTGTTCATTATTTACCTCTTAAAAACCAAACGAGTTTTATGTGAAAAAGTTTGTGCCTTTACCTTGATTCATTAAACCATACGCACCAATACCTGCTTGTGCAAGACCTAGCACTTGTGACGTTGTACTTGGACTAGGTTGCGTGGTTGTTGAGTAAGTTTGTTGTAAGGATGGAACACCTCTAAAGATATCAGACATAAAACCAACTTGCTGGTAAGGTAGTGATTGTTGTGCTAACTCATTAGCTCTTGTTATATCAAGTCCTTTTTGTGTCTGACCTTGTTGTAAACCACCAATACCTAACAATGTATTAATATCTTGAACACCCATTTGTTGTGCTAGCTGTCCTAGACCTGCTTGAGAAACACCTAACTGTCCTCCAAGTTGTGCTTGTCTTAATTGTTGTTGTGCCGCTTGTTGTGCTGATTGTTGTGCTTGTGCAAATCCTTGTGATCTTAATTGTGCACCAGTTCGTGCTTGTTGATCCATGACGTTTCTTGCAATCTCACCTTGAGCAATACCTTGTCTTGACCCACCAAATGCACCGGAGCCCACGGCACTTGCACCTAATTGATTTTGTTGAATTGCTCCTTGTCTAGCTATATCGGCTTGTGTTGTTGCGATAACATCTTCTGTATAAGGATCCATAAAGTCTTGGTAAGAAGTAGGTGTGAAACTTGCACTTTGTGCATCAGCAATTCCTTGTTGAACAGCGTCACCACCTTGTTGCAGATAAGGTTGAAAGCCTCCAATACCACTCATTGCACTTGATATTGCTTGTTGTTGTGCGGGAGATAAATCTGCTAACTGTTGAGCAGAATAAGGCATCATGCTTCCGTCACCTGTTAGTCCTTCTGCACTTGCGAAAATATCAGCTAAAAACTTTTCTTGAAAAGGAGCTAGTCTGACGGTTTGTTCTTGGGTTACTGTTTGATCTGCCATTATGCTACTCTTTCTAATTGTGACATCATGTCATACATTCTTGCTGCACCAACATCTCTGTCTCCGCCACCTGCACCACGGACAGCCTTTGCGGTCACTACAAATTCTCCGTCTGATAATCTAGCAGGAACTGAATCACTGGTTCCTGTACCGGGACCCTCTACTTCACCACCAACTGCTGCAAACATCGTACCTAAACCAGCTTGTCTTTTCTGGTTGTATGCATCTCTTTCTGCTTTATTGTCTAGATTATAAACTACTCCTTTATATGGCACAACTCCTAATCTAGATTCACCTTCGGGAAAAGGAGACTTCTGTATCGGATCAAGTTTTTGTTCTTCTTCTCCACTTAGTGCACCTAATGCAGCTCCGCCTAATGCAATTTTACCTGCGTTATCTTTTAAAAAGCTACCTATACCACTACTATCTACTGTTTTGATAGCTGTGGGTGTAACACTTGCCGCTGCATCATTAGCAAACATAGCATTTGAAGGAGAACTACCTAAACCAAAAGCGGATACACCATCTTTACTTGGTAAGAATCTTTCTATGCCCTCACCCGTTCCTTTTCCAAATCCTGCACCTTTTGCAAACGATCCTAGCCCATAAGCCATTCCTGCATTTAATAATGCTTCTTCAGTACTTCTACCCGCTGCAAGTGACCCGATCCCCGAACCAATGGCGGCACCTGCTGGTCCGCCTATCGCAAAACCAATCGTACTACCAATCAATGGTGCGGCTTTCTTTAGTGTCTTAGTGATGTTCTTAAATATACCCATAGCTTATAATACCAAGTAATTGTTAATTTTTCAATCCTATATCTGTGCTAACGCACTTGTTGTCACTCTTGTCTTCGATAGTTCTTGTATACTTGCCACAACATGTAATCTATCAGCTGTTGCTGCTGTTACTTTTAAAATTTCTGCACTCTCTAAGATTAAATCTTTTGTCAATAATTCTATTGTTGTATTTGCATCAACTGCTTTGACTTTAAATAAACTAAAAACATCACTGCCACTCGTGAGAGTAACTGTTATTGTATCGGCACTACCAGAATCATTAGATACTAAAATAGAATTAATAATAGAGGCATTAAAGTCTGCTTCACTAGGTGCCGTATACAAAACTGTAGCATCAGTTGTTGTTAAATCTAACTTAGCATTTGTTAGACCTTGTATATATTGAGGAATACTGGTTATTAACATTATCGTCTACCATCCTGTCTTATATCAACTCTTGGTGAACCCAACTTATATTTTGTACCCAGTGAGGTAGAATCTATTCTTAAAGCAAAAGATCTACCACGCAATCTATAATCTAGCTTTTCTGTAAACTGCTCTATTGGACTTGTAGCAGATCTTTGTGTAGTACCCTCTGTCGTCTCATTAAAGTTTGACCCTGGAAAGTTCTTGGCTTTCATTGTAAAGGATACATCTGGGTTTACACTAGTTGAGCCGTCAAAAGTTATATCTGGTATAACTCGTTTTAAGAAAACAAATTTATCTCCGTCACCCATATCTATAGGTGCTGATTCAATAAAAGATGTCATAGCAGAACCATCATCATCGTAACCCACTTCTTGGTTATATAGATATTGTCCACCAGTTGCCATTGGTAATGTTCTTATACCTCTGTCAAGCCATGCTTGACGAGCTAGTGTTCCATAGTACCAGACCTTTTCTTGATAGTTATAAGCAACATACGAATCTATTTCTGTGCTAGACTTAGTTGGATAGAACCATAATATTTCACTAAATTCTGAATTAACCCCTACATGAACCTTGTCTCGTTCTTCAAAGTTAAAATCTAAGAATACTTTAT
>Ga0208669_1000959_pt1 | contig 10873 bp, 15 predicted proteins | sample 21_taG_FD_184095 | JGI IMG/M metagenome (GOLD analysis project Ga0208669, IMG submission 184095) | Marine viral communities from the Subarctic Pacific Ocean - 21_ETSP_OMZ_AT15319 metaG (SPAdes) (version 2) | ecosystem: Environmental > Aquatic > Marine > Oceanic | place: Pacific Ocean | collected...
GTCCGCACTTAAAAACGCTATAAGTGTAGTATCAACAATAATATCTGCAGATTGTGTAATTTCAAATATGAGAATGAATGAAAGCAATCAATAGATATATTATAGTAGATAGAATAAAGACAGAACCTAAAAAGGTTGCTGGTCTTATAATGACGGATGATACAGATGTAGATAACCGTTATATAAAAGCAAAAATAATATCGTGTGGTAATTTAGTTGAAGGATTAAAAGATGGTGACACGATATATTACGATAAACATGCTGGACACGACATTTCATGGAAAGATACTCTTTATAGAGTTATTCGTGATGGTGACGTTGTTCTAGTGGATTAAGCCTAAACCTTAAACCTAACCAAACAAACCTAAAACAAACAAATTATTAATTAAAAAAAACAAATTATGAAAGGAGAAACTTATTTATATTTTTCTGATGAGTTAGCTGGAACAGCTGACGATACTGGTGTTTTTAAAGCTTCAGATTTTCTATCAATGGAAATAGCTAGCGCTGCTACTGTTGCTTTATACTTTAAAGGAGCGGAATTATACAATACAAGCACGGCAGATATTACACTAGCTTTACCGACTTTGGCGGCAGGAGCAGGTACAACTAAATTTAAAGAGGCTTGTAAAGTGTTTTCTGGTTGCTTAAACAAAGCTGCTGGAAACATGCTAGTTGTTGCAGATGAATTAAACAGTGTTTATGTAGCACCGTTTCAAGGAGCTGTTATAGTAGACGACGCTAGTTAAATATTAATTTAAAAACATAAAAACATAAAAAAATGGTAAAAACACTATATTTTTCAATTGGTAACGATCCATCGGACGCTGCCGCAGATGCCGTATTGCTTAATGCTGATAATTTTATAGCAATGGGGCCAACAGATACAGGAGCAGGTACTACAACTGTAATGTATTTCTTAGATAAAGACAATACAGAGGCTGCTGAAACAACAGTGACACTAACTCATGATGAGGGTAGGTCGTTTGAAGTTATGCAAGATGTATGTACAGCTATGTCTGGTGAACCAAGAGATGGTTTCATCGTAATAGCTGATGAAGCTGGTGGAGATTTTTGTAGCCCGTATATAACTGAATGTGACTTTTCACTATAACCTAATTATAAACTAAAAAAATAAAAGAAAATGAGAGATAAATATTTATATTTTGGGTTAGATCAAGGTGCTTCAGAAACTATTTCTGGAGTTGATTGTACTGGTGCCCAAGCACTTTCGGCACTAAACACGTCGAACTTTGACAACCCAACGCCTGATGGTGTAAACTTTATAGCTAATGGTGGTATGAAAGTTACTGTATTAGCAGCCTTTGATAGTGATGCAAATGACATGGTATTTGGTTCAGCCTATGGTACTGTTGTTGCTGGCCAAACAGTTGATATTTCTGCAGCTTGTACTTATCATGCTACTACTGGAGTTATAACTATAACAAAAGTAGCTACAGACGCGGTAAATGGATTCACTGGAGATCAAAACACAACTGGTCATAATGACTTTATAATAACGCAACTAAAACCTTATCTTGCTGGTAACGCTTACGTATATAACTCTAAGTATTTAAGAGGTATGCACTATCAAACAGCAACAACAACTGAGTTACATTTTCAAGGTAAAACTGGAGATTTAGGCGCGTTAAATGACGTGGATACGATAACAGTAACTCATGGAAGTCAAAAGCATAAAGAATTTATGCAAGAGTTAACAGATGTCATTGCTGATGATAACAAAGTAAATGGAATGGTTATAGTATGTAATGATATGCCAACGGTTGGTTCAGCTGTATTAACAGCTCAAAATGCTAGTGCTATCGCTAGTGTCGCTCAAACAGCTACTGCTTCGTAGTAGATGAGATTAACCGCGCAAGATTTGCGTGAAATGAATATCCTTAAGTATTACAGGCTCACTAGAAAGTGGGTCTGTAAAACTTACGGGTTAAAAGACGCAGACTTAGAATTATTAATTTATTTAGATTGTAAAGGAAGATTTACACGAAACGATTTTATCAACGGAGTTTATACATATTCGTGGGATAAAGCAAGATGGGAGAGATTAAGAAGTGAAGGTTGGATAGATACTTGGAGGCATCGCAATAGAACAACTATAATGTACTCTGTATTTAAAACCTCATGGAAATGCTCTCAAATGATAAGTAGAATTTACAGAATACTTCTAGGTGAGGAAGATCTTCCTACATCAGAGAGAAGTGTATTTTATAATAATAAATCATATACAGATAAAGTTTATAATAAAGCTATAGATGATATGATAAAAGATAAAGACAGATAATATGCCATACGCTAAAGGAAAAAGAAAAGGTACAAAATCAGGTGGAATGAAAAGAAAATGTAAAGCCGGGTGTAAATGTAAAAAGTGTAAGAAATAATTATGTGGAGTCTATTTAAAGACAAAAACGAAATAAACGAAAAGAATGTAGTAGGGTTTGCGTCTTTTGTAGTAATGTGTTTATTTGCTGTAGCTGATTTATTAACTAGTGTATTAGCAGATAAAGATTTAATTATAAACGAAGTTGTTTACAATTCATTTGTATGGGTAACATTAGGATGTTTTGGTATTAGTTCGTTTGAAAAAGTAAAAAAGAAATAATATGTTAGGAAATTTATTCTCAGGAGGAGCAGCAGAGCTTGTAAAAGGCGTAGGAGGAGTAATAGATAATCTACACACGTCTAAAGAAGAAAAACTTGAGGCGGAAAGAAAGATAAAAGAATTAATGGCTAACTACCAAGTAGAGATGGAGAAAAACATCACTAGCAGGTGGGAGGCAGATTTAAAATCAGATTCATGGCTAAGTAAAAATGTTAGGCCATTAGTTTTGATTTTTTTAATAGTATGTACTATGTTGTTAATATTTATAGACGCAGGTACAATAAAATTTGAAGTTAAATCCTCTTGGGTTGACTTATTACAACTAGTATTAATAACTGTGATCGGCGCTTACTTTGGCGGTAGATCACTAGAAAAAGTAAAAAAATAAAATTATGGGGATAAATTCAACAGAAGTTGCTTATAACTTCGGGCAATTAGGTAGTGGTTTTTGCGATACCGTTGGGGCGTTTACGCCTCCAAGTGGCAAAGTGATTGTTGCTATAACTTTCGTAGGAGAAACTACTTTAGGTGGTTTAGTGGCAGATACAAGTGGCTATGAAGCTGCTGATGGTTCTACAGGCGTAGCGTATTTTAGCCACACAGCAGTTGTTACAGCTAATGGTGGTGGCGCAGATGCTACAGATGCAACTCAAATCTTTCCAGCTGGACTAACTATATATGGAAGATGGACTAGTGTTACTTTAGCCCCAGCTGATCCTGATGGGGGTATAATATGTTACTTTGGTAACTAATGTTAGGAATAGGAAATAGTTTAGCTGCTAAACGCCCAACAACGGGTCAATCTATTGTAAAAGATAATTTAGTCTTACAACACAATTACTCAAGTGGTGAAGTACACCAAGTAAGTACTGGTGCTGCGTATTTTGTTAGGTCTAATACTGACTCAATTCAATTGGGGTTTGGAACTGCTTTAACACCAATGGCTACAGGATTTAGTGCTTGTTTCTGGGCAAAAACTAACGACCTTACTGTTGATCAAATGGCATTAGCTTGTGACAATGGTACTAACCAAAGAATGTACATGGGAATAGAAGATGGTCATTATGCTTTTGGGATTGGAGATTCTACTTGGAGTGCTGAAACAACAAATGCAACAACAGAATGGACCCACGTAACCTTAACTTATACAACGGGTGATGTGGCTCAATTATATCTTAATGGGGTAAAAGATAGAGAAGATACTGATAACGATGCTTCCGCTTTTACTGATGGAACATTTGGAGGCGACTTTAGTGTAGGGCGACATGGAACAAGTACTGATTATTCTTGGGATGGATACATATGCAATATAGGAATATGGACTAGAGCTCTTACCCAAGCACAAATTAAATCTATAATGTGGAAAGATTATGCAGGTCTTACATCTAGTGAAACAACAGGTTTAGTATCATGGTGGAATTTAGATAGTGCGATTACCTCTACGTCTGTTCTTGATAATCATTATGGTGGTGGTAGTGAGTTAGGTAGTGAATTAGTTACTAATGGTAGTTTTACCACTGATAGTGATTGGAGCACAAACCCTAATTGGATTATAGATACTACGGGAGGTGCAACTGCTGTAGCGGATGGAAGTTCAACTCTAGATATTAATCAAGTGATTACATCTCACCCCGTGGCAAATAATGTTTATAAAGTAACTTTTGATGTAACAGCAGTAACAGCGGGAAGTGTTCACTTTAGGTTTGGTGGGGCAACTGGAGCGGATCGGGATTCAGTAGGAACTTACACGGAATATATAACTGCAAGTAGTACAGATAGATTAAGAATTGACTCTCACGGAAGTAATCTATTTACGGGTTCAGTAGACAATGTATCAGTAAAATTAGTTAACGGTAATACAGGAACTTTATCATAATGGCAAGTACAATACAAACAATAGAAACACCGAAACGCGCAAGAGCGTTGGATACCTCTGGTAATAATCACCACGGTCAAATATATTCTGGTAGAGCATTAGAATTTGATGGGGTTACGGATTATTTTCAACATAACGGAGGAACTGGAATAACGGGAACTAGTCTTTTCGCAAATGGAGTTCCTTGGACGTGGGCTTGCTGGATTTATTTTGACTCGGCTTCTACAAGTGAAAATTATTTTGTTGGAAATGATGGACAAACTCAACCTCATATTACGTTTAAAAATAGCAGTGATGACAATATATTGAGATTTAGAGATACTAACGCTGATTACTATACTTTTTCAACCACAAAACTAAATAATAACACTTGGTATAGAATAGTTATAACTACTGACGGTACTTCTATAACGGCGTATGCCAACGGTGTTGTTTATGGAACTATTGCGGCTAATCAGGCTAATGTAGCTGCAGACGATAATTTCGACAATACTCTTATGGAGTTTTCAGGTTGGGGAGCTCCATATGAAAGTGGTGGCACTAGAAATCAACATTTACAAGGCATGATGTCTGATGGTCAAGTTTGGGACGCGACCTGGACGGCAGACGATGTTAGTTACGATTACTTAAATCCAGAATCTTTAGTATTAAGTAATGGTGGAACATCCCTTACAAATTCAAATCTTAAAGTTTGGTACCCAATGCAAGATGGTCATAGAGGTCAGCAATCATATATTTTAGATGCCTCTAATACTGGGCTTGGAGATGATTTAATTACTAATGGTGATTTCGCAACAGCAGGAACACCTACTACATCTAGTTATTCACTTGGTTGGAGACAATCTAGTAGTTCGGATGATGGTACAAACATAACTGGCGGTGAATTAATTTTGACACACACAGCTAGTTCAGATGGTAATTACAGTAGAGCTGAGGCTACCGATGGTAGTGCTGCTTCATTCCTTTTTGTGGTTGGTACAACTTACAAGTTCACTTATACTGTATCAAATGTAGTATCCGGTAGTCCAACTTTAAGTTATTGGGATGGAGATTCATATAATGGAATGGAAGAAACCATTGGTACGCATACTACTTATTTTACCCCAACTTCAGCAGGTAATTTTATAATAAAAAGTTCGGGTGCTAGTAGTGAAATTAGATTAAGTTATGTGTCTCTTGAACCCATAAACGATAAAAACAACGCAACAACTGTATTTTATGGGGATCCTGAATTAAGTACTTATTTAACAACAGAGCAGAAAGCTGATTTAGTTGATAATCTTGATTCAGCTGATGATATTATGGTGTTTGCAGACGCCGTTACAGATGGTTGTGATGGTGATTTAGGAAGTGAAGTTATATCAGTGGCAACAGAAGCAGGTTTTACAGCAGCAACTAATTGGGACGCGGGAGATGGTACTTGGGTAGTTGACGGTTCTAATTCCAATACAGCAGTAAGAACCGCTACAGATATTACAACTGTCTCTACTTTAACTTTAGGATCTGGTGGTACTGGTTCTGCCACCGCGAATAGATGGTATGTAATAAAATATGATATAACTGCTATGAGCCAGTATGATGGTGCTGAAGCCGCTGCTAGTTTTCAGGTGACTTTCGGTGGTGACGCCGCGCAGTCGTCATCAGCGGTTGGTACACACCGTAGATTAGTATATACTACAGATACTAGTAAACCGATATTGACAGCGGGTAAGAATACAACCTGCACGATTGATAATCTTAGCATTAAAGAAGCCCAAGGGTGGGTAACGCGTATGACATCCCTACCTGTCCAAGCAAGTGCTGCTACCGCGGATAACCAATCTATGGATGGTACACATGGATTGGGTTTTGCGAATAATGACACTATTAATGGGGAAATGGTGTTTCCAATAAAAACCACACCTGGTAAAACATATAGAGTAAAAGCAAGATCTTCTGTTGGTACGATAAAAATAGGATTGTCTAATAACATGTCAATTAGCAATGACAAGACTGTAACGTATGGAACATCTTTCTCTGGGACAACTGGTTATTCAAATGAATTACAGTCTAATGGAACCCAAGCTATTTATGTAGCAAATAACGTTACTACTGATGGTGAGATTGTAAGATTTGATGACTTAACAATACAAGAAGTAGGTACCGCATCAGGTTGGACAGACGCAGATCAACAATTACACATTCCGCAAACAGCGTTGCAATCATACAATGAACTTGCTTGGTTTCAAGATAATCGTAGTGTAGATAATCCCCACGCGGTAACAGCACATCATACAGATCTTGATCCTGGAACCACTGATTTTACTGTTAGTTGTTGGGTTTTTCAAGCGGATAAACACGATGATAATTATATGTTTGCAAAAGGTGGAGGTGGTGGAAGTGGATGGCATTTACAAACGCGAGATGATGGCGATATAGTTTTTGCAGTAGAAGATGATGATGGTGGTAATAATGGGACTCGTATTTCGGTAGAAAACACGAATAATGTACTTCCGCTTGGTAAGTGGTTCCATTTAGTTGGTACTTGTGATTATGGCAGTGCTACTGGGCTTAAATTATATTTAAATGGAGAATCAATTGCTACCCCCGTAGATATATCATCACTTAATAATCCAATTAGACATACAGGTACTGGTGTAAAAATGGGATCATGGCTAACTAGTTACGCCGGCGGGGTTATGAATGGTAGTGCTACCGAGTTTAGTTACTTTATAGGCGCTGCTTTTTCAGCTGCAGAAGTTAGAGAGTTGTATAATGATGGAAAAGCATTAGATGCTACAACACATTCTCAGGTTGCTAATCTTAAAGGTTATTGGAGAAACGATGGTTTAAATACGACGTGGAGCGATTTGTCTGGTGAAAATCGCCACGCTACATTTTCAAATGGCGCAGAAACAATGTTAATCCCATCTGACGTAGACGGATCTAGAGATTCCCAAGGATTTATAATGAATAAACAGAGAAATACTAGTAGCTTAAATTCATCTTCAGGATCACCTGATAATGTCCATTTAGTCGCGGGTGACGAAACATATGACGTAGATGGCGGAAATTTTTCTTTTTCTTTTTGGATTAAGTTCAGAAAAGATCTTGACGTGTTTCAAGCTGTGCTTGGAAATATAAATGTTAACGCGTTTTATAGTTTTATCGGTGTTAAAAGCACTTACGTTACTTTGGAAACTCTCACTAACGCAGAGTATATAACAGGACAATTTACCGCTATGACAGATAACAATTGGTATCATTTTACCCTTACAACCGCGGGTGATGGTACTGGTATTTGGTATAAGGATGGTGTTACTACTGGTGTAACTTTAGTTTACGACACGGGATCTGCTATTCAAGATAACGTTACTATTGGGTCTATAGGCGGTCACGATGACAGTTCTACTTATGATTGTAAAAGCGCTATAGACGGGGTTTTAATATATAACCGCACTTTAACAGCAGCAGAGGTATTAAGAAATTATAACGCTACCAAAGGTAGTCACAGAAATTAAAAAATAAAAAATGGCACATTACGAATTATATATATGTTTAACTAAAGCAACTTACGAATCTGCAGTACCAAGTGTGTTACAACCTAAATTAGGATGGAATAATTACACGTATGAAGCAGATGGTATAACAGTAAAAACTACAACAGCCTATACCCCAACGTGGGAAGAAGCTGCTTTTAAAGGTAAATTAGGCGCACCAAGAAAAAGTTTAGACGGTGGACTAATTATAGTAAAGGGAGAGTTTAGCTTAATAACAGGTGAATTATCTGCAATAATAGCTTTAGGTAATAGTTTAGCATATCCAAACAATTCTGTTCTTACAAAGACAGAGGCCGCAACATTAGTAAGTGGTGAATTATTCACCGAGTAAATAACAATTAAATTAAATTAAATTATGGCAACAAGCAAAGTAAAAGGTACAACTAAAAAAATTAAAGAACTAAAAGGTGTTAAACCTGAACAAATAACTGACGAGCAGTTAAAAGAAGTTCAACAACTTATTAACGATATAAACGCTTCACAAATTGAATTAGGGCAGATGGAAGTAAAAAAACATGCTATACTTCATCATGTATCTGTACTACAGGAAGGAGTTGGGGCGCTACGAGATAAGTTTGAAAAAGATTACGGTACATCTGATATTGATATTCAAACTGGAACTATAAACTATCCAAAAGAAAATGGCCAAGCTGATTCGTAAAATATCTGTAGGTAAAGACTACAAGAACGACGCTATGCACTATGCTGTAGGTCAAGAGGTTTATGGTGGTCACACCATCTGCGATATATTAGAAGAAGACGATAAGTATTCTATATACATTAAAAAGAATAAAGATGTATTGCCCTGGAAGGACTTCAACAAAAATATGGCTGTATCTGTAGAGTATAACCTCGAATACTAATGAAAAGCGTTCACAACTTTGTTGTAACGCCAAAGGGAGATAGATATAACAATACTAAAAAGGTTGGGGATTCAGAGTTAATTCTTAATACTGAAATCTTCAATCATCAATACGTAAATAGAGAGGCAACAGTTATATCTATTCCAATAGCGGGACATACAGAAATACAAGCTGGAGATACAGTTGTAGTACACCATAACGTTTTTAGAAGATGGCATAACGTAAAAGGCATAGAAAAAAACAGTAGAAGTTACTTTAACGAATCTACTTATTTTATAAACCACGATCAAATCTTTTTATATAAAAGAGATAAGGAGTGGATAGCTCCAAAGGGTTATTGTTTTGTAAAACCTTTAAAAGCTGTAGATCAATTTAATATTGAATCTGAAAAACCACTACAGGGTATTGTCAAGTATTCAGATGGTACGGTAGAGGTTAATGACTTAGTTGGTTTTAGACCAAGTAGTCAATATGAGTTTATCGTCGATGGCGAGAGACTGTATCGAGTTTTATCTAATTTTATCACAATCAAATATGAATATCAAGGAGACGAAGAAGAATATAATCCTAGCTGGGCAGAAAGCAGTGGACGAGTTGATTAAAGTCGCTAAAGAACCAATTGTAGATTCAGATGACGATATATCAGCGGATAGATTAAAGAATGCTGCAGCTACTAAGAAATTAGCTATATTCGATGCGTTTGAAATACTTAATAGAATCCAAGAAGAAGAAAACCTACTTGAGGGAAAAATACCTGAAGAGGCAGAGAAAAAAACTTTTAAGGGATTCGCTGAAGGAAGATCTAAGTAATGTACGAACAAAGTTTAGTTAAAACAATAGAACCAATTAAAAAAACGACAATTAGTCGTCTTAACAAAGGTAAAAAATGGAAATATGGATATAATAAAGAACACGATATTGTTGTTATCTCAAAAACGGGAAAAATTGGTGAAATACTTGAAATACAAGGTTTGCAGATTGGCTTGCCGTTGGAACCAAAAGGAGTGTACGTGCACCCCAAAAACAAATGGGTAAAACTAGAACAACCTAAAGAACTATCTCGTTTAAAAAATATATTTGATTGGAGGAACTATCCTGAAGAGAAAAAAGATCAGTGGTATGATTATATAGACGAAGAGTTTAAAAGAAGAGAGGAGGGGTTTTGGTTTATGAACGGTGGTAAACCAACTTATATAGTGGGAACTCACTATATGTACTTGCAATGGAGCAAGATAGATGTTGGGGCTCCAGATTTTAGAGAGGCAAATAGATTGTTCTTTATATTCTGGGAAGCTTGTAAAGCAGATAAAAGATGTTATGGTATGTGTTACCTAAAGAACAGAAGATCAGGGTTTTCGTTCATGTCATCTGCAGAAACAGTTAATTTAGCCACTATATCGAGTGATAGTAGATATGGTATACTATCTAAAACAGGTTCAGATGCAAAGAAGATGTTCACAGACAAAGTTGTTCCTATATCTATTAATTACCCATTCTTTTTTAAACCTGTCCAAGATGGTATGGATCGTCCTAAATCCGAGCTTGCTTATAGAGTACCTGCTAGTAAGTTTACAAGGAAGAAAATGTCAGCTACGGATGGTATGGAAGAAATTGAAGGGTTAGACACTACGATAGATTGGAAGAATACAGGTGACAATAGCTATGACGGTGAAAAACTAGCATTATTAGTACATGATGAGAGTGGTAAGTGGGAGAGACCTGATAATATATTAAACAACTGGCGTGTCACAAAGACATGTCTTAGATTAGGTAGTAGAATTATAGGTAAGTGTATGATGGGGTCAACGAGTAATGCGTTGGACAAAGGAGGCGATAACTTTAAAAAACTATATAATGCATCAGATGTCACTAAACGAAATAGAAATGGTCAGACAAAGTCTGGTTTATACTCTTTGTTCATCCCAATGGAATGGAACTACGAAGGATTTATTGACGAGCACGGAATTCCAGTATT
>Ga0208669_1000960_pt1 | contig 10872 bp, 11 predicted proteins | sample 21_taG_FD_184095 | JGI IMG/M metagenome (GOLD analysis project Ga0208669, IMG submission 184095) | Marine viral communities from the Subarctic Pacific Ocean - 21_ETSP_OMZ_AT15319 metaG (SPAdes) (version 2) | ecosystem: Environmental > Aquatic > Marine > Oceanic | place: Pacific Ocean | collected...
CTCTCAGAGTTTTTTAAGTTTAAAGTACCTGGTGCTAATTTTATACCTGCAGTTCGTAAAAGATTTTGGGACGGATACATTCGTTTGTTCAATCTCAACACTAATAAAATTTATCTGGGTTTGTATGATTATCTGAAAGAATTTTGTGAAGAAAGAAACTATTCTATTGAAGGATACGAAAAAGATACTGATATCTTTACAATAGAAAGGTATGAAGAAATTGTTAAAGATATACCACTAAAACTTAGAGATTATCAAAAAGAAGCTGTAGCATTTGCAGCACATAATCAAAAATGTATATTAGTATCTCCGACTGCATCAGGTAAATCATTGATGATCTATAGTCTTATTCGATATAACTTTTTGAAGAAGAACAAGAAAGCACTTGTAATAGTACCGACAACATCTTTAGTAGAACAAATGACTAAAGACTTTCAAGACTATGGATTCAGAGGTGACATAGCTAAAATATACGGTGGTGATAAAGGAGCTGACGCACCGATTGTAGTGACAACATGGCAGTCAATGATGAGATTACCTAAAGACTTTGGTAATGAGTTTGGTATGGTGATAGGAGATGAAGCACATTTATTTGCTGCTAAATCTCTTACAAAGATTATGGAATCACTTACAGAAGTGAAATATAAGATAGGTACAACAGGTACATTACAAGAAACAAAGACACATAAATTACAATTAGAAGGTATGTTCGGTCCAGCTTACTTTGTGACAACATCAGCCGATCTAATGGCAGAAGGTACATTAGCTCAGTTAAATATTAAAGCTTTAGTACTTGCTTATTGTGATGAAGAAAGAAAATTAGTCAGTAAAATGACTTATCAAGAAGAAATGGATTGGATTGTTAGAAATGAGAGAAGAAACAACTTCATAAATAATTTAGTAAAAGATTTAAATGGTAATACATTAGTGTTATTTCAATTTGTTGAGAAACATGGTAGACCATTATTTGATTTGTTAAACAAGTTAGATAGAAAAGTATTTTTTGTCTTTGGTGGTACTGATGCACTAGACAGAGAAAAGGTAAGAGAAATTGTAGAGAAAGAAAAGGATTCGATTATTGTAGCGTCCTTTGGTACATTTTCAACTGGTATCAATATAAAAAGACTACACAATGTTGTATTTGCGTCTCCTAGTAAAAGTAGAATTCGTAACTTACAATCTATCGGTAGAGGATTGAGAAAATCTGATGATAAAGAAAGTGTCACACTATATGACATAGCTGATGATCTCTCATGGAAGAAAAACATGAATTATACACTCAATCACTTTTCAGAAAGAATAAATATCTATAGTACAGAAAATTTTAACTATGAAATACATTCAGTAAGGATACCAGCTAATGACAATAACGAAAACTAATACTTCATATCAATATTTGAGATTGAATGATGGTAAAGAATTATTTGCAATGGTTAAAGAGGTAGACGATCAATTAGAGTTACATTTTCCGATGAACATACTATGTAAACCAGCGATGACTGGCGGCGTGACAATTCACCTAGGACCATTTGTACCTTTTACAACAGATGATTCAATGATTATTGATTCGAGTGAAGTTGTTGTCAGAACTAGTATAACAGATCAATTTATTGATTTATATGATCAGTCAATAACAACTTGGTTAGATATGAGAGATAATGATCATATACAAATAAAAACAAAAAAACAGGACTTAGAGGATCAACAAAAAGAATTTGCTCAACTAATTAGAGATAAAATAAGTAGAATAAGAAAGGAAGAAATGTGGGAAGACTTTAATGATGAAGATGATTTTTTCGAATTAGAACATTTACCTACAGACGAAGACATCATTCATTGATCTCTTTATATAATATATTACCCTTTTCCGACAGTACATACTTATTTTACAGTATGAATTAGGATCCGTCAAGCGATATTATGAAAAAAAGTAAAAAAAAATTTATTCATGTAAATCAACATAAAATCCGTGCCAATAAGAAGCATGGTACAAATGAACCCGTGATTACAATCAAACAAGGTAGTACAAACACATATTGTCATGAAGTTAAGATATTGGGTGAAAGTACAATTAGATATGGTGGTAATGAAAAACCTATATTACCTTGTGGTGCAAGAGTAGTTATTGAAACTACAGCAGACCTAGAAATAGCTTGACCTATCAGAGTTCAATAGTATAATAGATATATGACTAGAGAAAAAAGACAAACAAAGGCTTCAGTTCACTATGTAAACAACAAAGAGTTCACTGCTGCTATTATTAAACATAATATGGCGTGTCGTGATGCAATTGCTAATGATCAAGAAAAACCTAGAGTAACAGAATACATTGGAGAATGTATTTATAAGATTGCAACTAGACTATCTACTAAACCAAACTTTATCAACTATTCTTACAGAGATGAAATGATATGTGATGGTATTGAAAATTGTTTACAATATATCGAAAACTTCAAAGAAGAAAAATCTAGTAATGCTTTTGCTTATGTTACTCAGATCATATATTTCGCGTTTCTCAGACGAATTCATAAAGAAAAGAAACAAGCAGCGATTAAACAGAGAAGTATAGAACAAGCTGGGGTCATGTTCGATACTTTTGACACGATGGATGGAAATACTACTGGTATGAACAACTCTTATGTTGACTTCTTACAAGAGAATATGAATCCGATAAACTACAAACCTCGCGGGTCTAAGAAAAAAGAAGACAAGTAAATTATGAAAATAGCTTTGCTAAACGATACTCATTGTGGAGTTCGTAATAACAATCAAATGTTTGCAGAGTACCAAGGGAGATTTTATAGAGAAGTCTTCTTTCCGTACTTAGATAAACACAATATCAAAAACATCATACATCTTGGAGATTACTTCGACAGAAGACGAGATGTCAATTTCTATTCTTTACATAAGAACTATGAACATTTCATAGAACCTATGAAAGATAGAGGGATTACTATGGACTTAATTGTTGGTAATCATGATATCTATTTTAAATCAACAAATGAATTGAATAGTCCTGACTATCTTCTCAATTTTGACAATGTAAATGTATACAAAGATCCGATAACAAAAGATTATGACGGATTAGAGATAGCTTTACTACCATGGATTAACTCAGAGAATGAAGAAGAAGTCGAAGAATTTTTACAATTAACAACAGCACCTTTTGTTATGTCACATTTAGAAGTAAATGGGGGTATGATGAGTCCTGGTCATTTTCATGGTGGTGGTACACCTCAGTCATGGTTTGAAAGATTCGAGGGAGTTTTCTCTGGTCATTTTCATCATAAATCTACATTAGGTAATATTAGATATTTCGGTTCACAAATGGAATTCACTTGGAATGACTTTGGTGATGATAAACATTTTCATGTCTTTGATACAGAGACAAGAGAGATAGAGGCAATTAAAAATCCTCTAAAGATGTTTCATAAAGTATTTTATGATGATACAGACGAAACACTAATGACTATTAAGAGAAAAGATTTTAGTCAATTAGAAAACACATTCGTAAAAGTTATTGTTACGAATAAAAATGAACCCTACTGGTTTGATGTGTTTATTGAAGAACTTATCAAAGCGAACCCTGCTGATTTAAAAGTCGTAGAAGATCATAGTAATTTAGATGTTCTTAACGAAGATGAATTAGTAGGTGATGCAGAAGATACATTAACAATACTTACAAAACACATTGACAGTTTAAACATAGACGGAGACAAGACTAAACTAGATACTTTGATGAGATCATTGTATACAGAAAGTCTTGATATTTTAGTATGATAAAAATAATACAATTAATTACAGCAGAAATGATCATTGCTGATTACAATGAAACGACACATGAAATAGAGAACCCTCTTTTCATTCATCAACAAGCACAAGAAGGTGCTGGACCCAAAGTCAATTTGTATCCTTACAATATTCTAGGAGAAGGTAATATTATACTTAATCCAGATAATATCGTATGGACAGTTGAACCTGAACAAAAACTGAAAAATCAATATGAAAATGCATTCAGTTCTATAATAACTCCCCCTAGTCCTAAGTTAGTAACATGATAGAAGGTACATGGACGAATGAAGGTCATACATTAGAATTCAAATTAAATAATGATGGGACTTGTAGAATATACGAATCTTACGAAGCATCTCAACAAGAAATGACTTCACATATGCGAGTGAGTTTTGAAAACGCTACAGCGTATCAAGACAAATATATTAAGTTAGGATATGATAAAATTTCATAAAGTAAGATACAAAAATTTTCTATCAACAGGTAATGAATTTACAGAGATAGATTTATCAAGAAAAAAGACTTCACTAATAATCGGTGCAAATGGTTCAGGTAAATCAACATTACTTGATGCTTTGACATTCGGTTTGTTTGGACGAGCGTTTAGAAAAATACCTAAAACAGCTCTAGTAAATTCTATCAATCAAAAACAGACAGTTGTAGAAATAGAATTTCAAATTGGTAGAAATAGATATCGTGTAATGAGAAGTATCAAACCCAATAAGTTTGAGATTTATCGAGACGGAAAACTATTACATCAAGATGCATCAGTTAGAGACTATCAAGCTATTCTAGAACAACAAATTCTAAAATTAAATTATAAATCATTTACTCAAGTAGTTGTATTAGGAAGTTCTACATTTACTCCATTCATGCAATTAAACATACCTGAAAGACGAGCTATTATAGAAGACATACTTGATATTCAAATATTTTCAGTAATGAAAGAATGTTTAAAACAAAGATCATCTTCACTAAGAAATGAATACAATGAGATAAAGACAAACATTAAGATTGGTGAAAACAAGATTCAGAGTCAAGAAGAAGCAATGAAACGATTAGAAGAAAATCGTGATGAAATGATTACTAAACTTACAGCTGACATTAATGAACACGAAACTCAAATAATAGAATACAAAACAAATATTCGAGCTGATATGTCAAATGTACAAACTTGTATGAATCTAATAGAAGATGAAGATCCAGTTCGTAAATCATTAGAAATCACTCTACAAAGTGAAAAAGATTTTGAAAATGAGAGAAGAAAATTTATTAAAGAATTAAAATTCTATGAAGATAATGATGAATGTCCGACTTGTAAACAAGATATTGAGTCGGAACACAAAGATCATATATGTACAGAAAGATCAATCAACATCAAAGAAATTGATCAAAGACTTTCAACTTATAGTGAGACTATACAAACAATCAATAATAGACTTGAAGAAATTAATGAAGTACATAAAGAGATAGCTGAATCTCAGAAAATGATTCAACAAGAACAGAATCTTATAGATACAAATGAAAAGTATATCAATAAATTACAATTACAGATTGATGAATTAAAAGAACAAGAACATACAGAAGACGATAAAGAACAATTAGATAAGTACAGAAAAGCTTTAGAAGTTCTACAAGGTATGGAACAGAACGCTTCAGAACAAAAACATTATCACGAACTAGCTGATATCTTACTCAGAGATAGTGGTATCAAAACTAAGATCATACGACAGTATTTACCGATCATGAATAAGTTGATCAATAAGTATCTTGCAAGTATGGAGTTCTTTGTTCAGTTCGAACTTGATGAAGAATTTAATGAACAGATTAAGTCAAGATATAGAGACAACTTTTCGTATTCATCATTTAGTGAAGGTGAAAAGATGAGAATAGATTTATCATTACTATTCACTTGGAGAGCGATCGCTAAGTTAAAGAACTCAGTTAACACTAACTTACTAATTCTTGACGAAGTATTTGATAGTTCACTTGATGAAGGTGGTACAGACGAATTCTTAAAAATACTACATACATTAGATGATAACACAAATACATTTATTATATCTCACAAAGGTGAGTCAATGAATGAGAAGTTCAATAACATTATTGAATTTGAAAAAACAAATAACTTTAGTAGGATAAAATGATAATTAAATTTCTAAAAAAATTAAAAGATTGGGTAGACCCAAACTATTGGGCAGAACAAATTGGTGAGAAGTCAGGTGCCTATGATACAGCTCGAAACAGTAAACTCAGACAATGGGTAGACAGTTTAGAAGGTTGGAAATGGTGGGCTTGGCAGTTAGGTCCATGTCTACTTGTATTCATATTATTAGAGTTGGGTTTGAACCAACTTGGTATGACAATGTTGCCATGGTGATAAAATGATAGTAAAAACTGAAAAACAGCTGAGAGCTAAGACAAGAGAATTTGATTTTAAAAAAGATGAAGTTTTTAAATTAAAAGAAGAACTAATCGACGCTATGTGGTTAGAGTCAGGTCTTGGTATATCAGCTAATCAGTTAGGACATGATGTAAGAGTGTTTGCTATGAGAGGTGAACAGAAAGAAGACTCACTAGTATGTGTCAATCCAAAAATTGTAGATATCTCAGATAACATGAATACTATGGAAGAAGGTTGTTTATCAATACCAGATGTGTTCGCTAGAGTAGTTAGACCAGCTGAAATTGTAGTATCGTATCAGAATGAATTAGGTGAAGAAGAAAAACAAAGTTTAGATGGTCTAACAGCTAGAGTATTTCAACATGAACTAGATCACTTGGACGGTATTCTTTTTATAGATAGAATCGGTCCGTTCGCTAGACAAAGAGCTTTTGAGAAAGCTAAGAAAATTCAAAAAATGAGAAGACGAGGTAAAGAAAAGTTTAAAGCTAGATTCGCGTTATAATGGACTTACACTTTGAATTACAGAAATCAAACAGTACCCACTTATCAGAATGTATCAAAGTATATGATCGTGTATTCTGTTCTGATTGGTGTATGGATTTATGTTCATACTTTGACCATACTGAATACACATTCCGGACAGATGATCATAGGAAACAGACCACCGAAATGCAACTTATCGGTGATAAAAGAGCCCAATCAGTAGACTACAAAAACGAATTATTTGAAAAATTATATCCGTTAGGTTCTGATTACGAAAATTATCTACATTCATTATGTCATGATGATTATAAACCTCACGATAAACCATTAACTGATATTTATAGTACAGGGTTCAGATCACTTCAAATTCAACGATATTTACCTACAGACAAAGGATATCCAGCTGTTCACATAGAGTCAGGTAAAGATCACTATAAAAAGTATCTAGCTTTGATAGTTTATTTAAATGATGTGAAAGAAGGTGGTCAGACAGTATTTCCTATGTGTGGTACAGCTATTACACCAACAGTAGGTTCAGTAGCGATATGGCCAGCAGGATTACCATTTTATCATTGTGGACTTCAATCGAAGACTACAAAATACATTCTTACAAGTTGGTTTGAATTTATGTAGTTGAAACCGCGGGTACACTTTTGTTATACTATGTATACAAAATGAAAAAAGAGGTAAATTTCATATTAAAAGATTCTAGTACTTGTAACCACGGGTACACTTTTGATATACTATATAAATGATTGAGATTCAAAATACAAATAAAGACTTACTAGCTAAGTTGATGGCTACGGAAGATATTAATGTTTTACACAAAAATGTTCCGACAGCTTACTTTGATGTTAAAAATAGAACATTAGTCTGTCCGATTCTTAAAGAAGATATGAGTCCTGAACTCTATGATCTGTTTATGGGTCATGAAGTAGGACATGCTCTTAATACTCCGGCCGATGGTTGGCATGGAGCTGTTTCTGATAAAGGTATGGTCTTCAAAGGATACTTAAATGTTATCGAAGATTGTAGAATTGAAAAAATGATCAAAGCTAAATATCCTGGATTGAGAAGATCATTCTATGCTGGGTATAGAGAATTAGCTAATCAAGATTTCTTTGGTATCAGAGGTAAAAATTTAAATGAATTGAATCTAATCGACAGAATTAATCTTTTCTTTAAAATTGGTTCAACAACTATGATTGAATTCAATGAAGAAGAAACACCTTATATCAAAAGATGTGAAAATCTAAACACTTTCGAAGAAGTTATGGAGTTAGCTATTGAACTTTTTGAGAGACAAAGAGATATAACAGACGAAGAAATAGCGTCAATGACTCAACAAGAACTTCAAGACTTGTTAGATCAAATAGAAGAACAAGAAGGTCCAGAAGATGATGATCAACAAAGTGGTGATTCATTTACTGTAGAAATCGAAGAAGAAGAATCTGAATCAGATTCAGATGGTTCAGACGCGAAAGGTGAATCAGACGAAGACTCAGAAGAAAACTCTGATGGTGAAGAATCTGAAAGTAATGAACAAACTTCTAACGAAGAAACAGACGAAGAATCAGACGAAGAAGGTGGTCAATCATCTTCTGAAAAACTTCAAGATGAAATGAACAAGTCAAATACAGACGAATCATTCAGAGAGAATGAAGATCAACTAGTTCAAAAAACAGAATTTTATGACGAACCTTCTTACTATGTTGTAGAAGACAAAATCAAATACAAAAATTACATTGTCGATTATAAAGAAATTGACAAACTTATTTCAGAACCAGATTTTCAAGGTTATGAATTAAATAGAGATAAAGTCAAAGCTTATACTAAAAAGTTTCAAGATGATAACAAAAAAATTATCGGATACATGGTAAAAGAATTTGAAATGAAGAAAGCGGCTGCTGCTTATAACAGAAGTTGGTCTTCAAAGTCAGGTGAACTTGATATGAACAAACTTCATTTGTTTAAATTGAAAGATGATATTTTCAATAGAGTTGAAATTATTCCAGAAGGTAAAAATCATGGTGTTGTAATGTTGCTTGATTGGTCAGGTTCAATGCATGGTACAGTTCAATCAACTGTAGAACAAGCATCTTTACTTTCAATGTTCTGTAGAAGATTACAGATACCTTTCAGACTATATGCTTTCTCAGATGCTTACAGTAGAAGTTATAACAGAGTTTATGAAGCTTGTGATAAATTTGAATATGATTCAAAAGAATACAATGAAACTAGAAAAAGAATAGAAGCTCAAATCAAACAAGAACAAGAAACAAAAATGTATGGTAAAATAACCGAGACTACTGAAAGACAATGGAGTATCGGTGATGTAGCTTTACTAGAAATTTTCAACGACACAATGACTAATTCTGAATTTAACAGAAGTATGGAAAACTGGTTACAACTAGCTATGTCAATCGAATCTCGATATAGTTATTATGATGATGAAGCTCCAGACAATGATAATAGATGGTCAGTACCTTCTAATTTAAATCTAAGTGGTACACCACTTGATCATTCACTTGTTATTATGAGAGATTTCATTAGAGATTTCAAAGTTGATTACAACTTAGATATTTGTAGTTTAATCACACTAACTGATGGTGCAAGTCATTGTGTTTTCGGTTCAGGTCGTAACAGAAACTTAGTTGACAAAAAATTTAATAAAACATTCTCAGTTGATAAAACTCATGACCGAGTAACTCATGGACTTTTAGAATGGGTAAAAGAAACAACTGGTGTTAGAACTATTGGTTTCTATCTAAAAGAAGGTAGAGGTGCTGACATTGTATGGGATGCACAGAAGTTCTGTGGTACTAAAGAAAACTTGTACGGTGAGACAGCTACTAAACATCAAAAAGAATTCAACAAATTATCAACATCATTTACTGATGGTTCTTATGACTTAGCTATTTTGATCAATTCAAAAAAACTAAAGATCAACTATCAAGAAGATGAATTGAATGTTGATGAAGGTGCTACTAAAGCTCAGTTGAAAAGAGCTCTAGTAAAATCTGGTAACAACAAAATGTTACAGAGAGTTATCTTAAATCAATTTGTAGGACAAATGGCAGTATGAATAAATTACTTGTAACCGCAGGTACACTTTTGTTATACTATGTACATAATGAAAAATAATCAATTAAATAGAGAGGTAAATATATAATGATTAAATTGACAGCACAACATGAGAAATTCATTGACGCGGCCGCTGAGATATATCCGGGTCAGTCAGAATTTTCTAAATCACAAATCAAAAAGGTTTGTGCGGAGAAAGGATGTCCGAATCCTTCATGGTTACAAAAATCGGAATACAGGGTAGGTCATGGGACTTATTCACTTGAACTAGCAGGTGTTGCAGTTCAAAATAATGTAGTTGATCTACCAGTCGGACCGACTTCTGTTGGATCAATGTCAGTATTGACGAATGATGTTTCAGTCATTCCACAAGCGATCAAAGAATTTGTTCCTTTCGGACATTTTAGTGATCTTAAAAACATTCTAAATTCAGGATTGTTTTTTCCAGTTTTCATTACAGGATTATCAGGAAATGGTAAAACTATGATGGTTGAACAAATCTGTGCAAAACTCAAAAGAGAGTGTTACAGGGTTAATGTTACTATCGAAACAGACGAAGATGATCTAATCGGATCAAATACTCTAATTGATGGGAACATTGTTTTCAGAGAAGGTCCAGTTCTCAAAGCTATGAGAAAAGGAGCTGTACTTCTGATTGACGAAATAGACTTAGCGTCTAACAAAATTATGTGTTTACAATCTATCCTTGAAGGATCAGGTTATTTAAACAAAAAAACTGGTGAGTTTATTTCACCGGCTGATGGATTTACAGTAGTCGCGACAGCGAACACTAAAGGTAAAGGTTCAGACGATGGAAGATTCATCGGGACTAATGTTCTTAACGAAGCTTTCTTAGAAAGGTTCTCAATCACAATGGAACAAGAATATCCTTCTAACGCTATTGAGAAAAAAATTCTTGTCAAAGAATTTGACAAACTTGAAGTTTCAAACGCAGTTGACTTCGCTACTAATTTAGTGACTTGGGCTGATGTAATCAGAAAATCATTTTTCGAAGGTGCTATTGACGAACTGATCTCAACAAGAAGACTTGTTCACATAGCTCAAGCTTACAAAATGTTTGATAACAAATTGAAAGCGATTGAAAT
>Ga0208669_1000963_pt1 | contig 10848 bp, 10 predicted proteins | sample 21_taG_FD_184095 | JGI IMG/M metagenome (GOLD analysis project Ga0208669, IMG submission 184095) | Marine viral communities from the Subarctic Pacific Ocean - 21_ETSP_OMZ_AT15319 metaG (SPAdes) (version 2) | ecosystem: Environmental > Aquatic > Marine > Oceanic | place: Pacific Ocean | collected...
CTTTGATCAGTTGATAATCTTAATATACCGTTTTCTACGGCTTTTATACCAAAATTTCTAAGCATAACATTTTCATCATCAGCTAACTCTAAGAATAATTTAGGATTATTTCTAGCGAATACTAGTAGATCTCTTCTAAGTTCCTTAGAACTCAAATTAGATACCTCAGAACCAACTTCAACGCGCAATATAGCTTCAGCTATATCTATATCAACATTTCTAGCAGCGACTAGCGCATCAACCTGTGTGTCTAATATATCTATTTCTTCTTCAGCTATAGCAGATGGTTTGTGTTCATAATAAACCTTATCCTTAAGTGGATGATATAGAGATAGTAGTTTTTGTAAAACTGTTTTTTCTTTCTCTACATACATAGCGCCAGCTCTAAATACGATGTGCTCTAGTCTCTGCTCGCCCTTCATCTCATCAACAAAACATGTTCTTTGATTTGAACAATACTTTAATTCTCTTTCGTATCCCTTTTCTTCATCAAACCAATGTATATTTGCGGATTTTATTGATCTAGTTATAGGTTTTTTTCTACCAGTTAAGTAGTATACTCTATCTTTAATTTCCCACTCATTAGATGGTTTTATTCTTTCCCTTGTTTTAGGAATTTCAACTATCGGTTCCTCTATAGTAACCGTTTCTTCAACTACAGGTTCTTCAACCATAGTCTCTTTTTTCTTTTTTGCCATAATATAATATATAATATAATTAATAAAAATATAAGGGCGATACTAGACCGCCCTTATAAATAAATAGTGTCCTACTTCATTAACATAAAGTTGTTTGCACCTTGCGTGATCAAACATCTTTCTGATAAGAAGTGCAACTGCATTGCATCAAGTGCTGATGTAGCAGCTCCAACAGAACCAGTAGACCAAGTCTTCATCTTTCTGTTATCTGTTGCAGAAGCTCTATATCTAACGTGTAAAAACGGTCTCTTTAAGTTTTTACCTAAAGATTGATCATACACAGTAGAAGTACCAGCAGGAATCATAACACCACGAATAGCGTTAGAACCAGCAGTATCATTAATACCACCTCTTGTAGCTTTGTCATTTAAGTATCTGAAATCAGATTTATAGAAGTCATAAGAACCTCTTCTAAATCCTGAGAAACCTAAATTTAATGCCATGTCTTCGTCGTTGTCGAATACTCCATAAGAAGTACCTCCAGCTCCGTAAGAATTCATTGAAGCTAACATGTCATCCATTGCTAAACTAGTAGCTCTATTTACGAACATCATGTACTCTTCAATAGCACCTTGTTTATCAAACTCAGCTAAGATAGCATCAAATTCTGCTAAATCAGTAGCAGCATTAACACCTGTTACACCTGAAGTAACATTACCTCTATCTTCGATAGCGGCGAACATACCTTCAGTTCCAACTGTTGTACCAGTAGCGTTTCCTAACCATGTGTCAACAGCTTGAGCATTACCAGAAGCACCAGCACCAAAATTGTGAGAGTTATCATCACCAAGTTCAGATTCTAACATTGACATTTCTAAGTAGTCGTTGAATCTAGCTCTTGTATCAGACTCAGCTTTTAGATACCATAGGTAACCACTTCGTCCCATTTCACTAGTAACTTCAACCCAACCAATTTTTGAAGCGTCTGATCCAGATACTTCGTAATAATCTTTTAATATGATTGGTTTGTTAGAGAAAGTTTTAAAACTAGGCTCAACCGCTTTTCTTGAGTCTGAAGCAGCTACACCAGCAGCTGTATAATAAGCTGTACCTTTAGCATATTCAGAACCATAAACTAACATAGTTGTACCTTTGTTAGTAGCTAATGTAGCAACTGTACTACCATCGTATATAGCGACAGTAACGTCACAATCATTAGTACCAGCAAAAGCTGTTACTAAACCTTTGTAAACTCCATTTGCGTTTGATAAAATAACAGTGTCATTTAATTTAACACCATGTGTTACTGAGATACCAGCCTCAGCGTAGTTATTACCATCTATATCAGATTGAATTGTAACTACGGGAGCATTTGATCCTCCAGCATCTATGTCACATAAATAAGATAAATGTAATCTGCCTTGCTCTGACCAAATAACTTGATCAGCTTGCATAGCTTCTTCTGCACCAACTTGAGATAAGAAACCAGAAATAGTTCTCGGTCCGAAAACTTCTGCTTCTTTTTCCATTAAGTCAGGTACATATTGTTGTCCCCATCCAGACGAGCTGTTGAGGTCTAAGTAATTTGTAGATAGTGTTTGCTTTATTGGAGCTGGCACACTATTCAAATTATCACCTGCTGTAATTGCCATAATATATTTTTTTTAAATTGTTAATTAATTTTTCTTTCTAATTTTAAAAGATCTATTTTTTATATCAGAAGAAGATTCACCTAATACCTTATACTTAACACCCCCAACATTAGTTTCGCCGTGAGTTTTTCTAGGTTCTAGGTTAATGTTTTTATCTTTAGCAACTTGGCCTTTAATCGCGTCTGCTTTACCTTGCTCATAAAAGTGCTTGGCAATAGCGTCTGCATTCATAGCTGTGTATAAAGATTTATGATAACCTTCAGTATCTTCAATAGTTGATTTATCTTCACCAACAAACTTGTCGAGGAAATTATTGATATTACTTTGAGTTGTCTTTACTTTATTAACATCATTAACATTATACCGATATTTTTTATCTCCGACATTGTATTCAAAACCTTTGAAGTCTTGTCCAAAGAAACTATCAGTCTTATTTAAAAATGTTTTCTTGCTTTTTTCAGATAACTTTTTCTGACCTTTTTGATCTTCATTGTATTTATGATAAAAATTAATAGCATCTTGTTGTTCTTGAGTCAGCTTTGACCCAGCTTTAATTTCATCATAGTATTTAGACTTTTGCCTGTCTAAGTAGGCTTTAGCCTCGGCAACTTGCTCTTTGAGGGCTATTTTCTTTTTACGTTTAGTTCTATCATCATCTAACTCATCATCATAACTAAAGGTATCTTCCATTAAGAAGTTTCTTTCTTCAGCTGTTAAATGAGGTTTAGTAGATCGATAGTATTCATCTAACACATCAGAGTCGTCCATTTTAGTAACATCTCTGTTTAGGTTTACGTAGTCTTGTAAATCACCACCTGTTTCATCCATAAAATCTACAAGCTTTTGTATATTCTCTGGTAGTGGTTCTCCAGTTGCGATAGCTTCTTCAACTGCTTCTTTTACTTCTTCTACCGCCTCTTCAGTAACCTCTTCCATCACTGGTTGCTCGGTAGGTTCTTCTACGTTTTCTTTTTGTTCTTCAACAACCTCTTCTTTTTGTTCTTCAACAACTTCTTCTTTTGGTTCAGGTGGTGGAGCATCTAAGTTTACCTTGATAACATCTGGGTCATCAGCACTATCAAACTTAGTTTCATCAATAACTTGTTCTACCGCCTCCTCTAAGGGTTGTTCATTTTGTTCTTCGGTTATTTCTTCAATAACCTCTTTGTTTTCTTCTGCCATAATAAAATTTTATAAAATATTAAAAATAAAGATTACAGTTTTAAACCTGCATCTCCTGTAACTATATCATTACCTGATGACTCAAACTTTTTAAGTGATTGACCCCCACTTCTTTGAGAAATCATCTCTTTTTGTCTATCAGCTTGCATGTTAACTCTTTGATCTCTTCTATCTTCTCTTAGTGATTCAAGCTGAGAATTAGTACCTTGTTTCATGCTTTCTAACCTAGAATTTAATTCGAACTCAAGCTGCATTAAATCTTTTTTAACTTCAGCTTCTTGCTGTAAGTATTTTATTTTTAACTCGTTTTTAGTACCCTCTAGTTGAGCATCAGCTTGTGTTTTTGCTTGGTTCTTCTGTACCTCAGCTTGTGCTGCAGCCTGCTGCGCTTGTTGGTTAGCTTGAGATTGAGCCTGAATATTCTGTTGCTGCATGGCTTGATCTTTTTCTTGTTTTCTTTTTCTTTTAACTTTAAGAAGTTGGTTAGCTAATTTTATATTTCTAACATTTCTTAAATCAATAGCATCATCTAGGTCTATAGATTGTTGAGCTAATGCTGCTTGGATATTGTTTTCTAGCAATTGCTTTTCTTCTTCGTCTGGCATTAACTCAATAAATATACCGAAATCATATAAATGTAGTTCTGACATCTCATCTAGTGTAGCTACGTTATGTGCGCCTAAAGCTCTTATAAACGCATCTTTTGTTGGCGAGTACTCAATTATATCAGCTATACGTAAAGATAAACACTCAGCTACTTCAGCTGTTATATATAACATTGATTGTAATACGTGTCTTGTTGCTGTGTTAGAATTCGCTGCTGCTATTTTTTGTACACCAACTAAAGCATTACGATCTGGAGTACTAGCATCTCTAGCTTCATTTAATCCAGTTACATCTCTAATCATTTGTAAATAGTAATTATAAGTAGCAATTAAACTTTGCAACTTACCACTGTTAACACCATTGTTTATCTGCTGTATTGGAACTTTACCTGGATTTACATCACCATCAGAAGTAAAACTTCTACCAATAACACTACCAGTTTGAAAGAACATATTTAAAGCTTCCTGTGGGTTGTAGTTTGTTCCATTGCCTAAATCAACTTCAGCTAAACCATCAACGTCTAAATAAACACCATCAGGAACCATACGCGCCATTACTTGTTGTAACTTTAAATGCGTTAGTTGTATCATATCAGCAAAGCTAGTTATTCTACCAACTAAACTTTCTATTCTTCCTTCATATATTCTCGGCGCTACAATTTGATAGTTCATTTTTACATTAGAAAAATCAGAGTCTGTACGCATCATATTATCGCACATCTTCCAAGTTAATAATTTATCAGCACCAACTATATAAACACCCTCATATAAAACTTCTATAACTCGTTCTAATTTACTAAAATCACCTTCTTTACCCTCAGGTGGATTAAACGTGTCATCTTTTTGTATAACTTTATCAGCACCAGTAGCTAACTTTTTTAATTTATAAACATCATTCATATGAGTTTTATAATTAAAATACAAAACCTGTACCTTATTTTTATCTTTATTATTTACATAATCTAAAGGATAAGCGCGTTTATCTGATAATTCTTTTATCTCTTCTTGAGATAATTCAGGAAACTTTTTTACTAATTCATTTATTGGTAGTTCTTTTATTTCGCCAATATAATATACGTCATCAAAATACGGGGATTCAGTATGAGAGTATACTAGATCGGCTGGGTCAACGTATTCTGCTTTAGCGCCAGTAGTAAAATCAAATGTAGTTTTAGTAGCACCAATACCCAATACGGTTAAGTCATAAAGAACTCTTCGTCTAATTAAGTCATAATTGCTATTTTCCATTAAAACATTTAATGCCTGTTCTTCAGCTAACTCAACAGCTTGCTTATAGTTTAACTGCATGTGTAAAGCTAGTTCTTCTTCAGTGTCAGGTAATTCATCTGGATCATTTTCTCTAAGATCAATATCAAATTGCTGCTGAGCTACTTGATCAAATTTTTTAGCTCTAATATCTCTAAGCATTGACTCCATGTATTCAGTTCTCTTACTAACACCAAAAGCGTCTTGTGAAAAACAATTTATCTCATAGTTTCTTTGAGCCATACCATTCACTACTATATCTACAAACTTAGGTATTATAGGAACAGGTTTCCAGTCTAAGTTTAAATATGATAAATCACCATTAATAGATAATTCATTTTTATATTTCTGTATAGGTTGTTCACCTCTAGCGTATAATCTTAATGTATGAAAATTATTTTTATGACTATTATATTTCGACGTAGTTCCTGAAAACCACTCGTGTCTTATAGCTCTCGCTACTTTTAAACCATAATCTTCATTTAACTTTTCTAAATCGCTAACTGCTTGTGATGGAAAGTTTATAGAGTGTTCTTGTCTCATGTTTTATTTTTAATTATCTTAGATGAAAATCCAGTGTTATTATATTTTGATACGGTTAAATTTAATTGTTCTCTTTTATGTTTTGGATTTGGTCGGTATAAATGTCTATTGCAAGCCATTACTGCTAATCCAGAACTTATTGAAGCATCATGTTTTGTTCTTTTATTTATATCAAACTTTGACCAGTCACTTAGAGTGTCGTTAAAATACATAGTACCATAAGTACCATCTTGTAATAATCCAACGTGGTCATTGATGTACATTTCAATTGCAGCAGCATGAGCTTGTTTTATATCTTCACTTGAGTTAGGTATTCCACCTATTTCCTTTTCTGCAACCGATAGTTTATTCCAAATTTTATCTGGTCTATTCATACTAAAACCTCTGTACCCTCTTCTTCTTAAATAGTATAATAATCTAGGTTTATTGTTCTCTGCTAGTATTGGCATTCCATAAAACACTAGCGACATTAACACGTCTTCAAAGAATATCTCAGCTGTTTGTGGTCTTGCTATGTATTCAAGAAAAAAGGTGTTTGCTGGAGCGTCTTCCATTGAAAACTTTGTTAAACCGTGCAAAGCACCTTTTGATCCTCTTTTATCTACTGTTCCAGATATGTCATATGAATCACAACCAAATGCACCCATATGTTCGTTTCCTGGATATCGTACGCCATTTTTTAATATAACGTTATTTTGTAATTTACCTCCTGGTACCCAACTTACTTTAAATCTTCCATTTGGATCAGGATTAAAAGTTACTAAAGTATCTTTCTTACCACTTAACCATTGAAAATTACCAGTTGTTAATACTGAAGAGTTTCTGTTTCCCTCATTGTAATCTATTTGCTCGTATATCTTTATAAGATTAAATAAACTATTTTTTGTTTCATCTCTAAACGCGTGCTCTTCAGTTCTTGGAAACTGACGATAAAATTCATTTAAAGCATCTTGATCATCTTTCATACCATCAGCTTCATTTTCCCAGTGATCTATTACGCCTTGTTCTATTTCTAGTCCATGTGGATCAAATGCTGGTTGTTTAGGATCAGTGAACACAGGTCGTCCGAATTCATCAATGAATCCTTCGTAATTCCATTCCATAGGAATAAACAGAGAATATAATCCCGACTTAGTCTGTCCATTTCTATTTCGCTTGGTAGCATCTGAATCATTATATAAATTTTTAAAATTATCACCACCTTTATCTAAAGCATTGCTTGTTGACCCCATCATACACTTACCAACTATTCTACTACCTAGTCGTAAACACGTTTTTGTAACTCGCCAGTTGTTTTTTATATTATCAGGTCTCTCCCATTTACCACTTTCATCGTGAACTAATAAACTTAGTTTTTCACCGTCATAACTATTATCACCTGTATTTTTCCAATCTATAGTCGTATCTAATCCCTCAACATCATCCATCTCCTCGCGTTCACGTATTTTTTTACGAGTAAACTTTTTTGCTGGCACTCTGTAAGCGAGTTCGGACTTTGGCCTGTCCATACCGTCCTGTATTGGTTTGAAGAAGAATGGGTAATTTAAACTAATCGGTACTACCTTGTCGGTAAACATTTTTTTTGCATCAGCACCGGTTTTAGATAATATCCCAAATCTACTATCACTAGCTAGTGTAGCCAAATTAACAGTTTCAGCTGAACTCATAAAAGAAAAACCAGAACGTCTATTTTTTAAATAACACATTCCATAACATCTTTTATCTGCTTTACAAGCTTCCCAAAATATAAAGAATAATCTATTTGCTTCTCTAAAATCCGGGGCACCAACATCTATTTTACTCCATTGTAAATACATGTAGTGTGTTCCTGTTATGTAGGTTGGTTCGCCATTATTCATGAACCAAAAACCTTCTTCTCTTCTTTTAAACTCTTCGTCTATATATTCATAGTTGCTTTGTTTAAAATCATCTGGATAATCTTGCCAATCAAATACAGTTTTAATTTTCTTAAAAGCTGAATTAGATGGAAATTGTTTCCATTTTTGTTTTTCTTTGTTATTACTACAAGAATATATTTCTTTAGGTTGATTAGGCAAGGCTATTTGCAAACCTTGTATTTCTATAATATCACCAATCATACCTGTTTTAGATATAACAATAATATCGTTTTCCTTGTTATATCCATACTCCCACTTTTTAGATTTGTTTAATCTTTTTATAGTGGTTAGTTTTACTGGTTGTATTATCTTATATAAACTTTGCTCGTAATTCATTTTGATCTACCTTCTGCAAAGCCTTTAAATGTTGTTTCCTTTTTTTCTTCAACCCTACCTTCAAGCATAGCCTCTTCTTCTTGGATTCTATTTAATATTTCAAACGCATCAAATATAGCTAGTTTCTTTGTGGCTGCTGCATTCTTTAATCTATCTGCTGATATATCCTCGTCTGAATCAACTATTTCTTCTCTAGCAACTTTAATTAGTTCTTCAACCGCCTTGTGCCCAGCTTGGATTATACTCTTCTTCGTTTCCTTGATATTCATATTTAATTGTAATAAATTTATTCATAACCCTGTATAATCTTTCTCCATTAACGATAAACTCGTATTCCATACTAGGTGTAAAACCCACTAGTTCTTCTTTATCAAAGCTGCCATCAGAGTATTTAACAATACCAACCAATGGTCTTTCTATTTCTGCTTCTAACTTATTAATAGACTTTAGTGGTTTCACAAAACTATAACCAGGCATAGCAGACCAATCATCTTGTTTGTATAAATATATTTGATCTTGTGATATTATATATTTATCTTCTTTAAAATAAGACCTACTATTCTTTTCTTTACCCTTTACATCGTGCCATCTTCTAAAAATATTATGATGCACTATCACTTCATCACCCACACTTAAGGGTGATTGAAATAATAGTGGAGCAGCGATTACTTTTGCAAGTCTGTTTATGTGCTGATGATTACAGATCTCAGTGTTTAGTATCAACTCTTGTTCTCCAACTTGCACACTGTTATTATAGCGATCACCTATAGGAGAAACAATATAATCTTTATATGCATTCATTAGTACTCTAAGTTATACTCAATTGATATTGCCATATTCTTATTAAAATCTTTCCAAGGTATTACAACCTTTTGTTTTCTAATGTAGATACAGTATTTATCTTCCTCTTCTACTATGTCACAGATCTTATGACCACCGTAAACTTCTTGATCCACAGCGTAGTGCATGGAGTCGTTCTTGTAGTCTTTACCTATGGTAATTTTTCTTATTATATTATTTTTCATCTCCATCCCAATTAATGGTTCCATCAGCTATGTTTATATCAAACGAGCCATATTCTGTTGAAAACATATCTTGCATTTCAATTATTTTGTTTTGAGATAAAACCAACTCATGAAGAACATTGTGTTTTTGACTTTCTAGTTGACCTACTTTAAATTGTAGACCATTAACTTCATTTACAACTTTTTGTAAATCTTTTAAATGTTCATCAGATATTTTTTCTACTTTAGGTTTTAATTCAACCGTTTTTTCTTTTGCCATTTTATTTAATTTTATTTAATTTAAATTTATTGTTTATACTTCAAACCCAAAATGAAATGTTATTGGATTTAATGGGTTTATTATTTCTGCGTTATCTAGTTGTTCACTAATATTTTTTACAGTCATTTGAGTTGCGCTATCTACAGAAACAACCTCCATTGTTGGTCCGCCTGTGCTACCAACTGCTATATCACCTGGTGCAAATACGTTTCGAGGATCAGTGCCACTTGTTTTTAATACAACACTTGCTCCAGTTGTATTTGCCGCAACATTAGCACTAGCATCTTCATTTGATGCTATAGATGTATCAAAATTCCAAATACCATTCGCTTTCTCGGTCACACCTGCTATCCATAGAGTTTGATAACCTTCTGTACTAGCATACATTGGATCACCTTGTAATATAATTTTACCAGCGTCTAATGTTCCATCTCTTTCAGATGTTACAATATTATATCCTATTAAACCACCAACATCAGTTATTAAACTCCAATCTAAGAACTTTACGTCAAGTATGTTTCTTCTACTTGGTGTTGCTGTAGCAGCTGTTGGAGCCGCGTGTGTCGTGCCAAGTGAAGTTGGTGCCACTCCATTTATTGATTTAGCAAAATATAACATCAAATCCTCTCCTTGTCCATCAGCACCGTCAGTTCCAAATACTTGTGCACTTACAGAACATAGCGCCGCTGCTCCTCTTGGTATTTCAAATGGTGTCCAATCAAATAAAAGATCACCATCGCTTGTTGCTGTTCCTGTTGCTGCACCGTGATTAATATCTGGTAACACTGTTGTTGTATAATATTTTCCCATTTTATTTATTATTTATTTTGTTGTTCATTTTTCTTTGACGATCCTCCAAAAAAGAAATCGACAACTGTATTAACCTTCGCGCTCATTGCGCCAAATATTGTAGAGATAAAACTTATCTCAAATTCACCCATGTTTATATCTCCTATGACGAAGAATCTAAACATCATGAAACTTAAACCGAAGTACGCGACCGTGAATAACGTCGCAAGTACCTTTTGAATAAGCGCATCGTCTTTATACATATCACGAGCGCTCTTCCTGTCTTCGACCTCTTTGTTGAAAGCTTCAGTTTCGGCTTCAAGTAATAATTTTCTAAGAGCGAGCTTCGCTTCATCGCGCTCTTTGTCTGTTGTAATAACTTTGTCAAGTATTCCTTCTGCATTATCTACTACTTTACCGAATAAGCCACCTATAAATTTTCCTATCATCTTTCATTATCTTTAATCATATCATCGATAGACTTATTCATTACCTTATCGGTGTATGATTTGTTATTAAAAAACACACTCTTTTCTGATGTAGGTATATCTTCCTCTCCTAATAATATTCGATATATTCTACTAATTAAGTGTGAGCATTTAAAAGAGGTTTTGAATACAGAGTATTTGATGGTTGTTCTGTTTCTGTGTCTCCA
>Ga0208669_1000965_pt1 | contig 10841 bp, 18 predicted proteins | sample 21_taG_FD_184095 | JGI IMG/M metagenome (GOLD analysis project Ga0208669, IMG submission 184095) | Marine viral communities from the Subarctic Pacific Ocean - 21_ETSP_OMZ_AT15319 metaG (SPAdes) (version 2) | ecosystem: Environmental > Aquatic > Marine > Oceanic | place: Pacific Ocean | collected...
TTCTATTGTGACGATTCATTAAAGGTACAATGGGATAATTTTCAATGTCCATAATGCTTTGATCGATTAAGACACCCCCTACCGACATTATTCTCATAATGCGATCTACAATAACTCGATTCATTACCACTACTTCCTGTTCGACCATTTCTAGTTTAGTCACCACATTGATTCGTGTTGTGGTATTTGGAATGGCGTTATCCCCTTCTTCCCCCGGCATCATTGTAGGTTGACCCGTTTGAGGATCTTGAATCATGTGGTAAACTCCACCTGTCGCTTCAGCTACTTGCAACAATTCTCGTATAGCTTTGTCTTCGGTTACAGGCTGAATACCTTGTGCTGTTTCCATAATAATAGCGGGTTCTTGCTGATACGCATCAAACCCTTCTTCATTCATAATATTTTCTTCACCCGTAAGTGTGTCAAGCAAGTGAAAGTAGTTTAATTTTACTTTTTCATATCGATCTATAATCTCATAATGACGGTAGTATCCATCATCGTCTTCTGTCGGTCCAATTTGCTGATCTTCAGATCCGTCTCTCATGGTAGTTGGATACCGATTGTTGCTACTTGCCGTTTGCATATTGTCTATCTGATCAACAATCATAGGATAGGCAACTTTGATCTGTTCACCTGTGATTCGTTTTGCAATAATCATACATGCTGAATCACGTCCAAAGGTGTCTTTTGAATTGGGATCAAGGTATAAATCAAGAGGGTCTACGCTTTTAACCCGAATCTCTCCTCTGCCGAAATCTGCCATTCCATCTACATAGGTTTGCATCACTCCCATGCCTTTTACGTAGTAATCGTCTACCACTTGCTTTAATTCGACATTTCCGTTTGAATTATCCCATATATACGCCATTATATCGGAAAAAAGTTTTCCCACTTTATTGTCAGAATCGTCTCGACCCGCTGATTGAAATTTTGGTTTGTTTGCCGTAAGTAAGGCTTTAGCTTGTTCTACGGCTGGATATATGATGTTATCCACGATAGGAACTTGTGAACGTTCTGCTAATACATTTTTGTGTTCACGTTTCCATTGTTGATTATTACGAAACTCATCGTCTTCCATTGCTTGGGTTGCCCACGTAGCTCTGGCTTCATGATAGTTATCTAATAAACGTTCTGACTTGGTGACTTCGGGGTGCTTTTCGGTTGCCATTAACTCTGTCGTTAAATTCGGTGGCAATATTATTCAGAGGACGACCCGATCCTCAACAGCCAGTTCTGTTAACCCCTTTGTTAACCCCCTAGAAACGGCATGAGAGCGACTTGTTTACTTTTTTTAATATACGTTAACCCCTTGTTAAGCCAACTGCCAATCGCTAAACATTGTTCGTTTTTTCTTAGTCAATAAGGGTACATCATCTACAGTATGATAGGGAGCAAACGATCCTTTGTTTGCATAATACAATCCATCCAATATATCATCGTGTTTTCCTCTTGGAAATAAGAGCAGTTCATCCATAAGGTCTTGTTGATCTTGATGAATGTACATTTGACGCTTGGCAAAGATCGGTTGCAAGGACTCCAATCGGTTGGATTTAGAGTTGCGGGGGTTTTCTTTTATATTAAGACCTGGAATAAATAAGTTTTCTTCCCTAGATCGTTTTAGGACGTACTCTCTTAACATTTCTTGATAACCTACAGACTCAATACGAGTCTTTTCTGAATGATAACGCCTAAAATTATCTACAATGGCTTCAGCTAAATCCAAAGGTTTGGCGTGTTTTCTATAATAGGGTAGCGAATACCTATTTTCTTCATCATCTACAGCAAGATTGTAAATAACGGAATAATCTGCCCCTCTTTTAACACTTGAAGCTGGATCCACGCCTGTAAATACGTTTATAGGCACTATTTTATCGCACGGAACCCCATCTAAAGAGGTTAGTTTTAAATAATTTTTATTATTTTTACGATAGAAGTCGCCTTCAAAGAATCTAAAGTCATCTGCTTTAAACAATTGATCCTCATCTCCTACAATTTCACAAGCGTATTCCCTGTAAAACACCGATAAGCGATTAATGGACTCCAATTCTTTCTTTTTTTCTAATAATTTTTTAATGCTCCACCAATTTTCCCATAAAGCGATGTTCTTTTCAAAATCGGGTTTAAAAGTCATATTATCCCATCCATGCATCCCTTTTAAGGTTTCCACCAGACACCGTTGATGTTGAGGGGTTCCAATAATAACAATACGCCCTTTTCGTGGATCTACAGAAGGAACCGCACTTTGCAGTAGCCAACGTAAATTCGTTTCCATAGCTTCAGCCGTTTTGGTGTTGTTTTCATCTTCAGGATCATCCACAATAATCAGCGTAGGTCGTTGATTTCCTACTTTAATACCACGTAACTGCTGACCTGTACCTTTGCAAATAACCACCGATCCATCTTTTAACTCTATTTCTGATTTAGACCACGATTTAGCACTATGAGATCCCCAATACCCAAAGATAGATCTAAACTGATCTGAGAAATCCATCGTATCTTTTAACAATCCAAGCAATTTAACTGCATGATCTTGAGTTCTAGACACCAACACAATTAATTTTTTTCCTTCCCCAAACATCAAATGATGTAAAGGAAAGACTCCCGCAACAATAGAAGATTTTGCATGACCTCTAGGAGCCACAATGTTCATTTGTTTTATATCGGGGTTCAGTAATTTTTCAGCAATAGTATAATGAAACTTAGGAGACTCTACTGCAAACATATTGGGCATACATACTTTCCCAAACAACATCATATCGTGTTTTAACTTTTGCAGTATAACGGTCTTATCTTCCTCCTTTTTAGGCATTAATAATCCATTCCCATAGCCATTTCTGTTTCTCCATCTTCTACTTGTAACCCCATATCTCCCGCTACGTCTTTTAATACTTGCATAAATGAGATCAGCTTTTCTCGATCTTCAGATTGTATAATTACAATTTTTTTATGCTTTTGAGGTTTCTTCATAGGGAATTTCCTTTTTTTGAGACATTGTTAAGCTCTTTTTTTCTTCTTTAGCAATTTTATCCAATATGGTGCTAGTCATATCAATCTGTACGGCATCGGTTTGCATGGTCTTTTTAGGCAACATATCCATAATCCGTATAAACTGTTCAGCTCCCCTAAGTATGTTAGAAGGATCTTCCTTTTCTTTGGCTATTTTAATAGCATCTAGCAACATATCAAGCACATCACCTTGCGTAAGATTCCGCTCGGTTAAAGCTTTTTGTATTTGTTCATCTAGCATTTTCTGTATACTTTCCTTTTTAAATAATCTTTTTGCCGTTAAATCGGGTCGTTCTTGATCGCTACGATAGACTTTTCCCACCAATTCCCAATCAATGTTGTCTCCATTTAACATCATCTCTGCGTACACTTTTACGGCATTTTTTGTACGAGTTTTCTTAGACTCTTGTTCATCCCAAGATCGAGTACCTATCTGCGAATATTGACCCGTAAGTTTGTGTGGCAGATACTCTAAATTGGACTGACCTATCCATTGACGCCCAAACGGAAAGGTTACCTGTTCTTTTGCTTTATATTGCTTTCTATAAATGCATTCAGAAACAAACCCATCATCGCTTAAACCATAGCCACCTACCTGACACTCTCTCCAAGACGTGTATTCTAATTCTCTATTATCTGCTTCTTGTTTAGTAAAGATCGGATAGGTGACTTTTTGATATTTATTTTTTTTAAATTTTCGAGTGATAAAGTCCATACAGTAATATTACCTTAACTATTATATTATAAACTGTTGCTATACATAACTTGTTACTATATATTAACAGTTATATATATAACAGTAGTATTAATACAGTTATATATATATAACAGTTAATCCATGCGTCTAGTTGTATTCGATATGATACAACCCCTCTTCACCGCTCATCCACTTATGCATCTTAACTGTTCTTTCCATTACTTTTTCTTCTGCCGTAAAGACGCTAATAATTCTCCATGCCTTATCGCTTAACATAGGGTCTAGAGGCTCAAATTCATCTGTTTTCGGGTTAATTACTTCAAGTTGAGGTGTATCTTCGTATTTCATAAACGGAAGGTAATAAAAAGGGTTTAAGATCCTCTACTGCCAGTTTTTGAAAAATAGGTGTAGAATGGGTGTGTGGGATATATGGGATACCGCCCCCCCTCCAATGAGGTTGCACTGGGGTCTGTTTTCGTTGAAAAAGTCTGTTGAGTTCTATACAGTACAACCCCATTGTCGACCCTCGTTAGTGTCACATTCATTTAATAATAAATAAAGGATAAATAATGATTAACAATATACTTGATACTGTAAAACTCAACTTCTCTGCTTACAATGAACGTAAGCAAGACTTTGAGAAGATTCTTCCAGAGAAATCTCTTGATGATCTAACTGATGATGATCTCCTTCATATCACAGATACCGCTACTTCGGCTTCTTGTTTTGTTGATAATGAAACAGATATACCGAAAGTTATGGATTACATGAAAGAGATTTATCAGATGTTGGAATGGAAAGGTGATGTTAAGCCTAGTCCTAGTCAATATAAGCATAAGAAGACTAAGGAAACTATTCACGGCTTCGTCGTCTCTATGTCTAGGGAACCTTCACGAAAGATTGGTTTAGTATCTCTAAAGGATCGTTTAGCAGGAATCTCACGATAATCCTAGTTCTTACTTCTGTTGTTAGGGGGATTAATTTCCCCTTAACAGCCATGTGTAGTTGGACAACACTACCCGTTTCTCCCCATCTGTATCTCGACCCATCACATTATTTAAATCCCTGCTCAAATTAAAACGCACTTATTAAAACAAGACTTTAACTAAAAGGAGATACTATGGTTTATCTATTAAAACAAAGCCGTAAATATTGGCATTTCGCTACAATATTCGGTGGCATTATTGAGGTACGTAAATTACCTAATACAAGCTTTATACAGGCTATGGCGAGAGCAAGAGAAAAGGCGATTGGTCAGTGATCACATTCCTTGCAATATGTATATATGTACTCATCGGGTTCACGCTTTATAATGAACTCTATGACATCTTCAAAAGCTGACGTTTTTACCCAAGCAATATATCGATAACTCAATAACGGAGTGCCCTGTATTGCTAAGTGACAGTCTAACACTATAAAAAAGACCTTAGAGTTGCTAGATCTCTTTTAAAAACTAGCAAATAATTAAACTACATATATGTAATGTATGTTATATTAAACAATACAAAATAAACAAAAACGGAGATATAAATGACTAAAATAAAGGAAGGTCTTGAACTCTATCCTATGTTAAGAATTCAGTTTAATACCATAAAAGAAAAATTAATAGATGTTATAGAAGGATGGAAATTAATGCCTAGAGAAAGAATTGTTTGGAATGAAGAAACTATGGAAGAAAAATGGCACATCCCTTCAAATATTACAGCTGTATTAGATAAGCATGAAAAAGAACTTGGTCACGTAGCTTTGTTATGTATTCAACAAATCATCAAGTTAAAGTTTTATAAAGCAAGAGGTCATTGGGATAGTACGTGTGAAAATGCTTTTCTTATGGATGGTAATGGTGATAATTACAATGAATACGAAAAGATTGGAAAAGATAATCCTGTATTAAGAGACCTTAGACCAGTATCTGATAAAGATTGGTTATTAAATACTGCTAAACGCTTACTTAGATACGGCAGTTAATGATTGATTTAACAGAACGATTTAAAAAGAATAAAGAAAAGTACATAGGTATATCAAGAAATCTTGTAAGAAAGTCTTATTGGCAACTTTACAAGATAGGAGAAAAGGTTTTTATGCCTATGTACGTTAAAAATAAAAAGGAGAAATAAATGGAGTTTAAAAAAATAGGAGATGAGCCAATTATAATATTTGATAAAAATTGCAATAGTGATGCTTTAGTAGTTGTTGACGCACTAGACGCATATATCAATAATCATAAAAAGAAAATTGGTCAATGGAGATGTGACTTATCTATTAAAAGAATAAGAAAAATTCAATCTTATTTTGTTAAATGCTATAACCATCCTATAAAATTAGAAAAAGAGATATAAATGCTTTATTCCCTTAGTAGTAGAGGTTGCCTCATATTACCTCGCATATATTATAAAACCTCTGCTACGGGAATATTAAGTGCTTAAAGTACCCCATATATCGCTAGTATTTTAAAAGTTAAAAGGAGGATTAAATGAAAAGAAGAAAAAAATACCCTCACAATGGGATTTATTTATACCACATTAAACCCTTTAGTCATTCAATAAGCAGAGTTCCTTTAGAACCGGGAATGAGAAATCGTTACCTAGATAAATGGGATCGGTCAGATTCAATTTCGGTATCCACGCTTAATGCAATACGGAATTCTGAAAGATATATAAAAGTAAAAGAGAAATATTATGATAACAACGATCCAAGAAGTTGTGATCAAAGAATAGAATCTTGGAAAATAAAACAAGGAGTAAAAATGACGTATTCAAGATGTTGTAGTGCAATTGTATATGATGACACAGATATTTGCTCAAAGTGTTTAGAGCATTGCGATGTGTATAAGGAGGATTAAATGGGATTAGATATGTATATGACTGCTAAGTATTATTACGGAGGTCAATGGATAGAAGGAAGTGATCAAGAACATACTTTAGAAATAGACGGTGATTTTGTAAAGAATAATGAACTTGATGTCAATAACATAACCGACATCAGTACACAAGTTGCTTCTTGGCGTAAAGCTAATCATATTCACAGATGGTTCGTGCATAATATTCAAAAAGGTCAAGACGATTGTAAAGAATATTTTGTTTCTAGAGACTCTTTAGAATTGTTAGCAGAAACCTGTAAGGCTGCTATAAGAGCTTATAAAGACAACGATCACGAAAAGGTAAAACATTTATTACCTCCAGGTAAAGGATTTTTCTTTGGAAGTACAGAAATAGATCAATGGTATTTAAAAGACACAGAATACACTTTAGACGTCTGTTATAAACTATTAGAAAGCAAAGATAATGCTGATTATTACTACAGAGCAAGTTGGTAAATATGTTGTTAACTACACCTATGATTATTCAATTTCTAGGAGGCGATGCTGTAACAGATCCTTCTCCTAAAGAAGCTGTTGAGATTATAAAATCAATCGCCAATAGCAGATATACAAACGAGTACACACCTGAAACTTTGTACCGTGACATAAAAGAACAGTATGATGAATTGCAGTACAATCAAAGTCGTATTGCTTTACACATAGATCGTTTAATTAAACCCTATAAATAAGGAACCGAATGAATACAACTGTAAACATTCAAGACATTCACGTTAAAGAGAATGTTCGTAAACACATCGATATAAATAGTGATGCATTTAATTCATTAAAAGAAAGCATCAAAGTTAAAAGTTTAATTCAACCTCTTACCGTTTATAAAGACAAAGATAAACTTTATCTAGTAGCTGGACATCGTAGACTTAAAGCTTTGCAATTATTAAAAGCAAAAAAAGCAAGTATCTATGAAGTTCCCGCACCAAATGGAGATTTGTCAGCTTATCAAATTGATGAAAATACATTAAGAGAAGGCTTGTCATTGTTTGAAGAAGTAAGTGCTTTTAGACAAATGTTTAATGAAAGCAATACTATTCAAAAAATAAAAGACAAGTTTCCTCATTCAAGTAAGTACATTAAAGACAGATTGCAATTGTCAAACTTAAATGAATTGGTGCTTAAAGCAGAGTATTTTGACGGAAATAAGTTTGATATTGAGACAATGTTAGCTGTTGCTAAAACCTCTCAAGAGAATCAATTAAAAGCTATTGATAAGGTTCGTGGAAAACTCAGTCGTAAAGCGTATTTAGATAAATATTTTAGCGAATGGGTTCGTGCAGATCAAGATTGGACGAGACGCCACGAATTGACTCACAATAAACCTAGTTTTGAAACAATGGTTAAGTTGTGTGGTAGTGAAGAAAAGTTAATGGAATTGCAAAAAGGAATGGGTTATAAACAAAAGAAAACTCTTAGAATGTTTACAGAGTTGTCTGAAGATTATTTAGCCGATTCTGATTTTGTAGATTATATTTTACTTTCAGAGCATCCAGACATTCACGATTGGATTAGGAAAATCCCTATCAATACCAAATTAAATTCATTTGATGATGATACTGCGAGTTCTCCTCATATAGCCGAAGCGATGTTAAGTTTTATTAACATTCCTGAGTATCGTAATAAAGTAAAATCTTGGAAAGGTTGGTCTGACGGTCAAGTGATCTTTCAATACAAATCTAAAAAGAAAACAGCCTCAGGTAACGCTCCTATTGAACGAAGTGATTATTACGGTCAAACCAAAAAGTTCGGAAAGGTTCTTGCCCCTCGTTATCTTAGCTACTTTAAAGACGCTTTGTTTGTAAGTCAAAAGAAAGGTTGTGTAGATAAATACCATTACGGACTATCCTCTAGTATTGTAGAAAAATGGTCAATTAAACAATTTACAGAGTTAAAAGACATTTCTGTTGCAGATCATTTAGAAGGATACAATATTGAGCGTATACGTAAAATCTGTAAAGACTCTGATAAAAATATCATGGAAGGTATTTACCGTGCTTTGTTGATTGAAGGTATAAATCAATCTTCAATTAGTAGTTTAAATAAACTAGCTAAGTCTCTTGATTTATTAGATTTAAAAGGTTGGTTTAAACAAGAGTGGTTGAAAAACGACGCTGAATTTCAACGAGAAGTTTACAACTGCTTTACAACAAAGAATCTAAATAAAATATCTACGGGAAAGAAAAAAGATATTGTGGAATACGCTGTTGTCAATAAAGTAAAATTCCCATTTATATCTATTTTCTCTAGTAAGGAAGCGGATTGGTTTAATTTAATGTTTAAAGGGAACTACATTCATAAGAATGATCTCTATAGTAATTTAGGTAATTCTCTGTACCTTTAACTGTAAATGTTAATCAGATCAATCTCAGTAAAGGGTGGTTTTATTGCCACCCTTTTTACTGAAACTGCAGAACTGCAATAGAGGTTACGCTAAATTATTTAATCCGTAAGAAACTTAACTTTAGAAATCACGTTCAAACTCATCCATTCAACCTTATTGTAGCTAATTGCCATAACATTTTTGCCATTTTTATGTTTATAAATTATTGGCTGTGGAATGTAATGATTACCTACCAGTGATTTCATTGCATCAAAAATCAATGGCAAAGTAGCTATATTTTTTTGAATTTGTTTTTGCGTTTCAGTATCGATAAGAGCTTCAATCGGATGTGATTCTAACTTTGTATGCTTTACTCCAACATCCCAAAAAGATTTCATTTTGTCGACAGAATAGCCTAGTTTGTTAGCTTGAAGTTCTAAATCAGTAACTTTGTTAATGACTCTCCCGAAACTAAATCCCTCTCGATACAAAGTCACATTGCACGTAAAATCATATTCTAATGCTTCCCAATGAGTAGACTCAGCTTGTTTTTTATTTACAATTTCTTTTAAAGATTTGATCTCTTTTTCTTGATAGTTAATTAACCTCTCTTGATTATCTATTATTCTTTGAGCTTCCATGTGTTTAGACCCCCCAAGGTCTATATTTTTTGAGTTTAAATTAATTGACTCATTGTATAAGGTTATTTCCGTAGAATATCCTTTTACAACCTTCTCCATGTTCCGCTTCCGAATAGGTCCTCCTTCCATCCACTTATAAAGTGTAGACCTACTTACCCCTGTTTTCTTTGATATTTTACTTAAAGGAATCTCAGTTCTTTTAAGCCACAATAAAAAATTTTCTTGATTCATGTTCCATACCCCTATGGTGTAACAAAATTTAATAATACAATACAAACTCTACAATAATAATATTTAATACTGGACATTAATGTAGTGTTTGATTAGCTTAAAGGAGAATAAAATGCTAATAAATGATCTTTTAAACCTCGAAACCCGTCAAAAACTGATTCAATTCAGTATTTGGTCAAACGCTACAAAAGTGGATCGCCAAAGAAAAATAGTAAAAGGCAATTCATTTGCAGAAGAAGTCATACAGATACGGCTTATGACCAAAAGACAACTGTCTAAATATCTTCGTGAAATTGACAACAATAAAGCTGTTAAAGTCGCTAGGAAAATTAAGGACAGAACGATATACAATCAATTTGATAAAGGCATACGAAATAAAATAGAATTGTACAGTTACGCTTTTAATCGAAAACTATCTCTTTAATCATTGAATAGGCTCTTGGCAATTACTCACGCTTCCTTACCCCTTCCGAATACTGAAGCTGAGAGCTTATTCTTTATCCCTAAAGGATAATAATGTCTGTTAAAAACCTAAATGAAGTTCGAGATAAATGGATAGCAATGTTTGAGCATATTGATGATATGGTTGAACTCGTCTCTAAGAAATATCCAGAATTTCGAGATCAATACGATATAAACATCATTCAAGATGCAGTAAAGGTAACGTCAAGATTGGATAAAATTCTTGAACAAGCCATTGTAAATACGGATAAAAACCAAGAGGAAATGTTTAATGACGCTAACTGAACTCGACTTAATTGTTGACAACGCTTCTGAAACCGCTTTCCCTTATTTATATGAGTTAGACAATTCTAATGAATATACAGATATAGAACTTAAAGATGCTCTAGCAGAGGAATATGGATATTCCGATATGATAGCAGCACGAATTGTTGATGCGTGGATGTGTGAACGCAATGAAAAACTGAATCATGCAATAAAAGAAACTCCTCAAGTTTTTCAAAAATCATTAAAGGAGATTGTTCATGGGTAATCTAATGTTAAGTGGAGGGCGATTAGTAAATCTTGCAGAATTGCAAGGAGTTGCTTTGCCTGAAGCTACCCCTACATATA
>Ga0208669_1000966_pt1 | contig 10837 bp, 15 predicted proteins | sample 21_taG_FD_184095 | JGI IMG/M metagenome (GOLD analysis project Ga0208669, IMG submission 184095) | Marine viral communities from the Subarctic Pacific Ocean - 21_ETSP_OMZ_AT15319 metaG (SPAdes) (version 2) | ecosystem: Environmental > Aquatic > Marine > Oceanic | place: Pacific Ocean | collected...
CTAGATGCGGACACAAATATTGTAAGGGTTGCTTTGACAAACTGGTTGAAACATCTAACAAATGTGCTATGTGTAGAAAACAACTGACATTCAAGAAGCGTCAGTAAATCTAGTTCGACAGCATACGCCACCACAAAAAACCTCCACTCGTCAGCGAGGATTTTTTGGTAAAAATGGTTAGTAAAACTGGGAAGTGAATTTGACAATCTAGTTCGAGAGTATTAGGTATATAAACACAACAAATACCCTCAAAAAAACTTTATGTCTCAACAAGAAAGTTTAACTCAAATGTTTAAAAAAATGAGTGATATGATTGAAGTTTTAGTTGAAGAAAATGAAAAACTCAAAGAAAAGAATACTGAATTGGAAAAGAAATGGGAAGAACATACAGATTCTATTGTTGAAACTTACTTTGCTAATACTGGTTGTGCTGATATTACACACAAAGAACTTGAAAAACTCAAAGAAAAAAATGCTGAATTGGAAAAAAAGAATGGTGAATTGGATATGGTTGAAGACCTGTTTAATAAATATTGTAGTATAATTGATGAAAACGCTGATGCTTGGGAAGATTGGGTTAGTGAAAGCGAATGCTACAAACGAAATGAAGATGGAGAAATAGTTGAAATTGATGAAGACCAGTAAATATTACATACAATATTATATCACACCACAAAAAACCTCCACTCGTCAGCGAGGTTTTTTGGTAAAAAGGGTTAGTAAAACTGGGAAGTGAATTTGTTTATCCTGTTCGAGAAGACAGGTATATAAAAGTGTAGAAAGCACAGAAAATGAATGACAGTCAATATATACAAAAAATCAGTTATATATGTTCGAGTAGATATGACAGTAATGATGTAAAATTACAGAAGTTACAAGATTGTATGAAAATATCTATGAACCCATTATATGTTTCACAAATTGCAGAATTAAATGAAGAAATACGACTTTTACAAGAACAGTTGAAAATGAAAGATGAGACACCTACAGTTGCTAATTCTGTATTTGTTAAAAATGATGAAATCATTACAAAAATGAAAGAAAGAATTGATGATTTAATAAATCATAAAAAAGATTTAGTCAAACGCAACACAGAATTACAAGAAAAAGTTGATGAAATGCAAAGTCAATATCATAAAGCAAGGGGAAAGTTAGGAGGGTTGGGAAAAAATTATAAACAAATGAAATTGGATTTAGATGAAAAAGATGCTGAAATTGAAAAATTAACAAAAGAACTTCATACATTAAAAACAAAATATTCAAAAAAAGTTAAAAAAACAGGTGATGTTGGATATTGTAGTAAATGTTGTTTAGAAAAGAAAATTACTAATATGGAACATCATTTGTGTAGTCACTGCTATTTCCTAAAACGCCAAGAAAAAGCAAAAAAGGTAGTATGTCAAGTATGTTCTAAAATGGCTATATCTCATCTTGTTAATACTGATATTTGTAAAAATTGTTATCACGCAGTAAAGTATGAAAATCCTAATATTAAAAAGATTGGAGAAATAATGGATAAAATCAGCGGTGAATCAAGTTCGAAAGCAAGTTCGAAAGGTCAAGATGAAGATAGTGAAACTGATAGTGAAATCTATGAGTAAATATTACATACATCAAAAATTATATCATATAATAAAAAAACTAAATCGCCAGTTTTTTTTTATTTACGGAATTAAATTTGAAAATATTTATTTTGAATAATCAACAATATCAAGTGTATATACTCATTTTCAAGTATATACTTAAAAATAAAAACATATTTATATAAAAATAATATATCCGTATATTATAAATGAAAGAATTGAGTGAAAAAACAATTGCGTTATATTCAAAAAATGTATCTCGTATTGAAGATGTGGTTGGTGATATATTGGATGTCAAATCTGTTATTAAATTTATTGAAACTGGTGTATCTGCGAGAGGTGGAAAACCCTTTAGTGTATCTACAAAAAGAAATCTTTATACTGCTCTTATTTATCAATTAACATTAGATATTGAAGATACATTAGATAAAGAAGTCCCTGAATACAAAGAAAAAGCAAAAACTATTGATTGGGTCAAGCAACAAGATTTAGATGAAAATATTATTACTGCATATATTAAATATAATAACGAACAAGATAAATTAAATGAAATATTGTTTAATAAATACAATAAAGAGGGAACAATTAATCCTGAAAAATCAAAAGCAAAACAAGAAGGATTTACTAAAGAAGATTACAATAAACTATTGTCTAGTTTAACACAAAAACATAGTATTCTTGAAGAAACTGATTTTCATTTAATTTATGGTGAAATTGATGGTGATGTGATTGCTGATGATGTTGTTGCTCCTTATTTTGTAGATGATACACCGCCACTATTGATTGATGCTTACAAATTACAGAAAACTCCTGCAGATATGTTAAATAAATATATATTACTACAATTACTATATATACATTCATTTCGTAATGAAATTGGTAATCTTCGTATTATTGATAAAAAAACATTTGATAGATTATATGATACAGATGAAAAAATTATTAAAAAGAAATGGAACTGGATTGTTGTTGATGACTTGGAGTTTGAAATTGTTAGAGCACAATACAAGACAGACAAGGTTTATGGTGTTATAAGAACTCCTATTGAAAATCGAGATCTAAAAGTTGCTCTTGCTACTAAAGTATATAATTTTAAACTTGAAACATTCAGGACTATTCGTCCAGTCCCTAAAGAATATAAGTGGTCTCTCAAATCTCTCAAAGAAATCAAGAAGTTATATGCTGGTGATATTAAAGACCCTGAAATAAGAATTAAAACTAAAGATACATTCAAATATAAAATACCTCAAGTCAATAATCATATTATAGTAAAAACTCTTAAGAAAGGATTTCTGTTTGATAGTGAATTGTCAAGTGATAAAATACAAAGTATCATTCGTTATTCATCTAAAAACTTTGAATTGTCGCCAACTATGATAGTCAAGTTAGGTATTGGCGGAATGACTCCTGCAATCAAAGAATTACAGAAAAAAGCAAAAAGTAGGGGTCATACAACAACCACTCAATTAAAAACTTATCTCAAATAATTAAAATATATATTATTAATATAATATGACTGAAATTGATAGAACTGAAGTTGATAGAATAGTTGAATTCGACTATCTAGGAGAACACCATAAAATTACTATATACAAACATAAACGCAATAGCGTTAAGAGAAGCGATGAAGAAATAATTGCTATTGAGAAAGATTTTATTGATAGAAATATTGATGTTGATGATTTTGAAGAAGTAGAAGATAATGATGAAGAAGAAAGTTGGTAATATGTTTAAAATCAATTTTTTTTATATTATATATATTAAATGGATAAAGAACTAATCGTTGTCTGTAATGGCGGTTCTCTACGAAACTTTGATTTCAAGTCAATTGATAGAGATAAATATAGTATATTAATTACTGGTAAAGCATTTAGATATTTTCGTAAAAATCGTATTGATTATGATTATTATTGTTGTATCGATGATGCTGTCAGTAAATCTTGTGAATGGGAAATATGTAGAGAAATCAAACAAAAAAATATTAAGTGTTTATTAACTGTAACTGCAGGATGGAGCGTTGAAACAATCAAAATCTTTCATAAGAATAACTACAAAATAGGTTTCTTGGAAGATTTGAAAAAAAAAGAAAACAACGCCTTTAGTCAGTTAGAAGATAAATACACTACTGGGAGTTCTGCTATACTCTTTGGAATGTTTCTCGAATACAAGAAAATAAATATATTAGGATTAGATAATGACTATGTTAATACTGGTAATGTTCGAACGAGACCTGATGGAAAACGAGAAATCTTTAAAGATTTAGTTGGTAATCCAAATTACTTTTTTGATAATTATGAAAGAACTGGAGATGTAAAGAACGCACCAAATAATATTGAAAATATACATACTGATAGTATTATCAAAGCAATTGATATTGCTGATATAAATAATATAGAATTAATAAATTATAATAATAAAAAAAGTTTTAGTGATAATATCAAAACATTACCATTAAATAAATTTGATAAGTAAAATATATATATTCTATATATAAAATGGGTGTATTACAAGATTTCACTATAGACCAGCTGGCAGGCAGTATTGCTTTGATATTAGGGTCGCTGGGTGGATTACTTTTGATTATATGGAAAAGTAGATGTAAAAAAATCAATTGTTGTTATATGTTGCAGTGTGATAGAGAAGTCCCTGATGATGACGGTGAAGATAAACCTAAAATAGATTTAGATAAAAAACAAAAAGAACTAGAAAATAAAAAATTAAATGATAGAATATTATTAGATGAAGAATTGAAACGATTAGCATTATTGCGAGATAAACCAAATATTAGTGTAGATACAACACCTCGTAGTGAAACATCTGCTTAAAATCTCAATCTTATCCATTCAGGGTCAATCTTATAAACTTTATTCTTATTCTTTAAAAATAAATATCCATTCTTATCATCATTCTCAAGTTTTTTTAATTTGATTAATATAAATACTATAATACTTGCTACTCTTTTATTAAATCGACTAACATATTCACCATCTTTGATTTTATTGTATGTTTCGCTAATTTGTTTTTTATATACTCCTAATTGTATATTCAACGGACAACCATTTTTAAGTGCAGTCAATATACATTCATTCGCTTTATCTTCAAGTTTATTTATTTTTGGTTCGAACATATTTTCAACTGTTAATAATACACCTCTGTAATGAATTGATATTTGATACGCCATCTTTTATTATAATATTTTTATTCGTTTAATTATCAAATTTTTTTATATTATTTAAGTTATATATGACAAAACGAACATTCAACGGAGATTACAAAAATGGACGATTATGTGAAAGAGTTGTTTTAAGTTATTTAAACTCAAGACATTCTCAAAAACATCAATATACACTATATCCAAAAAGCAATAGCGTTATGGATTTTTATAGTGATAAATATGAAGGTGAGTTGAAATCAAGAAATAATGAATATAGTAAATATCCTACAACTATGATTGGAGAAAATAAATTATTAAATCATAAAGAAGATAAAGAATATCGTTATTATTTTTTATTCACCGATGGTCTCTACAGATGGAAATATAATAAAGACCAATATACAGTTAAGAAGGCAGGTCGTTTTGATAGAGGAGGTGCTGAAGTCAAAAGACACGCCTTTATCAAGATTGAAGATTTACAATTACTGACAACAAAAATTAATAGTAATACTAAAGAATTATATTGTAGTAGTGATAGTGAAATTGAAGATTAATTATTTTTATGTTTTTATTTAATAAAATGCCTAAACCAAATCAAAACTTCAAGGTTGCAGAACTCAAAGATTATATAAGAAGTCATAAATTGAATATAAGATTGACACAAAAGAAAGCAGAATTAATTGCTGATTTAAAACGAACTGGTAATTGGGATGAAGGTAAGAAAAAGAAAACGAAAGAAAAACCAATTGAAAAGGCAAAATCTCCTCCACCTAAAAAAACCCCCAAACCAAAGGTAATCAAAGAAAAACCAGTTGAGAAGAAAGTTGAAAAGAAAGTTGAACCTAAAGTTGAGAAACCAGTTGAGAAGAAAAAGAAGAAGACAAAGCGTAAAGAAACGAGAGAGGAGTATAGAGAGCGTATTATTAAAATAACTGATATGTCAAAAGTTTCTAAATATTTTTGGGAAAATTATGAACTCGCTAAAAAGTGGAATATAAATGATATTGAATGGGATGAACCTGTTGGAGTTGAAGCACCGAGCGGTATGATGTGGGCGGATATGCCTAATGATATAAGAGTTGTGACTTGGAATGCTTATGACGACCAAGATATGTTAATGGAAGCGTATGTAAGATTACAAGAAGGTATGTTTAATGAAGCAGACGGTATTACTCGATTTGCTTTAGACAGAGCATTACAAGTAGCACAAACTCAAGGATGGGAATTACCAACAAGATATTCTTTACCTGAACCTGAAATATCATACCTTGAACTCGCTGAAAAATGGGATATTAAATTATGGGATGATTATATGAAAGACCGAAAGGAAAAGGGATTCAAAGTATATACCGATGTAGAAAGACCACCTGAAGAATTATTTTATAGACATAGAAGTTATTTTGCTGATGAAATTGAAAAATGGGAAATCTTACAAAGAGACGCAGAATACAGAGAACAATATGTAAGATTACAAGAAGGTATATTTCAATATCCAAACAAACATAATATTACTAAAGAGGATTTAAATAAAGCGATTAAATTATGGGAGAAAATGGGAAGTCAGTATTTTCCTCGTTTAAAAACACCATTAGAAATACTCACATCTGCTATAGAGAAAGAGCAAGGTGTCCCTGTAGAAAAAGAACCAGTAGATAATAGTGAGTTTGAAAAATATGAAGAAAAATATGACGAACAAAAAGAAGAATATAGAAAAATATATATTGATGGTTGGGAATATTGGATGGACGAAGTAGATGAAAAAATATACTGGGATATGGAACTTGGATGGGAGGGTGGAATAGGTAAAGATAAGTCAGGTAGTGATTACAGATTATTATTTTTTGGAACTCTAGGTGAAGCTGCAGAGTATGGTGCTACAAATTTCGAACAAGATGATATTGATTTTAAAAATGGTAGATTCTCAAAATATCATAATATACGAAAAAAATATCAAATAGACGAAATAGATTTGTCAAAATACAGACCAACAAAAAAAGAACAAGAACAATTAAAGAAAGGTATTAATATTCATCCTGAATTTGTTGATATGACACCTGAAGATTTAGACACAGAAATTGGTTATATGGCAAATCTAATGGATGAAGGTATTATGTTTTATCAAAATATCGAAAGTGATTATGTATATTATATGGGTGTCCCTATTGGAGAAAAAAGAACTGATTATGGAAGAGATACTGAAATAAAATTGTTTCCAAGTATCATAAAAAAATATAATTTAAATGTAGGTGAGCGTTATAAGATGGGAAAAGAACCAAGAGTATATAAAGGACGCTCTGTCGCAGAACTTGGATGGTAATAAAAAAATATAATCTTAACTAATATATTATATATTATATAATGAAAGAAAAACCTTTGAATAAACCATTCAAATCAACAGCAAAGGGTAAAAAATTTAGTGTTTATGTTCTCAAGAATGGAAAACGAAAACTTATACATTTTGGAGCAAAAGGTATGGCGGACTTCCGTAGTGGAACTGCAACCGCACAACAACGAAAATCTTATCTCGCTCGAGCAAAGGGGATTCGAAATAAACAAGGACAATTAACTTGGAAAGATAAAACTACCGCTAATTATTGGTCGATTAAATATTTATGGAAAGGTTAAACTATCTCATAATCTAAATCTAATATATCACTTAATATTTTTTTATATATAGGCGGTAATACTGCATCTATCTTCGCATCTTTAAAACTACTCTTATCAATTGTATTATATTTATGTCCTACACATATCATACAATATTTAACTTCACTCTTAACAACTCTACTCTCACTAAAATCTACAAGTTTCGCACCTTCACCTTTTGAGTTTTTACTGAAACCATCCATACTACGAATATATTTTTTTGTAGTCACCATAGTTGCCTCGTGTCCTTGTCTCTTTGCTTTACATTCAATAAACGACATACAAAAATCATCTTCAGGAAATACAAACGCCATTTGAGGACTACAAGATAATCCTGCATTATGTTTTCTCATCAAGTCAATATTATATTTTAAATATGTAGGTAAATAAATATCATCGTCATCCATAAATGCTATATAATTACTGACTGCTCCTTTCACTAATCTATTTCTTTTTTCACCAATAGACAAATGCTTTGATTTATCATATCTGTATTTAATTCTTATTGGAGCAATCAATAGTATCACATCATTTATTTCATCTTTTGTTAAAAAAGGTTGGTCTCCATCATCAAGTATCTCCCAAGTTATTTTGTGTTTTGGATAATCAAACTGCATAACATTAAATATAGCTAGGTTTTTAAAATTACTACGATTGTATGTAGGTGTCAATATTGATATTGGTGGATAAGGTTTTGTTTCCATTTATTATAATATATATATTATTTTAATCGTTTAAACGATAAAATTATAATATTATATATAATATAAATGATACATTCCTCTCATACTTGTCGCTATGTTATTGATTTAATTAAAGTATTGAAATTAGATATAAAATATAATGATAATTTATCAAAAGAAGATTTATTTAAGGAAACTTGGAAAGTTCTTGAAAATCTAAATGATATTGATGGTTCTGTTGAAGAACTCGAACATATAAAAAATTATTTGAGTAATATAAATGTCAATAAAATCAAAATTGCTGACAGAGACAGATATATTGATATTGCAAAAAATATATTATTTTATATCGAAAATGATTGTTTATTAAGTTATACAGATTATTTAACTGAAGATAAATTATTGAAAGATGTAGAAACTATATGTAGTTATTGTAATCTGCCGACTTGTTATAGAGCAGTAACAAAATTAAATGCTACTGGTAAATATAAAAAAAAGTTTGAACCTATTGTTAGTGGTAAAACTAAAGTATTACTACGGAAACGGCAACAGGCAAAACTTCGTATGATAAATAATTTAATGATTAAAACTTGTGATACTAATGGTGGAAATAAATTTATTGTTCGATTTGATTAAAGAGATACTGCTGATTGTCTTTTTGCTACATTTTCATCACTCCAATATTCATTATATTCTTCTTCAGTAGCAAACTCTAAACTAAATCTTGGTGCTGGAGTTCCTTGAGGTTTAGGAGCATCTAAATCTCCATATATTGAATCATCAATCACTTCATCTTCTTCTTCAGGTGACATATCAAATTGACCTTCACCATAGAACACAAACTCATAATCAATATTCTTTCTGTTCTCCCACATAATACGCTCTGCTTGTTTCAACTTATCCTTGAACTTTGACAATTCATTACTCATTTTTTCTTCTCTCATTTTTATTTCCTCTATAACTGATTCATAACCTTTACGCTCTTCTGTGAGACGCTTGATTTTTTCTTTCATTTTAACAATATGTTCTTTAGAACGAGATATAGCATTTTTGTATTCTTCAATTTGGTCTGTCAATATTTCAAGTTCTTCACTTGAACCGCCACCACCAGCATTTTTCAACTGACGCTTTTGAACTTCTTTACAATATAGATTTGCTAATTGAATTGTAAGATTTGTTTTAATATCACCATCTTTCAATAAACGATTGAAGTTTGGTTTTTGTGATTTATTCTTGAATTGTAATACTTTTCCACATATCACTTTACACATTTCGTAGTCATAGTTGTCAGTCATTATACTATAACTGATATTTTAATTGTTGAGAATTAACGAATATATATTTTCAAATTCTCCTCCCAATATATATTTCACTTATATATGTATAATCATATATCTTTATGTATATATTACAACCCCCCTAAATCGAGAATAAAACTATATTCGAAGGAGGAGGATTTCCTGCAGAAAGTTTTTTTCGTAAATTTAGCGTTTTTAATATATACTATCTAATGTATATATTACATATAGTAGTAAATATACTAATAATAATAATTTAATATAACAATAAATATAAAATACTGCTATAAAGCAGTATAACAAGTCACTATTCATTTATTAATATGCAGATATTATATTATCATAACTATTTTTCAGTTTTATAAATAAATCACTATTACCATTCTTATCAGGGTGATATTTTAAAGCAAGAATACGAAACTGCTTTTTTAACTCTGTCTTTGATTTAGGTGGTTTTAACTTCATTACTTTCCAATCATCATCAACATCTCGTTCTTCAACAACTCCAAGTAAATAATTCCAACTAGGTTTATCTATTTTACTATCTTCAAAACAACGAACACAACACCATCCACTTACAAGATTAATTTTTGAACCATATTTACAATATTCAACCCTTTCTGCATAAGGGTCATAATCATCATCAACAATATATTCTTCATCACTTGAGAAGAACATTCGAATAATATAACATATATAATTATATCAATTTCGATTTATATATTTTGAAATTAATATTTCTTCTTTGATTTTTTTATCTTCAAGTCCTTTCCAAAAACTTCTTGAGGTTTCACATCTTCATCTCTTTTGATTTGTTTTTCAACTTTCAAATCAGTTGCTTTACAGTTATAATCATCAGGACATTTTTTAGATACTCGTTTTCCTTTTTTTCGTTTTGGCATATTAAATATAAATAATACGGAGATAAAAATTTTATATATTATATTATTATATATAATGTCATTAGTCGTTCTGTCAAGTCAGCAAAACTTCAACGATGGAGCAACCACACAAGATATAGAAAAATCTTCAAGGTTTCAAAATCACTTTACTAAAGCGATTGAAATACCAGTAAATAGTGAAGTTGCCGTAATTAGTGCAAAACTTAATCGTAATCAAAATTTTACTATTCCTCGCAAAAATCAACTCAAGGTTTATCTTGGAGATGAATTGAGTGCAACAAAAACTTTAGATGATACTACAAGTATGCCTATTATGGTTCAAATGTTAGATGATGAAAATAATAATTTATCTGTTAATGAATTAAGAGATAGATTACAAACAAAATTAAATCACTATACACTACATCCTGAATTTATAGGTAGAACAGTAGTTAGTGCAAGTTATGGAACTAATAAAGGATTTAATGGTTTCAATATTCAAGTTTCAGCAAGTAAGAATGGTTCAGCAAATAGTTCTAAAGTGAGCGAGGAGTGGAGTTCTTTTTGTGATACTAGTGATGATTTTGAAGTG
>Ga0208669_1000970_pt1 | contig 10825 bp, 12 predicted proteins | sample 21_taG_FD_184095 | JGI IMG/M metagenome (GOLD analysis project Ga0208669, IMG submission 184095) | Marine viral communities from the Subarctic Pacific Ocean - 21_ETSP_OMZ_AT15319 metaG (SPAdes) (version 2) | ecosystem: Environmental > Aquatic > Marine > Oceanic | place: Pacific Ocean | collected...
ACCAAAATGATTACCATTAGTAGTCTTCATAATTTTTTCTATGTCTTTGTACATGTCACCCATTTTTTTAAATGGTATCCAACTAATATGTGAGGTTCTTGTTTTAGTATCTATGACCCCACCTTTAATACCTTTATTACTTCCAACACTTGCATCATTTTTAGGCTCAGCACGTCCTGCTTCAATAATCATTTGACATTGTTTAGGTGTAAAGATTGGTTGTGTAGTCTCAACTATAAAAGATCGCCATCGTGGTTCTGTTATCATATTAATATCCGTATTCTACCCATCCCGTTATTATATATTTATCATTCGACAGAGGAGGGTTACCTCTGTGTACGTGTGTAAATTGTGATGGCCAAACTAACATAGTATTTTTTTCTGGTTTGAATCTACACTTTTGATATAAAAATTCTGTCTCTCCACCTTCTGTTACATCATTAAGATAAACCATAAAAGCTAGTATTCTATTTCTTGCTTTCATTTCAGCATTTTCACAATGCCAAAAATGATAACCTTCCCCTACTTTTGTTTTTTGTATCTTAACTTCTAATATATTATGTGTAGCTAATTTTTTTAGGTATGAATATTTTTGAGTATATAAGGGGTATACGTTTTTAAAAAATAAATCAATAAAAGGTTTGTTATTATAAGTTAGTGCAACATTAGTGTCTCTTATAGTATCAATTGCATTATCTGATACTAACATTTCATCTTCTCGTCTTGGATATACGGCACCTTGTTCCTCACACTTATTAAAATAATTTAAATAATCATCTATTAATTCATTCGGCATAAAATCTTTAAACATACCAATATGATCATCTCTAATTAAATATTGTTTATCCATTACGTAGCTCCTCTGTTTCTAATTGGATCAAACTGTACATCACAGTTTGCAGCAAGAGTTCGTCTAGTCTCATTAGTTCCATTAAATGGGTAAACACAGTGTCTCATATCATATGGAAATATATAAAAATCTCTAAGGTCCATTGGTGGTTGATAATCTATTTTGGCAAACTGACCATTAGCTGCACCCAGTATTTGTAGTCTACCGTTTTGTTGTATGTGTTCTGCTGAATATTCTTTACCATAAGTTGATGGTAATTTTAAAATCATTACAGAAGATAAACCAGTAAATAACATTCCTCTATGGATATGTGCAGGGTTGTATTCGTGTTGTTTCATTTCATTAACCCAAATAGAATTTAAATGAGTTTTATATTCTCTTATTTTATTAAAAGCTAAGTAATGCTTAAACATCTCCATAAAATAATTTGTAACATTTTGAGGCAACATGTTATGATTTTTCATTTTTGTCTGGTCTTCACCATGATAAAATAATGAATGTTCGTTCTCTATCTTACCTACTAACTGACCATTAGCTGGTGCAAGGTTATGAAAATTTTGTTCATAGATCTGATTAATCGTAGTAAATATATCAAGTGGTACTTGATACTTTAAAATAGATTGACCTAAAAATACAAAATCAAACTTTGGGTTTTCCATGTTGTTCAATTTTTTCTTTCTCTTTATAACTACTTTCTAATTCACCAGACTTTTTAATTCTTTGTAATGATTGTAATTGTCCCATTACATTAAATATTTCTGCTTCTGATGAGTTAGCATTTAAAGTTTTTGCTTTCTCGTGATATTGTAATCCATATGATTCTAGTTGATGTTGGTTAACATCTTTATCATTAAATGATCCATCATTAAATTCTTTCTTTAATCCAGACCACATTTTAATTTCTCTCATTCTATGCTTTGCAACTTTTTCCATAGAAGCTTTACCAAATATAGCTTCGTCTAAATCTATTTTGTATTTAGTTTTTTTATATTCATCTTCTTCTTTATCTATTTTCTTTTCTAACCAAGTTATCTTTGCTTCGTTTCTTCTATAATCAAATGACAAAGCCATAAGATTATCTAAGTATGATGATTGTTCTCTAACACACTGCCAATACTTTGATGCTTTAGTTGGGTATCTATTATCTTGTAGTACAGAAAATCTTGCTTCTGTTTCTGTTCGAAACATTTGTTTCTTGGTCCAAGTGTCTCTAAGCTCGTCTACCATACCTTTAAATGATGATAGATCTTCCTGTGTTAATAGATTATTTAAATGTGGTTCCTCACCTTGTATTACTTCTTTAACGTCTTTTTTCATATCTTTATCCTTTATAGTTTCTTCTTATATATACTAACTAAAATATATTACAAGTCTTATGAATCGGTAAATGTTCTTGTTAATCCAGCACCTGCACCTGTCCATATTTCTGTTATTGCCACTGAAGCAGTTCCATTATTTCCTGAAAAATTTAAAGCATTACTTGTTGTTCCTGATTGTGGTCCTGCATTAGCTCCTACGATAGAAGATAAATCTGTTGTTTCTGTCCAACTAGTTCCGTTCCAAAGTTCTGTTATTTTTAATTTACCTGGAGATATTTCACCCCCAAATGCTAAAGCATCTGTATTTGTTCCTGCTCCCGCTAATTGTTGCCTTGCAGTATTTAAGTCTGCAACTTCTGTCCAGTTTGTACCATTCCAAGTTTCTGTTTGAGCCATGGCTCCTGGTGCAGATCCACCAAAACATAAAGATGCTGTATTTGAAGCACCTGTTCCTGCTCTATTTCTTCCAACTGAATTTAAATCATTAACTTCTGTCCAGTTGGTTCCATTCCAACTTTCTGTAATAGCTAAAGGGCTTCCAGTACCAACTCCTGCAAAAACTAAAGCACCAGTTTGTATTCCACAACCTGCTACAGCTTGTCTATCGGTTGTCAGATCATTAACTTCTGTCCAGTTGGTTCCATTCCAAGATTCGGTTTCTCCTCGAAAATTTGGACTTCCCGATGGTGCATAACCACCAAAAGCTAATCCTGAAGTATTACTAGCTCCAGCTGCTCCTAAACCTTGTCTTCCAAGACTTAAATCATTTACTTCTGTCCAACTGCTCCCATTATAAGATTCTGTTAATGCTGCTGGACCAGGAACTCCACCAACCATTAAAGCTGATGTATAACTACCTAATCCATATCCAGATTGTCTAGCAGTATTCATAGCATTACCACTAGACCAAGCTCCAACAGTCGTAGCCGCCTGACCTTTTAAAACATTTGATGTTGAGTTAAACCAAACTTGTCCTTCAACCGGATTTGATGGGTCTGATGATAAGACCTCAATATTTGTTCCTCGTATTTCTTTGTATGTTGCCATAATTAATCCGTACTTACCGTTTTAGTTGTTATTGAAGTAGCACTCCACTCTTCTGTTGCTCCTGTAGCAGATCCTGTAGATCCTCCTGCACATAAACCTAGAACTGAAGCACCTAATACATTTGCCATGTCATCTCTAGCCGTGCTTAAATCTGATGTTTCTGCCCAACTTACTCCATTCCATTCTTCTGTATTAGCAAACCGTCCAGGAGGACCAACTCCACCAAACCCTAATGCATCAGTATATGTACCACAACCTCCCATGTCATTTCTTGCAACATTTAAATCATTTACTTCTGTCCAGTTAGTTCCATTCCAAGTTTCTGTATTAGTTAAAGCTCCAGGATTAAAACCTCCAAATCCAATTCCTACTGTAGAAACTCCTGCACCTGACATAGAACTTCTTCCATTATTTAAATTATTAACTTCTGTCCAATTTGTACCATTCCAAAGTTCTGTATCAGTTAAAACTGATGATGGGTTAGGATTTCCACCAAACGCTAAGGCAGCTGTATTGTCTGCTCCAAAACCTGATAAACCTCTTCTTGAAGTATTCATATTATTAACTTCAGTCCAATTAGAACCGTTCCATAATTCTGTGTCAGTAGTAGGAGAACCACTATCTCCCCCAGAAAATAATGCGGATGTAGTTGTGCCTGCTCCAGCACCACTTGATCCTCTTCCTGTATTAACATCTGTAATTTCAGTCCAATTCGTTCCATTATAAGATTCAACGTTTGTTACAACAGTTGTTGAATATCCACTAATTACTAAACCTGCAGTTTGAGTTCCTGCACTACTACCTGCTGAACCTGATCTAGCCGTATTCATAGTTCCACCTGTAGACCAAGCACCGACTGATGCACCTGCACCTGTCCATTCTTCTGTTGCTGTTGTTACATTAGATGGATCTAATCCACTAAAAGATAAAGCATTAGTTGCATTTGTTAATGATGAACCTTGATGCCTAATAGTTCCGCTTAAATCAGTTGTTTCTGTCCAAGCTGTTCCATTCCATAATTCTGTGTTTGCTACATTTCCTGGGGGAACATACCCACCAAAAGCTAATGCTGAAGTATTATTTGATCCTGAACCTCCGAAATATGATCTACCTGTATTTAAGTTTGCAACTTCAGTCCAATTAGTTCCATTCCAAGATTCTGTGTCTGTAATGTTGTTATATCCTCCAAAAAACAATCCATCTGTATTAACAATACCTGCACATCCAACAGCGTTTCTTGCAGTATTTAAATTATTTACTTCAGTCCAGTTCGTTCCATTCCATAATTCTGTGTCTGCTGTGGTTGGAGAAGGAAGACTTCCTCCACCTGCTAACGCAGAAGTATTAGAACCAAAACCTCCTAGATCAAGTCTAGCAGTATTTAAGTTGTTAACTTCAGTCCAGTTAGTTCCATTCCATGTTTCTGTGTTTGTTGTTGTTGGGGGAGAATCTCCACCAAATGCTAAAGCTGCTGTGTTAGTAACTCCTGCACCTGAAAGTCCAGATCTTGAATCATTTAAATCATTTAACTCTGTCCAGCTAACTCCATTATATGATTCTGTTTTTCCAGAAAGACCTGGGGATTCGTTTCCACCAAAACCTAAACCTGCTGTATATGTTCCTGCTCCCCAAATACCATATCTTGCGGTATTCATAGTTCCACCAGTTCTCCACGAACCAGATGTAGTTACAGTAGGATATTGAAACTTTAATGTGTTGGCCGTCTCGTTATACCACACCTCTCCCGTATTCGGATTATCGGGATCCGTAGTGTAGTTCTGTATTTTACTACCATGTGTGCCTAAGTACGTAGCCATTTAATTTTATTCCTCTAATGTTATGTCAGCAGGTCTTGGATTGTTATCTGTCTTTTCTTCAGCAGGTAACGCATCCCAAGTAGCTTGCGCCGCTTGAACCTCTGCATCAACAATCGCCTGTGCTTCATCCTTAGTTTTTACAGCACCTGCAACTTTAGCAATCCAAAGATTACCGTGTTTGTTGTATGCAGGAACTTGCCAAACATTACCAGGAAAGCTTGCAAACGTGATTCTTTGAGATTCAACGTGATCGATGAAACCCTTTCCCCAGTTTTCTGCTACACAGTATTGATATGTTTTTGCCATAGTTTTCTCCTTTTATTAATCTGTTAATGTTTTTACCACATTTGATGGAACATTCCATTCATTTGTATCTGTTGAATATCCAGGATTTCCACCAAAAGCTAAAGCAGATGTGTTACTTGCTGCAGCTGCCCCTAATCCAATTCTTCCAGCAGGTATATCGGCTACTTCTGCCCATGAAACTCCATTCCATTCTTCTGTGTTTGCCACATCTGCATTAGGTGCTGTTTCTCCACCAAAAGCTAATGCCGATGTATATAGTCCTGAGCCTGCTAAAATTCTTCTTCCAGTATTTAAATCGTTTACTTCCGTCCAGTTCGTTCCATTCCATTGTTCTGTATTATCATAATATGTAGCGGGTGGAGTTGAATATCCTCCAAAAACTATCATTGCAGTGCTAATTCCAGCGCCTGCAAAATTTCCTCTATTAGTATTTAAATCGTTTACTTCAGTCCAGTTTGTTCCATTCCAAAGTTCTGTTATCGCACTTGCTCCACTTGGAACTCCATTACCTCCAGCGTATAGTGCTGCTGTGTTATCTGCTCCTCCCATTGCTGCTCCATATCTAGCAGTGTTTTGATCATTTACTTCTGTCCAGTTAGTTCCATTATATAATTCTGTAGCATCTTCTTCAGCTGTTCCTGGTGCATAACCACCAGCAATTAAAGATGAAGTTGTTGTTCCTGCTCCAGCTGCATTACTTCTAGCTGTGTTTACATTATTTACTTCTGTCCAAGCAGAACCATTATAATTTTCTACGTTTGCTGTATAAGATGGAGTTTGTCCAGTAGCACATAAAGCTGAAGTTTGTGTTCCAATATTATCGGCTGCCGTATATCTTCCCGTATTTAAACTTCCACCTGTAGCCCAAGCACCAATTGGGGCACCTGCACCTATCCATTCTTCTGTGTTTGCTGTTGCTGGAGGTACATTACCACCAAACACTAAACCGTTTGTTGTATTTCCTGCTGCTGATGATTGACCTCTTGCAGTGGTCATATCCGCTACTTCTGTCCAACTCGTTCCATTCCAAAGTTCGTTTTGTTGTTTAGGAGATACACTTCCTCCACTACCTAAAGCTGCTGTTGTAGTTCCTATTCCAGTCAGTGCATTTCTTGCAGTGTTTAAATCTGCAACTTCAGTCCAATTAGTTCCATTCCAAGATTCTGTAATGGCAGTATTTCCTGGATCTAAAAAACCACCAAAAGCTAAAGCAGCTGTATTATCAACCCCACAACCAGCAACATAAGTTCTTGCAGTGTTCAAATCATTTACTTCAGTCCAGTTAGTTCCATTAAACTGTTCTGTAACTGCTGTTACAGCTGTTCCTGTCCACCCACCAAATGCTAAAGTTGAAGGTTGAGTTCCAGCTCCAGCCATATAAGCTCTTGCTGTATTCATATCATTTACTTCTGTCCAGTTTGTTCCATTATACTTTTCTGTTAAAGCGGAAACTCCTGGTACTGAACCTCCAAAAGCTAATGCTGCAGTTGAAGTACCGCTGCCAGCTATTTCATTTCTTGCAGTACCTAAATCGTTTACTTCAGTCCAACTTGTTCCATCATATAATTCTGTTAAAGCTAATTTACCTGGAGCTCCTGGATTTGTATTTCTTCCTCCAAAACTTAAACCTGCTGTATAAATTCCTGCTCCCGCAGCTTCATATTTTGCTTGGTTTAAATTTCCACCAGTTCTCCACGAACCTGCTGCTGATACATTTGGATATTGATAGTTGAAATCTTTGTTAGTGCTATCGTACCAAAGCTCACCTTTCACGGCGCCTGGATAATTACCAGCGTAGTTGACAACCGAAGTTCCAACATTCTGCTTATATGTAGCCATGATTATTTATTCTTTAGCAGCCACCCTTGTGTAGAATCTGTGTACACTAAAGTATTCCCTGCTCTTTCTACCGAAACTGTTAAATCAGCTGTCGATCCTGCAATTTTTTCTGAACCATTTGAATCAATTGTAAGTGCGTAAGTATCAAATGTACCTGCATAGTCTATAAATACAATTTCATCACCTATTGTTCCTGCTGGTAAATTCATTGTTATTGCTCCACCTGTAGTATTTACAAAATAACCTTCACCAGCTACTGCTGTGAAAGTAGAAGTTTTTACTGCTTGCCATGAAGTACCACCGGATACTTCAGCAAAAGATAATTGACCAACAGCCGTTGTACCTGAACCTGTAATACTAGCTACTTTTAAAAACCTGTCTGCTGTTACATTTCCTGTTGGAAATTTAAGTTCATATGACTGTGCGCTTGAATGCGGAGGTGAAGTAAGTTTAATCCCGTGAGAATTAGACTCACAATTCAATTGAATTGAACCTGGGTTTGTTGCACCCATGGCTTCAATTATACCCGTTCCTTTTGGTCTTAATTTTAAGTTAAGGTTTGAATCTCCCCCAACTGCACCAATCTGTGCACCAGATCCTGTTGCAGCATTTGTAATATCAATATGATTTACTGCAGAACCAGTTGTTTCAAAAATTAATTGTTCATTTCCATTTTCATCTCTGATACCGTGAGCATCATCGAAGTCTATCATGAAAGAATTAGTATCTAAGTTACCACCTAATTGTGGTGAAGTGTCGTCAACTAAATCACTAGCTAATGAGATTGTAGAAATATTTGGATTAGTTCCATCATCTGCTTTCGCGTATGCGATTACCGTTTTACCGTTTGCAACTGTAGCAGAAGTTCCTGTCCCTGTTGCATATTTAAATACTACATTCTGTGAACCAGAAGTAGAGTTTTTTAAGAAATAAAAGTTTTGAACATCTAAAGGTATTGTAACATTTCTTGATGCTGTAAGTGATCCTGTAAAATCTATAATTCTATGAGAAAGCGTTGCTCCTGTTGATCCATCATTAACAGTTAGAGCTGTATCTGAACCATCAGTTACTGCTTGAGTTGTATAACCTCCAGATATCTGTTCGACTATCTGTAAATTTGTATTTGTTTTTGTTCCCCAAGTTCCAGCATTTTCACCAGTTGCTTGAAGTTCTACACCTAAAGGTGTGTATGTTGATGCCATAAAAAATTCTCCTACGCTGCTACATCGTTATAACTTGTATTTGATCCAGTTGCAACATTCGAATATGAAGAATTCGAACCCGTTGAAATATCACTATACGATGTATTAGAACCAGTGTCAACATCGCCATAAGCAAATATGTCTACAGTTCCTACACTAAACGTTGCTGATAGTCCAGTTAATCCTACTACAATTTGAGGTACAGTTATTGAACCAATATTAAATGAAGCTGATACTCCAGTTATTCCTAATGTCATATCATTAGGATCTAAAACACCAACACTACCTGTCATACTAATACCAGTTAAATTAGCAACAGCTCCCCCTAGTCCAACAATAGAACCAAGTTGACTTTCCATAGAAAGTCCAGACAAAATAACTGTATCATTTGGTATAGTTACCGAACCTAAAGTAAATGTTGCTGCAATACCTGTTAAGTCCGCTTCTTGTGAAGAAGATCCAATTGCAGTACCTTGTGTTAAAGTTATTTCTTGACCAGAAATAATTACAGTTTCGTTTGGAGCAAATGCAGTTCCTTGAGATAAAGTAAGATCAAGACCTGTCATTCCAACAGTCATATCGGCTACGACTGGTACACCTAATGCAGCTGTAACTTGTTGACCTGTTAAGCCCATAGTTACATCGTTTACGGTTAATGAACCTACAGATGCAGAAAAAGATACACCATCTATATTTACAGGAACAAAAGCTTCCCCCTGTGATAATGTTATTTCAAAACTTGCTGGTGTAATTATAACGTCAGGAATATCTACAGTACCAATACTAAAAGATGCTGATACTCCTGTTAAAGAAATTGTTTGATCTGAAAGGTCTCCCCAGCCACCGTCGCCACTCCAAGCTTGAGTACCCCAACCCGTTTTAAGAGTTACGTCCTCATTCCATTCAGCTTGGCCCCAGGTGAACCGGCCCCATCCTGAATTTACCGACATGGTCGGCCTCCTATGCTAATCTGATTATTGCTGCTGTAGCGTCGTTTGCAGGAAACTCAATTTTAAAAGTTCCGTTACTTGCTGTTTTGTCACCACCGAAAGCAATAATCGCTACAGAGTCAGTTGTACTTGTTCCTGTTCCTGTAGTTGTATTATAAATCATTGCACCGTTTGCAGTGAAAGAAGCTGACGAATATGTAACATCAGTAAAGTCTGTGAATGCTGTAGTTCCTGTTAAACCAACTCCTGATCTTGTAAGAGTTGCACCTCCAGCTGTATAAGCTGTTCCTGATGTGTTTGTAACTTCTTCTGAAGTAGAATAATCTGTTGTAGAAGCACCTAAAGAAGCATCACTATCAAACAATGCTAGTTTAAAAGTGTCACCACCTGATGATGCAAAATTGTGTTTACCTTGTAAAAGTTCTTGTTTGAAACTTGAACATATTGCTGATGTTATTGCCATAATTTATCTCCTACGGGTTTGCTGAGTTAATTGGTATTCTAACTGCGCCGTCTGTGTAGTCGTCTCTTCGTCTTCTACCAACTTGCTCGTTAGCAAACTTCTGTACCTCTTGTTTATACTTATTTTCATATAGTGTCAACATGTCTATCGGACCTTTTAAAAAACCATAAGTCTCTGACAAACAACAATATAATAGACCATTTGGAAAATTCATACTAATATAATTAGTACCATCCCCCTCTAATAAAGCAGGCATTTTATTATAATGAACTCTAAATTTATATGTAGTATTTGGTGTTGGTGAAAAAGCTATTCTTCCAGATGTTGTATCTGTATCACCCGTTCCACCTCCATACATAGCATAATATTTAGGTCTACCTTGAGCTGCAGATGTTCCAGTCACATCTTGATATTCCTGCAAGTATGTATAATCTTTTTTTTCTAACCAAACATTAGCTCCAGTAATTACTGAACTTGAATCATAAACCTGTACACCTCTAATAAATAAAGCACCTGCTGGAGCATTAATAGACTCTTGACCAGCAACTAAATTACCAGTTTGTTGTCTTCTTTCTGCATCAATAGGTACATCTCTAAAAATTCTATACTGTGAATTTAAAATTATATTTTCTAAAACAGCATCTGTTAAAACATTTGAATCTGTTTCGGTATAACTTCTTATTTGAGTTTTTAATCCTGATGCACTTAATCCAGCCATTATTCAGAATCCTTTTTATACTTAGAATTTATTTTTTTATGTTTTTCTTGTACATAAACAGGAACATCTGGTTCTACTTCATCTTCATAAAAAGCAAGATGTTCATCTTTTTGTCTGTGTGGTGTAATGGCTTTTTTAAGCCAATTTAAAAATTTTTTAATCATCCTTCAATTGTTATGGGTCCAACAGAACAACCATAACCTCCTCCTTTTATACTACCAGTTGTAGCAGTATCTGAATTAACTGTAAAGAAGAAGAAATTTGAAATTAAATAATCAGTTGTACCTCTTCCTGGATTTCCGTCTCCTGTATCA
>Ga0208669_1000972_pt1 | contig 10818 bp, 7 predicted proteins | sample 21_taG_FD_184095 | JGI IMG/M metagenome (GOLD analysis project Ga0208669, IMG submission 184095) | Marine viral communities from the Subarctic Pacific Ocean - 21_ETSP_OMZ_AT15319 metaG (SPAdes) (version 2) | ecosystem: Environmental > Aquatic > Marine > Oceanic | place: Pacific Ocean | collected...
CGTTATACTCAGCTGCGTTAGTTACTGAGCTTGTAATGTGGAATCCTCAAGGAAACTTTGATAGAGTATCTGCGTTAATAATGTTAATGTGGTTAGATTCAACTATGTATAAAGAGACTAATAAACGTGTAGAAGAAGTTAAAGGATTCTTAGACAACGATTACTTCTCTGATATGGGTGTATTAAAAAAGAAAGTTGTAGGGACCATAGATTCAAATTTTTATTCATAGATTTGTGTAAATAAAAAATTATTGTTATTATGAGCAAAACATCTAATTTAGAAGATCAGGGATTTATTAATTTTCCAAGACAAAAATTATCTGACGCTCAGAAGACAGATAAGTGGTATAAGAGAAATATAGATTTTGCAGAAAATTTATTAACATCAGATGTTAATTTAAGAAACAGTTTTAAAAATAAAAGGATTAACTATAATCTAAGAGCTAATGTAATATCTCCTAGAGATTTTGAAAAATTTATTAATCCTGATAATCTAGACTTAGATTCATTACCAGCTAGCTTCCAGCATATAGGAATCGAAAACACAAAGATTAATTTACTTTTAGGAGAATACGCAAAGCGTAAGAAAGAATTTAAAGCTTATATCTCATCAGGAGATCAAGAAGGTATATCTAGAAAAGAACAACAATTAATAGAACAAATTAAATCTGAAGTTGTAGGAATAGTGCAACAAGATTCTATTTCTGAAGAAGAGATTCAGAAAAGATTGCAAGCATTAGAAAAATATCAAAATTACGAGTTTCAAGATTTAAGTGAAATAGTTGCTAATAAAATTCTTAAAAAAGAATATAAAGAAGGTAATTTTGATTTTACATTTCTTAGGACATTTGAAGATCTACTTACAGCAGGTGAAGAAATAATGTATTGCGGAGTATTAGGAGGCGAGCCTGTTATGCGACGAGTTAATCCAATGAATGTATATACTCTTGGAGGAAGTTCTATGTTTATAGAAGATGCAGATATTATTGTAGAATATGGTTATAAATCTGTAGGAGGAGTTATCGATGATTATTGGGATACTCTTAAACCAAAAGATATTGATTTCTTAGAAAAAGGAACTGTTGATACAAGTATGGACGGTGGAGGCGGAATAGGCCTTAATCGTGATATTTCAATATTTGATTTTTATGGAGAAGCTGGAGCATTAGATATATTTCATCCAAATGAAGCAGGTGTTAGAACATTTGCAGGAGCATTTGATTCTTACGGTAATGTAAGAGTTATGAAAGTATGTTGGAGATCTAGACGTAAAATTGGAGAGCTTACTTATTTTGATGACGAAGGTGTAGAACAAAAAGATTGGGTTCCTGAAGATTACAGGCCTAATAAAGAACTTGGAGAAAAAGTAAAATGGATATGGGTAAATGAATGGATGGAAGGTACTAAAATCGCTGACCATATTTATACAGTCATGCGTCCTGTACCATTTGCTAGCAAATCATTAGTTAATAAATCTAAAGGGACCCCTCCATATATTGGCTCAGTTAATTCAACTAACGACTACAAAGTCCAGTCTCTCATGGACATAATGAAGCCTCTTGCATATTCCTATGATATTGCTTACTACAAACGAGAGCTCGAAATAGCTACGTATAAGGGGTCCTTTACTGCTATTAACTCTGCACTTGTTCCGTCAGGATGGGATCCAAAAGAATGGATGCGATATGTAACAGTAAATAAATTTGCTTGGTTAGACCCAACTAATGAAATACTTAAAGGCCCTGCACAAGGTAAATCCGCAGGACAATTTAATCAATTAACTGCACAACAAGTTAATATAGGAGATCCTAACGCAATTGGCATGTATACTAATTTGCTCGTAGATATAGAAAATACACTAGGTAAATTAGCTGGTGTTTCTGGAGCACGGGAAGGACAAATACAAAATAGAGAAGCAGTAGGTAACGTAGAAAGAGAAGTAGCGCAAACATCGCACATCACAGAAAAGTGGTTTGCTATAGACCAAAATTTTAGAAAAAGAGCATTAACTAAATTCTTAGAATGTTGTAAATATGCATATAAATCAAACCCTCAAAAAGGTCAATTCCTACTTGACGATCTCAGCCAACAGTTTATTACTCATTTTGATGAGTTTGCCTCAACAGAGTATGATCTACATCTTTCTAACTCTACTAGTGATACGCAATTGTATAATGATATTAAAGCGCTTTCACAAGCAGCTATACAAAATGGCCAAGCAACTATTTCGGATTTAGTAGCTATATCACAATCTGATTCTGTACAAGACATCGCGAAAAAGCTTGAGAATTCTGCAAAAAGAATTAAAGAAGAAAATGAGCAAATGCAACAACAGCAGATGCAGCAACAACAAGAGATGCAACAAGCTCAGATGCAGGCTGATAGAGAAGCTAAACAAATTGATCTTAAAAAGCATGATGATAAAATAGCTGTAGATAGAGAAAAAATTCAAGCTAGTTTAGATATAGCAGCTATGAAAGAAGTAAATAATAATTATCGTACTGAATCAGGTTTAATGGATTCTGATAGTAATGGTATTGCCGATGAGTTAGATCTTAGAAGAACAGAAATAGAAGAAAAAAGAAATGACCAAAAAGCAGATTTAGACCAAGCTAAATTAGATGAACAAATACGTTCTAACCAAGCTAAAGAAGATCTTGCTAAAGAAAAAATGAGTCTTGAAAGAGAAAGAACTAAAGTAATTAAAAACAAATAAAGCTATAGCACTATAGAACATACTTATAAATAGATTTAAGTTTATTTATAAAAATAATTTTAATATTGTAACCAAATAAAGACAGCAAACAATGAGTGAAGAAAAAGAAGATTTATTTGAAGGACTTCAAATAATGTCTCCAGAAGAATTAAACGCAGTCGTGGAGTCTGACGAAAATTCTGAAGAAGGAGAAAAAGAAACAAAGAATGAAGAGAGTTCAGAAATGTTTCAACCTGTAGAATCTGAAGAAGGTGAAGGTGCTTATGAAGACACTAAAAATCAAACAGATTCTAAAACAGCTACCTCAAACGAGAGGAGTGAAGAAATTTATAAAGGCTTAATTAAAGAATTAGTAGAATCTAATATTATTACTGCTGCAGAAGCAGATAAGTTAGATGAACTAGAAGGTTCGTTAGATACTATTAAAGAACTAATGAATAAAACGGTTCAAACTAATTTTAAAGCTGCAGAAGAGCAATGGAAAGCTAATATGCCAGCTGCTAAAAAAAGATTCTTAGAAATTGAAGATGCATTTGATGAAACTGATCAAGCTATTATGATGGCACAACGATTAGAATTTTTTGATCAAGTAGATGAACAAACTATTAAAGCAGATGAAAATCTTCAAAAAGAAATTTATTATGATTTATTAAAATCTAAAAATTTCTCAGATGAACAGGCAACAGAAGCAATACAGGATGCTATAGAAGTTAAAAAACTTGAGAGTAAAGCTTTAAAAGCTATTCCTGAATTAAAAAACCAAGCTAATGCTGTAGTTACTCAGGCAAAAGAATATAAGGCTAATAAAACTAAACAAGAAATTGAAAAACAAAATAAAGCTTTTGAAAGTTTAATTTCTAATATAGATGTTAGACAATCTTTTGTAGAAGGTATAAACCTTAATAAAATTAGTAAAGAAAAGATTAAGCAGAATATTCTTAATCCTGTTTATAAAGATGAAAAAACAGGTAGAGAATATAATAGTCTAATGTATAAGCAGACTAGAAATCCAGCAGAGTTTGAAATGTTAATTAATTATTACGATACTCTAGGATTATTTAATTTAGATAAAGAAGGAAAATTTAAACCAGACATTTCTAAATTAAAACAAGTTGCAAAAACAAAAGCAATTAATGATCTAGATAAGATCATTGCAAAAGAAGATAGAAGCGTTGGTAGAAATACTTCTGTGGAAACTTCTGAAAAGACTGGAAACATATTAGATATGTTAGAAAGGTCAATGAAAAAGTAAAAAAAGTTATATAAATATATTCGTTAAACAAATAATACAAATCAAAAAATGGCACAATTACTTCCATTACAAAAGTATGAAGCGAAGGATTACAATGGTTTAGTCACTGACAACCACTTCCACGCTTTGTATCAACAAAAGCCTCAATTGATTAGTAACGTAATTCGTGAGATTTACAAAACTAATCTACAAGGTAAACTTCGTGAATTCGTAGATCGTTTCCCAGTTAAAGAGGTGGAGCAAGAAAACGGATTTTACAATTGGATGTTGCAAGGACAACATGACAAAAATCTTCCACTAGTTGATGCTGAAACTATTGATGGATCTTCTATTTCTGCAGGGACTTTCCCAGCAAATGTAGGATCTAACGGTGAGCGTTTCTACTTAATCTTTGACGAAGCTCTATTTGAAGAAACTAACGTTCTTCGTGGAGAAGTTGATGATTATCATCTATTGGTTAAGAAAGCGATGGACGCAGGTTCACGTTTCAAGTTTGAAGTTGAATTAGTAACAGATAGCTCTACTAAATCTATTCCTTCTGAGGAATTAGCAATTGGTACACGTTGGTCTAAGTTTTACTCACTTTCTCCTTCAACTCTTTCTTACCAAGGTTCTAAGCCTTACTTCACATCTCCTTGGAGAATGGAAAACCGTCCGTCTACGTTACGTATGGAATATGAAGTAGCTGGTAACACAATCAATAAAGGTAAAAACGAACCACTTGAGTTCGGATTTAACTATAAAGGACAAACAGAATCAATCTGGATTAACTATCAGGATATGGTTGCTCATCACCAATGTGAAGAGATGTTTGCTCGTATGTTGATGTACGGTAAGAAAAACTGGACAGCTGATCACAAGTACTTGAACAAAGATGACAAAACTAAATATGCAGTTGAGTCAGGTGCAGGTTTCTTCGATCAAATCGCTCCTTCTAACGTACATTACTATAACACTTACGATCTTGATTGGCATCTAGAGTTGCTTCTTGATATGGGAGTTGGTAAAATCGAAAGAGGTAAAAGAACTATCCACTTACTTACAGGTGAATTCGGAGCTATTGAAATCTCTAAACAAATTAATGAGAAATCAGCTTCAGGACGTTTTACAGTTATTTCTGATAAGTTCCTTATGGGAGATACTAAAACTTCTACTATTGGTGGTAAAAACACTAAGAGCCTACAAGAGCCACAGTGGAACGTATATGAGTGGTATAACGGAGTTACTATTATGGTTGAAATCCTTGATTTCTTCGATGATGATGTATACTTCCCACAACGTCACCCAGATGGAAAAGGTATCGTAGAATCTCACAGAATTCTTGCTCTTGACTATGGTGATACTGCAGGTATCTACCGAGTTAAGCCAAAAGGAGTTCCAGATTACAATTGGGCATATATCCCAGGTATGAGAGATCCTTTCTCAGCAGGTGGTAAAGGTAGTCCTAAAATGGTTGCTTCACGAGTAGACGGTTATGAAGTTCACTTCCAGAAATGGGGTGGCCTTATGATCGAAGATCCTACAAAAGTAGTAGACCTTAGATTACTAGTAGAACGATAGAATTTTTTCTAGTTCATAAGAAGATAAAGCTCCCTAGAGTTGATAGCCTAGGGAGCCTTTATTAAGGAGAATTTAAAAGACAGCAAAAAATAATAAAATGGCAAAGACAGCAGAAAAAGAAAAAATAGTATACGGTACATTTTTACAAGATAGGATGGTTTCAATTAAACCAGTAGAATCTTCGGGAAAGTGGAGTAACTTATTAGTAAAAGGACAGGATAAAATGAAAGATCCGTTCTTATATAATAAAGTAAAACGTAGTTACCAAGTACCATTAAATAGCCAAGTAAGAGGTGGCGGAGTTAAAGTAATTTTGGATGATCAGCATAGAGTGAAAATTCAAAAGTATATGGAAAGTTATCCAAACGGGATGACACAAAAAGAGTTCTTTGAAACAGAGTTAGGAGTAGATTTAAACGCTACTCTACCAACAGAAAAGAATTTCTGGAGATCAGATAGACGAGGAAGAGTTATTCTTACAAAAGAAGGAACTAGTCTAAATCTAAATAGATCTTTGGATATGTTGAAGTATTTAATTCTTTTATCTAATAAGATGTTAGTTTCACCATCTTACGATGATAGAATTTTAAAAGCAACATATGAGTTTATGATTGTAGATGAAGATAAAGTAACAGTGAAAAAACTTGCAGAAGCAAATGTTAAAGCAGATGCGTTTGTTAAGTTTGCTGAAATTACAAATAGTAAAGCTTCTATTACAGGATTTATTAAGTCCCTAGGACGAACAATTCCTGCAACTGCAACATTAGATTGGCTTAAAAACGAAGTATTAAATGTGATTGAAAAAGATCCTAAATACTTTTTAGAAATAGTTAATCATCCACAGTATAAAGATCGTATCTTTGTACAAGAAGCGAGTGAGGCAGGAGCCATCATTAGAAAAGGAAATAAGAGATATACTCTTGATAATGGATCAGAGTTAGGAGATTTAACAGATGTTATTATGTTCCTAAACAATCCTGATAATCAAGAAGTTAAAATGAGAATAAAATCTAAGATAGATTTAAAAAAACGTAAATAATGACTGCAAACGAAATGGCCGACATGTTAGAGGAGAAGTTAGACAGAGCTGATAGCTTTGGTTCTCCTGGGTATGAGGATTTTGACCTTACATCCGTGTTGACCGAAGCGCAGGAACTGTACGTTAAAAAGTTCTTTGATGAAATGAATAATCGAAAGCAGAAAGGCTTCGAGGAAACAGAAATAAGAAACCAGGGGTTATCAGCACTAGTTAAAGATGGTGATAACCTCACGGCTTCGGCCGATCAGACAGGTATAATTGTAAATAATAACGTAACAGGAAAGTTTTACGATTTGCCCGATGATCACATGTATACTATTTACGAAGAGTGTACAATTGATAAAAAAGAATGTGATACTGGAGCATTTATAATTGGATGGGTAGATGTAATAGCCCACAACGAAATGCAAAGGTATAACTGGAGTAAGTACAAAAGACCATTCTACAGAGTCGACGGAAACTGTAGGGTTTGGCGTTCAGAGTTTAGCAGACAGCATTCAGGAAGACTGAGTACTAATCCTGCTAAAACAGATAAGCGCCATGAGCTATTTACTGATGGAACATTTAATGTAACTAATTATCATATTAGATATGTTAAAAATCCAGAAAGTATAACAGTAAATAGAACTACTCCAGCAAGTCAAGCAAACTGTGAACTTGATACTAGCACTCATGTAGTGATAGTAGGCATAGCAACAGACTTGATGCTACAACGTGTAAAAGAACAGAAAGTTCAAACAATTGAGAACTTTCGAGACTTAGAATAAATAAATAAAGTATAAATTTTTAAACAATTAAAAAATGTTAAGAACCGCAGACAATGTGTTTAGTGTCGTATTAGACAACAACGCATCCCTAACAGCTAATTTACCAGCTGTAGGAACAGTAGTAACCGCAGACAATACTCCAGCAGGATCTGTAGTAATTGTAGACGCAGGAATGCGTAGAATGAACGCTGGCGCTTATGGTACAGCTGATCGTTACAGAATAGTCCAATCTAAAGGAGCAGGAAAACAATTAATGATTTCTCCTATAATTACAAAAGCATCGGCTACTTTAAGTACAAGTCGTCATAAAGCTTCTGTACAACAAGTAAGTATTGTAGGATACAATGGAACAACAGGAGCTCTTCCTATAGCTAACTCAACAGATTTCTTTATCAAAATTCGTAAGAATGATAATGATGCAGCTAACCGTTCACAACCAATGAGTCTTTTTGCAGGACCAGTTAAAACTGATGCTACAGCTACTCAATCTGAATTAGCTAATGCTCTTGTAAAAAATGGTATTGCTAATTTTTCAGACGAGCCAGCTAATCATTATTTACAGTTTAGCGCACTTTCTGACGAAGCAGGTGCAGCAGTAACAGGTACTCTTGTAAACTTAGTATTTACTAAAGGAAGTAGAGAAGTAGTTTCTAATACAAATAACGTAACTATTACTAACATTGCTGTAGGTGATGCTGTTAAAGTAGCTGCAGCAACTACAAGCTCTATATATTTTGTAACTGCTAAAGAAAATGGAACAGCTACTACTCCAGCTAAACTTACTTTAAGCTATGCTTTTCAAGAAGAAAGTGCTGCAGTAGCAAAAGCAACTGCTCGAAGAATTACAGCAGCAGACCTTGCAGCTTCTGAATGCGGAGTTAGAATGACAGGTATTCAAGCTGACTTTGATGTTGACGCAATGCGTGACTATTATGTAAACAGATTTACTGTTAATTTCTCTGACACTTCAACGTTGGTTACTACAACAGGAGCTCGAACAGGTTCTGGTATGTTCCAACAAGTTGCTATGGATGAGTATATGAGTTACGGATTTGAAGGTCAAAACGACATGTTAGGTGTTCCACCACGAATGAGAGATCAAGATGTTAAAATTCCTGGAACAGGAACAGCAACAGCTTTAACTTCTAGATATAGCTGTTTAGAGATTTCTTGGACAGAAAGTATTCAAGGACTTGTTTCTCTACAAGGAGGTAAAGGATCAGTATTAGTTTATGTAAATCTTGGTAACCAAAATCCTTTAGGATTGCTAGGAGCTACATCAACAGGATACGAATTAGTTCACGGTGTATTAGCACTAGGAGCTAATATCCTTGATATGCAATAGTAATTCTCCACCCACAGTAGTCCCGTCATAAATTTTGCTGTCTATGGCGGGCTACTATATTTTTTAACTTGATTTTAAAAGTGTTATGGCTCTACTACCTAAAATTTCAGTATCATTAACTAATAAATGCGACAAGATTACAATTGTCGAAGAAACTGGACCCTTTGTGATTACATCTAATGAGGGAGGATGGGGAACTCCTAACATAACTACTGCAGCAATAACATATGCAGATGTTCAATTTTTTAATTCAAGTCAGACTCCTGCAATAGCAGCATCTGGAACAGGTACTATAGCAGGTATAGTATTTACAGATGTTACGCATATATCAGGAACTTTTGCCGTAGGCCAAACTCTCACAGGCGTGGGTGTGGCTGCAGGCACAAAAATTACAAAGCTACTTACAGGTACAGGCGCTAACAATGGCGGAACATATGAAGTAAGTATAGCACAAACTACCGCTTCTACAGTTATTAGCGGTAATTTACTAACACAAAATTACATATTAAAAGACGGTGCTACAGATGTATATGCAGCTGCAGCAGGTGCTCCTACACCAGGGTCATTTACAGCATTATTAGAAAATGCTTGGGCAGGAGTAGATGGAGTATTTCAAATAGTATATACAGTAACAGCAGGCGCTGCTACATATACTAATGATAAACAATATCAATTATTCTTATGTAATCTTTGTAATTGTAAAGATGGTCTAGTTACTAGATTAATCGATGCATGTGATTCTAAAACTGTGCAACGATTAAAAACAGAAGTAGATCAAATGGAAATTTATATTCACGGAATTCAAACAGCATTTGCTTGTGGAGATTTCGATACTGCAGAAGCTATTCTTACTGCAGCTAAAACATATTGTGATACTCTAACAGAGTGTTCAAGTAATTGCTAATATTAAAAAACAATAAACATGAGTTGTAAAAGTTGTAGTGATGTAACACTATTAAGCGGATCAGACGGAAACGGAGTCCAAACTGTTGTAGATAATGGAAACGGTACATTTACTTTTTTCTTCACAGATGGAAGTACATTTACAACTCCTGATTTTTCAGGATCAGCTGGAGCAGCTGCAACTCTTGCAGTAGGAACAGTAACTACAGGAGCACCTGGTACAGCGCCTACTGTAACAAATACAGGTTCTTCTTCAGCAGCAGTTTTTGCATTTCAATTTCCAATTGGAATAGGTCACGATAATACTTTATTTGTAGATTTAGTTTTTGGTGCAGGTGCAGGTATACGTGAAAGAATAGACAAACCTTGGAATACAATTGCCGCAGCAATTACAGCAGCTACAGCAGGAGACACTGTGCATATTAGAGCAGGATCTTATACAGAAGATATAACTTTAAAAAACGGAGTTGATATTCATTGCGAAGAAGGTGTAACTATAAATGGTAAAATAACTGATGCAGGTGTTTTAACAGTTTGTAATTTAACAGGAAATGCAATTTTAATAGATACAGAACCTACTAATCAATGTATAGAAATAACAGGAGCTAATTCTGATATTGAACTTCATTTTCGTAGAATTACTAATACAGGTACAGGTATATATCAAAAACCTGTTTTAAATAATAATAAATTATTAGTTGAAACAGATGTTCTTTCGGGGAGCATTCAAAATTATTTTGTATCTGCAAGAGGAGCATCTTATTGTACAGTTATAGTAAATCAATATGCAGAAAGCGCAGCTTCTACTACTGGTGCATTTGCTGGAGTAGATGTTAGGCAAGCATTTTCAGGAGAAATGAATTTTAAATGTCCAAAAATGACTATTGGAACAGGTTCAAATGTTGAATCAGGAAGAGCTTTATCTATAGAAGGAGATACTACTAGTACTGCTAAAGTATACTTTGAAGTAGATAGTATAGTTAATAATCATGATCTCGCAACTTCTTCTAAAGCATATGGAACATTAAACGCTAACGGAGATGGTAAATATATAATAAACGTTAAAGATTGTTATTCAAAAAGTAAAGAAGGACTTGTAGTAGGAGGGTCCGATGTAACAGGAACTCCAACTTCTGCTACAGGAGTTGTTATTTTTGAAGGAATGATATTTTCTAGAGATAATGCAGCTTTTAGAATGTTTGGAGTAAATAACGTAGCTACTACTACAAGGGCTGT
>Ga0208669_1000973_pt1 | contig 10815 bp, 6 predicted proteins | sample 21_taG_FD_184095 | JGI IMG/M metagenome (GOLD analysis project Ga0208669, IMG submission 184095) | Marine viral communities from the Subarctic Pacific Ocean - 21_ETSP_OMZ_AT15319 metaG (SPAdes) (version 2) | ecosystem: Environmental > Aquatic > Marine > Oceanic | place: Pacific Ocean | collected...
AAAATGTAGCCGCACCCCTTTCCATTATAAAACGGAGAAAGCAAAATGGCTTTAAATTTATCGAGAAATACGAAAGTATTTGTCAGCTCTGTAAATGGAGTACACGCAAGTGGTGGGTCAGTTCAAACTGTTGATGCAATCGGCGGAACAAATACTAACCATGCTGTGGGCGATGTAGTTACCATGGGAACAACCAGTGGATCTGGAACAGGACTAAAAGTAATCGTAGCTGCTGTAAACAGCGGTGCAGTTACTGAAGTTTATATTCCAAATAACTTCCGAGGATCTGGATTTGTAGATAATGAAACTGCAACTTCAACAGCTTCTAGCGGAAGTGGAGACAATGGACTCGTTCTAACAGTAAATGGTGTTACAGGTACAACAACAACTGACAACTCAAGAGTGGCTTTAGGACTATTTAAGGGTAATGGTACTCATAGTGGTTCAGCTACTGCTAAGAAAATCAACACTTTTAGAATTGGTGTATTAGACGGATATAGTTTCTCACAAGGAAGTGAAAGCACAGACGTTACTATTAACGAAGCTGGTGCTACACCTAACCGTGGCTCAAAACGATTCAACGACTCTTTACCACCTGCAGAATGGTCTTTCGGAACATATGTAAGACCTTTCAAGCATGGAACAAACAGTTGGAGACAAAGTGGCGACATGGATATGGTAGAAAACATTCTTTGGGCTTCTATATCAGGTAAAGATATTACAGATGGTTCTTTAACTGGAACTTCTGCTCCATCAGTTGTTGTAGATTCTACAGACGCTGATGTAACTTTTGAAAGATCAGAACATCATGAATTATTGAAACTTTCAATATTCTTTGCTCTAGAAAATACAACTTATCGTTTGAATGAAGCACAGGTAAATCAGTGTGAGATTGACTTCTCAATTGATGGTATTGCTCAGTTAACATGGTCTGGAAACGCAACAACAATTGACCAAGTTTCAACAGCAATCGAAGATCCTTCAAAAACACTTCATGCAAAACCAAGTGGAACAGACGTTTCAGTTACAACCGCTACTTATGTAGAAGGATATAACTATGCTGATTCAACTGGACCAGATGATGCTGATTACTTAAGAAACAAATTGTCAACATTAACACTTGTTGCAGCCGCTCAAGGTGGTGGTGCAGCTTCTAATGGATTAGATGCAAGAACATATGATATTAACATTACTGGTGGTTCTATTACTATTGCTAATAACGTAACATATGTAACACCTGAAACACTAGGTATTATTGACAAACCAATTGGATCTTTTACAGGATCTAGACAGATTACTGGTAACTTAACATGTTACTTGGATACAAAAGCAAACGGTTCAAACCAATTACTTACAGACTTAGCTGGTGCAACCGACTTAGTTACTAACGTATTTGATATGAGCTTATTTATGGGAGGCGCTTCAAGTGCTGTACCAGTTGTTGAATTTGATATTCCAAAAGCACATATGACAGTGCCAACAATCGAAACTGCAGATCTGATTTCTACTTCAGTAGAATTCGCAGCTCATGGAACTGACCTGTTAACAGGTGATGAAATGACTGTCAAATATAAGGGATTAACTTCTCATTCAGACGCTCAGTACACAACAGATCATACTGTCTAACAATGACAACGTACAACTTTCTACGAGAAAGTAAAGTACACCTCGTACATGGAGGAAGCCGTTACTTATTGGTAACGGCTCCCGACGTGTCGTTCTCACAAACATTTGCGGAAGATGCATATGAAGTAAAGACTTTGCACGATCAGACAAAAATGTTTCAGGGAACAAGTATAACAAAAGCAAACCCTGCTAGTTTTAGTTTTTCTGTATATTTAACAACAGAGAAAGATGAAACAATAGTAAAAGCACTTTTAACTGATTATGATGCTACAGAAGGACAAACAAGAGTTAAATCTTTTGACCTTTATATTGTAACTGGAGAGAGTACTTTTAAGTTAAATGAATGTATCATTACAAATGGCGATTTTAATTTAACTAAGAATTCACCACTAACTTTAAATGTTCAAGGACAGGCACAAAAGTTAGAGAGAGTAGGAAATGCTTCTTATTCACTACCAAGTTCATTGGTTAGTGCTAGTTCGACAAGAACTCCCACCACAAACATTATAGATGTTGAAGTAAGTGGATCAGACGTTTCAAACATCATATCTGCTACATTAAGTGTTCAAAATGAAATAGAATGGACACCTTATGAAACATTACATAATAGTCTTTCAGTTACAAATGCTTCAAATGCAATCTACCCTTCTGGGTTTACCCTCGGAAGAAGAGTCGTATCTGGTAATATAGTACAATATCTTACTAGCGATAACTCTAATACTGTGCAAAGCTTTAATACAGACACTAGTGTTCGTATTAAAACAGTCGTCAATGGCAGTACATTCTTAGACGCAAACTTAGCAAATTGCATGTTTACTAAAAGAATGGGGCAAAACGAAGTATTTACGCAGACTTTTGACTATCGTTTGATAGGCAATCCTGCAAATTTATCAACCGTTATAACATATTAGGAGATATAACACCATGGATTTAAAATCATTACTAGTAGATAGTAAAACTACTTGGGTAGAATTCCCAGGATTAAATGGATTTGAAGTAGAACTTGCAAATCTATCACGAAAAGAATTAGTAAACTTAAGAAAAAAGTGTACTATTAATAAATTTAACAGAAAAACTCGTCAATTTGAAGATGAATTAAACGATGAAAAATTCGTTATAGAATTTACTCGTTCAACAGTTAAAAATTGGAAAGGATTACAATTAGGTTTTTTACAAGATTTATTACTTGTTGATCTTGGAGATCAAGACCCAACAAAAGAATTGGAATTTTCAGAAGAAAATGCTCAACAATTAGTTGAAAACTCATCTGAGTTTGATAATTGGCTCAATGAGGTAGTCTTTGATTTAGAAAATTTTCGTAGCGAAGAGCAAAGAAAAACTATTCAAAAAACTGACCCTATTTCTTGACAATAAAGATATAGGAATGACCAAGGATCAATACTTGGAAATGATGGAACAAATGGGCGAAGAACCCGACTGGGAAAAATGCCCTCCTGATTGGGGAGATTTTCCAGAACTTATAGTAACAACAATGAATTTATTTCATAGCCTAGGAGACAGAGTATATCCAGATATAGGATATATAGGAAAAGACTATACTAATTTTAAATTTTTATTAGAGAACTTTGGAATTAAAAAACATCAGGAAGAATTTGTATTTGAAACATTACTGTTTTTAGACAGTAGAGCTATTGAATTATCTCAGAAAAAATTAAAAGCTGAGTACGATAGAATGAAAAGGAAATAAGTGGCTGATAATAAAGTAATTTTTGAGGTTATAACTACAAGTAAAGGTACTACAGTAGTTGCAAAACAGACCGATGATTTAGCAAAATCTGTTAATAGAGCAGACAAAAATACTAAGAAACTTGACAAATCTCAAGCGGAAAACTACGGCCGTCAAAAACAAGGCGTTATTCAAACCGCTAATAGCACAAAAAACTTTTCAAAATTATCCCAAACCATAGGCGGAAGTGGTGGAACATCTCTTGTAGGTGCTTACGCCACACTAGCCGCTAATGTCTTTGCAGCAACCGCTGCTTTTAATGCTCTTTCACGAGCTGCCGATTTCGTAAAATTACAAGAAGGTCTAACTATTATTGGAAATCAATCTGGTAGAAGTTTAGGTATTCTTACTGATAATTTAAGAGAAGCAACAGGAATGGCTCTTACTATGGAAGAAGCTATGAGTGCAGCGGCTCTTGGTATATCGGGAGGCTTTGGAGCATCAGAATTAGAAGGATTAGCAAAAGTTGCTAAAGGTGCTTCATTAACTTTAGGAAGAAGTTTACCAGATGCGTTTGATAGGTTAACAAGAGGTGCGATTAAACTAGAGCCTGAAATTTTGGATGAATTAGGAATTATGGTTCGTCTTGATGATGCAGTAGAAAAATATGCTGCACAACTAGGAAAAGGTGCTAATTCTTTAACACAAATGGAAAGACGACAAGCTTTTATGAATGAAATTCTTGTTCAAGGAGAGGCAAAGTTTGGAGACATAGCAGACGCAGTAGATTCAACACCTTATGCAAAACTTGGAGCAACTTTTGGCGACTTAACAAAAGATATATTTACTTTTGTAAATGAAACTGCAATGTTAGGAGATCTTGTAGGATTTCTAGCAAATAGTACAACAGCCTTATCGGGTGCAATGTTAATATTTGGTAGTACCATTGCAACCCAAATCGTACCAGCGCTAGGACAAATGGCAGAAAAATCTGCACTTAGAGCAAAAAAATCTTCTATGGAAGCAAAAGCTTTACAAAGTGATGCAAAACGAGAAATCAGATCATTAAAAGCTAAACGTAAAGAATTTAAACTTGGATCAAATGCATATAACAAAGCAAAGAAGAGTGAAGGAACAGCAACTGATAGACTCAAAAGAAGCATAAAACAACTTGACAAACAAGCAAGGTTAAGAAATAATAATCTTAAAAAAGAATTGGGTTGGTCTGAGGCAAAAAGAAAGGCAAAGAAAGCAGAACTTGCACAAATCAAAGAACAAATAATACTAGAAGGGCAACTATTAAAAGCAGAGTCAAAAAGAACTGCCACTGGTTTTGGGGCTCTAGTAGCAAAAGCAGATGCTAAACTAGCAAAGAAAGCAGCAAAAACAATGTCACAATATACTTCTGGCGAAATTGGTCTAGGAGCAGCTCTAGCGGCAAACTTTAAAAATTGGAGAAAAACAGGCGAAAAATTACAAGATGCGACAAAAAAACAAGGATTATTAACTAGAGCAAATAAAAGTCTAGGTTCTAGTTTTAAATTTATAGGTACTCAATTAGGATTTTTAGTTGCAGGATTTGTTAAATTTTTACCTCTTATCGGGTTAGTAGCTGTAGTAGCTGGAGCAGCATTTCTTGCTTTCGATAAATTTTATAATACAAAAGAACAAAAAGCTTACAATAAATCTATAAAAGAGTTAAAAACAATTTTAGATGGATTACCTGAAAAAGCAAAAGAATACAATGCAGCATTAATGGCTTCGGGACCTCCTGCTCTAGCAAATATTAAATCAACACAAATTCTATCTAATTCAATAAAAGAAATTAACGAAGGTTTAAAAGAAGCAGTAAAAAATAGAAAAGAACTTGCAAAAGCTGGAAGAGAACAAGGAGGACCTAGAGAAATAACAGAAAACGAACGGGCCGATATATTCGGAGGAGAACAACTGCTCTTCTCTCCAGAAGGTGCTGCAGTAGTTTATGAAAATGCAGCTCTAACTGCTGGAGAAGCAGTATCAAGGATAAGCGATATACTAATACCCGGTCTAGATGGAGTTTCAAAAGATTCACTAAATACACTTGCAGGCTTATTAGCAATAGATAAAACTCCGGAATTTGATACATTAAAAACATTATTAACAAATGAGATACCTCAATATGCAGGCGCAGCAAAAAAAGCTTTCCCGAATATTGCAAAATTATTAGCCGCCGGTAAAAGCGAAGAGGCTATGGAGGCAATCCGACAACTAAGTCAAGATTCTGAAACTCAATTTGGAAAACTTGGAACGGCAGTACAAGGATTTGCTCAAAGTTTAAAAGATGCTGAAAAAATTGGTTCACAATTTATGCAAAAGTTTTTACCAAAAACATCTATGACAGATATATTAAATGTTTTTTCTGGGTTTAAAAAAGAAATTGCGCTTATAAAAGAAGAAGCAAAAAAAGCTGATCCAAGCAACTTTATTGGAGCAACTGCAGCTCAATTCTCTGGAGCAGATGCTTCAATGACAGGGCTACTCGGAGGAGATTTCAAAAGAGATAAAAAAGCATTTTTAGATGCAAAAGAAGCAAGAGATTTGGCCCAAGATCAAGTAGATGTAGAACGAAAGGGTATATTAGGCATGCTAGACAAAATTGCCCTCAGAGCTAGAGAAAGAGAACTAGCTAGGGCAGGTATTAAATTAGAAAAGACAGGCACAGAAGCTGTTAATGACACTTTTGACGCATTAGTAAAAATGCAAGATGCAGAACTTAATAAAAAGAAACTTTTAGAGCAAATAAATCAATTAAGAAAAGTAGAAAAAAGTATAGTAGGAAGATCAGCGCAATCTGGACTCATTCAAAACAAAATAATGGATGATAGAATGGCAATACGAGAAAAAGACTTTAGTGTTGCAAATGATATCTTAGGAAAAGAATTAGGACTAACTAAAGAACAGCTCACCCAAGGAAAAACTTTAGAACATTTAAAAGCCTTAAGAGAGCAAACAGGAGATTTAGCATTAACGGAACAAGAAAAAGCACAAATAGACTTACAAATACAAGAATCAAAAAATATAGAACTCTCAAAAATGCTAAATACTGCACAAGCCACTTTTAATATAGGAATGGCAGCAGTAGAAGTAAGTAAAATGGATGCAAAGCTATTAAAACAAAAACTTGATTTTCAGAATAAATTAAATAAAGCTGAACAATTAAATACTTTAGCCGGCGGAGCAAAAACTGTTAATCCAATACAATCTTTACAAAATCAAGTAAAATTAGAAAATCAAAAAGTACAAGCTGCAATCGAAAAAGCAAAAATAGATAAAGAATCCAATAAATTACAACTCGCATTGCTCAAGGCACAACTTCTAGCCTATAAGAAAATGATGCCAGAATCTGACATTGACTTTGACGGAATAATAAAAGACGCAGAAACATCTTTTGGAAACTTTGACACAATATTACAAAACCAAATTGATAAGGGAAGTGAAGCAGGAGTAAATCAATTTAAGAAAAGATTTCAAGATGTTTTTGGAAAAGATTTAATAAGCGATGGGTTAAGCAAGTCACTCCAAGCAGGAATCTTAGGCGCCAATTCGGGAATCGGGGGCATGAACGATATGCTAGTGATAGCTGCTGATCAAATGAGATCTTTTGGTGCTGATATGGAATCTTTGTTCGGTGAAGAAGGAAAAGTAATTGCAGCTCTGGGCAACTTCTCAGCTACACTTGCAGAAATTGGTCCATCAATATCCCAAAGTTTTAAAGCAATTGATGATGCTACAAAAACTATATATGCTGAAGATGGAACAACCGTACTACAAACTGGAATAACAGCAGACCAAGCAGCAATGGCAAGATACGCAGCAGTTGCAGGTGTAGCTTCTCAAGTACTCGGAGGATTTAGTGAAGTAATAAGAGCTGATGCATCGAGACGAACTGCAGAAATAGACAAACAAATAGAAGCTGAAGAAAGAATGGATGGAAAATCCGCTCAATCAGTAGCAAAAATTAAAGCATTAGAAGCAAAAAAAGAAAGTATTGCAAAAAAAGCATTTGAAAGAGATAAAAAAATGCAAATGGCACGAGTAATTGCAAGCACCGCAGCAGGTGTTATGGGTGTAGTCTCAGGCGTTAAGAGCTTCTGGGAGGCTCCAATAGCAATAGCAACAGCAGGTATGATTGCAGCCATGGGGGCAGCTCAGCTTGCAATGATTGCCAAAACATCCTATCAAGGAGGAGGATCCTCTGTAGAAGCTCCAAGAACAGCTCTAACTCTTGGAGGGGGAAGAAGTAATGCAGTAGATGTATCTCAACGAGCAAGTATGGGGGAACAATCATACTTACGAGGAGAAAGAGGAGTAGGAACAACTGCAAATAACTTTACACCTGGTGGAGCAATGGGAAGAAAAGGATATGCAAATGGTGGAGATGGAATAACAGTCGGAGAAAGAGGACCAGAAGTTATAACTCCTGCACAACCAATTGATATAACACCAAATTATGCACTCGGTGGACAATCACAAAACATTAACTTTAATATTAGCGCAGTAGATGGAGCAAGCGTACAGAATATGCTCAACGAACAACAAGGAAATATCATAGCAATGATCAGACAAGCAGCAAATGACAACGGAGAAGGGTTTTTAGAAACAGTTGATCCTACAGTTTATGGGGGTGGAGGCTAATGGCAACATTTACCGACTTTACAAATCGACTACCAGATCCTAATTGGGGAATAAATGAAGCAGGGGATGGACACGCAACAAACTATACAGAAGGTCCAGGCTTTGCAACAGTAAAATTTACTGCAAATCAACCTGTATCATTTTCAAGAACAAACAGTGGTCGTGTAACTACAAGATCAATAGTTGGTCATCACTGGAGTATAGGTATTACATATAACCCTATGACTCGCGATGAGTTTGAACCAATTTACAATTTTTTGCTTGAAAAAAGAGGACGACTTAAACCATTTTTTGTTGTCTTACCACAACATGTTACAACTCGAACTACAACAAGTGGAACAATTTCAGTTCAAGGAAGTATAACTGCAGGAGATTCAAATTTTTTAATAGATGGAATGGGAAGTGTCACTGGTGGATTACGTCCTGGTGATATGTTCAATTTCTCAGATGCTGGAAATTCCAATCATCATAAAATTTATAAAGTAGTAAGAGTTGCAACTTCAACAGATAAATTAGCTTCAGATAGTGCATTAAATTCTACAGATGAGAGAAGACTATATGTTGTACCACCAGTTGAAAAAGATGTAACAGATAACTCAACAATCGACTACGGAAATCCTATGTTCCGTGTAGTACAAAAATCAGATGTTCAAGAATATTCACTTGGAACAAATAACTTGTACACTTTTAGCCTTAACTTAGAGGAGGCTCAAGCCTAATGACTAAACGCGCAGTACCAACAGATATTGAAGAACTACTTGTTAGCAATGCTGACTTTGAGTATGCTCATCTTATAAAGTTTGAAAGACCTTTCAAACCTGATCCAGACACTAAAGATTTTCGTACAAATGCAAATCGTTATGCATATTTTACAGATGCAAGTCGTGATATAAGTTTTAATGATTCAAGTACAGATCATGATGGAAATTCAAATGGTGCACAAGTCTATAGAGCAAATAGAGTAAAATCTGTTGGCTCTTACTCAGAAACAACTTCCCCTCGTGCTACAAATATGTCTCTTATACTTTCAGGAGACCATCTTGGTACTTCTGTATCTGTTACTGGAGATTTTTCAAGTGGGGCTTTTGCACTAGATACTACTTTTTATAAAGGGGATATAATAGATTTAGTAGAGGAAGGATTTCGTGAAGGCGATAAAATAAAAATAACAAAAAACTCAGGAAATTTTTCTACGGGAGTTAATAATGTAACTTATCTTATTACTGGATTTTCAAACAGTAACAGAACATTAGCTCTTACAACTACAGGAAATGACTCAGACGATACAACAAGCTACCCGACAGATACTAATGCAGAAGTAACAATATCTTTAGAGATAGGAGAATTATCAGCAATTCTTGACGATAAACCAACCCTAAATTTAGCAAATCCAACTTTTCTTAATAGAGAAGTATTTATACACAAAGTTTTTATAAATCCAGAAACAGGAGATATAGTTGGAGACTCTAGTATTGTTATTTTTAAAGGAATTATTGCAGGATGCTCTGTTACAGAAGGAACAAACTCAAGCAATGTAAAATGGAATCTTGCAAGTCATTGGGGTGATTGGGCAGCCGTTGGAGGAAGAATAACAACAGACGACACTCACAGAGCCTTAGATGGTAATGGAAAACCAGATCCTTTAGTTGCTATAAAACCCGAATATGCCTCAGACTTAGGATTCTTACATTCAGAAACAACTCTTAGTGCGATTGCAAACTATAAAACTTATGAAACACGACAAGATGTATCAGTAAAAGACAGAGGAGTAGGACTTACACAAAAAACTGTAGTTAGAGAGGTAACAGATGAAATAGACAATGAAGTTGATCTTAATATCGGACTACAAGGAAAGTATTTACCAGTTGTATATGGAGTACGACGATTAGGTGGTATTCCTGTATTTGCAGATACAGATAATAATGATTCAAAGATAGTTTTTATTGCGGACGCAATTTGTGAAGGAGAAATCTTTGGATTATATAATCTATATGTTGATGGTATTCCTTTAATATGTACAGATCAAAATGACTATGGTGTAAGAAGTGCAGCTGCAGGAACTGATAAAGATAATAGTCAACTTCAGTGTTACGGCAGGGGAGATATAGGGAACACTATAGGAGGAGTAGAAGACAGTACAGTAGCTACTTCAAATGCAACTTTTACACAAAATTGGCAAGAAGAAGTAGCTAGAGAAATGGATGCAGGACAAGCAAATACTTTAAAAAGTCAACAATTAGATTCAACACACTATCACTACCCTACTGTAGGTATTTCAAATATTCCTGCTCTTCAAGCTTCTGATGCAAAAGGATTACAACACAAAGAGTTTGCAAGTATTGCACATCCTCATACTATGAGTTTTTCTTTCTTTAAAGGATCAAATTCACAAACAGCATCCTCATTATTAGTTAGTCAAGCAGAAGGTAATGGGTTTAAAAGACAAAAAGCTTATTATGACAGCAACCTTCCATATTGGAGTCCTGATCATAGATTACTTGATACCTCTTATTCTGCAAATGCTTTTGTAATATCAGCCGATCAAACAGAAATTCCAGAACTAGAATATGTTGTACGTGGAAGAGTTATTGAATGTTTTAATTTTGATAATTCTTATGTTCCAGACTCAGTACTTGGTAGTAGCGATGCACACACAAATTTTAAAGAAGGCGACACTGTAACTGTTCAAAGAAGTGCAAATGGAAGCACTTGGGAAAATACAACCGTAGAAGGAAATGCTTCAGATTCAAGCTTTAGAATATTACACAAATACTTACTAACAAATAATGACGGATCAACCCATTATAGAATACTACTTGATCAAACTC
>Ga0208669_1000975_pt1 | contig 10780 bp, 18 predicted proteins | sample 21_taG_FD_184095 | JGI IMG/M metagenome (GOLD analysis project Ga0208669, IMG submission 184095) | Marine viral communities from the Subarctic Pacific Ocean - 21_ETSP_OMZ_AT15319 metaG (SPAdes) (version 2) | ecosystem: Environmental > Aquatic > Marine > Oceanic | place: Pacific Ocean | collected...
GCCCTCCTCCGTGGTAGAAAGGTTGCAAATAAACTTTGGAAGACCTTCTAAGTTACTATAAAGCCCATTATCGCTCAGAAACATCGAACCATCTTCCACCCAAAGAGTGTAAAATCCATGCTTTTCGCCAGTAGAAATAAAATAATCAATCATTATATTGCCTTCTTTCCTTGGTTAAAATTAAATATATCTAGCATTTAATGATGTTTTACTAGTTTTGCAAGGGTTTAGGTCAATATTATTTAAAATAGGTTCCCTAGAATTATTTCATATGGAGAATCTGTGAACTTTTTTATATCAACTCTGCACTGAAATATGTCTTTTCCGTCATAATCATCCACGCTTTTAAAGAACAATGTCGCAATACAATGATACTTTGACTTGTCATCCACATTGTCTTTTGGAACAACTACTGTATATCCCATCAACCTATCCCCAAATACTTCCGCTACTAAAGGCATATGATTGTTTTTGTAGTAATCCCAATCGAATTTACTATCTGGGCTTTTAAAAGAGTTGTCAGGCGTTCTTACATCTACACCATGCGCTATCGGATAAATAATAGTAATACAGGCTGTCATATCCCAAGCCGAGAATGATAGTTGTTTACCTCATCCAAAGTTTCTTCAATATTACTCTTTTTTGGTTTCTTTGGCTTCTTAGGTTTCCTTGGGAAAATATAGTCATTTATGCTACCACCATAACCACTCAACTCTCGACCTGTTCTTTGAGTATATTCTTCGTGAGTTTCGCACGGCATATAAATTACCGTTCCATCTTCTTCGTGTGAGTGATACCCAATACAACCGATTTCCGAGGCTCTAGCTTCTGCCTCTGCTACAGTTGTGAACACATCATCCCTGATTTCTGCTTTCTCTCGACTCGATAATGGGTGACCTTTTGGAAATACATCAGTATCGTGCTTGCCACCTCTAAACTTACCGCTCCCCAAAGCTCGAAGAAAGGAATTGACCCTTGCCATCGCCCATTGCTCGGGAGAGCTTACAGACGGCCTTACGCTCTGTGGATTGGTTCTGTATGCCCCAACTCCTCTGTTATAAACCTTCTCAAGCATACCCAAGGTCACGCGCTTAGTCTTAGTGTCTCCGTACTTGTCATTGTGAGACTCGACTTTCTTCTCCAAGCCTTTTCGAGTTTTGCCAGTTAATTCTTTTACTTCTTCTGTACCCTCGTGAGTATCAGAGTCTAAAAGCTTCTGACTTCGAGAATTTATTTGATTACGTTTTTTCCGCGACCAAGAGAACCCTGCATCACCACCCCATAGCGCCCAAGCTATTCGACCTGCACTTGGATAGCCTTTCTCTCCAGAATTAAATCCTTGACCTTGCTTGTCTACTTCGTGCCGAGAAAAGAAACTAAACATTCGAACAACTGTATCTTCAGATAGGTTTTCTCTGTTCTTTAATTGTACCGCTCTCGCAACTCCAACAGAAGTTCCACCCCTGTTAAACTCTTTTCTCCAAGCCAAACCTTTAACAGCTTCTTCAGCCATTCCTTGAGTTGGCTTTAAATCAATCTTTTTTTTTAAGATTTCTTCTTGGTCGTTTTTTTCTTCGAAGTCTTCTTCGTAGTAGATTTCTTTGTCTTCTTCGTCAATTTCGTCCACTGAGTTATCAGGGCTTTCTTGAACCGACCCCAAAGGGAATAAATTCGCTCCAACATAAACATCGTCTCCTCCAGATATTGGCTCGTATCCAAGCCTGTCTCTTGCTTCGTTTCTTGTGATAATTCCTTCTCGAACTGCCGCAACCACGTTTTCATAAATTCTTCTTCTGCGCTCTGTAAGTGCAGGAACCGAATCTATATCGTATTCAATTCTAATTCTATCTCCATAGGCAGGAGACAACCATTCATTCAAATCGCTCTCAATTCTTCGGGCTAGGGGAACAATAGTTTCTTCATACAACGCCAACCTAGCTTCTTGAACGTTTGCATAAGTCTGTGCGTCAGGGATACCAACCAACTGAGAAGGAACCCCAAAACAAAGAGCAATATCCCTAGCTGTTAAGTTTTTCTGGTCTAAGAAATCCATGTCTTTCGGAGACATACCCATTTCTTTCCAATCAAAGTCACCTTCAAGAAGAACTGGTCTTCCTGCATTGTGAGAGCCTTGAAACCTATTTTTTAAATCTTCTGAAATCTGTTGGCGTTGACCATCCGACAACATTGTCTGCATACCTGCATCATCTGTTGGCTTAAATATAATAGCGCCAGACGGCCTCGCACCATTCTGAAGAAGAGCAATATTGTGTTTTGCTATCATATTATGTTGGTCTACATCGATTGCCGCCGCCATCAGTGGAGATAAACCGAGATAATCATCAAGTGGGTTCCACATCTTAAAATGTTTTATTTCGCTTTCACCCGTTAATGGGTCAGCTTCCCAATAATTTACTTCTTTTCCGTTAAGCTTGTAACAGTAACCTTTCGGTATTGAGGTCGAACTTGGCTTCACTTCCATTCTATCAGGGCGCAATAAGTGTAATTCTCTCGGTAATGAGCCAACCATAGACTTAACTGCATAGGAATTTCCGCTCAAAAGTAGATAAGAATATAAACTCTGAAAGTATTCTACCCCTGCTTGTAATGGGTTTGGTCTATTAAGGAGAGAAACAAGTGGGTGGCTTTCAAGTAAGTTATCACCATCAAAAACTTTGAACCCCATCGACGCCGCACCGTTAGCAATCTCATTCACGCAACGAAACACTATGGCATTTTGTCTATATCCTTCATTTGCATAGGCTTTGAAATTGTCGTTTCGACTATGATATGGTGAGTGGTTTTGCACATAAACTTGCGGTGCTTCTTTTCTTTCAATCGTAGAAGTCTTTCTGTTTACGAATGGGATGTAATCTCTAATTGCCATTTAACTTATTCTCCAAACAGCCGACCCTCTGGACTGACTTAGTTCTGTTAATGCCCACACTAGAGCATCCATTCTATCAGGGCTTTTTCGACCCCCTGCAACGTAACTTGTCATTTGCTCTTCTAACTCATTGAAAGAGCCAACGTGATAAACTTTCTTTTGCTCATAAAGAGCCGCAATCGGTTCAGCCCTTACAGTCTTTCCTCGAGAAGCGTGGACTTTCTTATAAGGAACCGTTCTATCTACGGTTTTTAACAAACTTTCAACTAAATCTCCACCATTATTTACCTCGGCGATGATTCTGTCTGCCGAGTGCTTGTAAAAAAGGTCTACTGCACGTCTTGCCCAACCGTCAGGACTAGCGTTCAAAGAGGCATCTTCGAGAACATAAAACTTGTTTTGCTCATCTACACCTGCCGCAATTATACCAGTCTCATCACTGCTTTCCGTATTTGTTACACTTGGGTCGATTGCTACAACCACTCTCTTTAATTCTGGCATTTCTTCCTCTCGAAGCCTTTGACCTTCAAACATACCATACGACCAAAGAGCGCCCTCAAGCTCATCTAATACCTCTGCATAAAGCTCTTGGCGACCTAATCGAGTTCCTTCATACTTTTCTCTCATCTGCTCAAGAGCGGCAGGAGCAAGGTTAGCGGCATTATCAAATGTATTGCCTCGGGTAACGACTGCACCTTTTCTCTTTAACAAATTTCTAATAATGGCATTTGGTTTAGGTGTTGTTGTGACAATGCATTGTGGGTTGTTGCCGAGCCGCAAGCCGAACATCAACTGGTCAAACGCTTCTGGGTATTGCCAAGCCGCAATCTCATCGCACCATGCTCTGTGAAACTGCACCCCTCGAAGTCTCTCTGGCTCCGTAGCAGAAAAGCCAACAATCTTTGACCCATTCCACAATCTGATTTCTTGGCTTGTGCTTGAGTACCCTTGGCCTCTACCCTTCAGCAAACATTCTTTTGGTACGAACTTCATTATTCCAGACACACCACCAAACGCCACTCTTCGTAAATCGCCGAATGTTGGAACAACAACCCCACATTCCACGTTTGGGTTCGTCATAGCATACATCAGAATATCCATTGCACCAACTCGGGTCTTTCCCCATCCACGCCCTGCAAGGATTAACCAGAGGTTCCAGTCTCCTACTGGAGCTGTCTGAGCATCTCGAGCGGTTTCAAACCAATCAGTTATACAAGTGGTTGCTTCGTTGTGAGCGCTCGATTCTGATTTTATCAAGTTCTTCCATAATTCGGATGAATGACTCTGGTGTGTTTGCATCAGTTGATACCTTATTAATTTCTTGTGCTTCCCCGAGGGCTAGTTTTCCTATCTTTTGAGCTGTAGCCGCCGTCATTCCAAGCTCTTTTAACTCATATGCTTTGAGTTCTGTAAAGCCTTTCAACCTGTTCGCAACACTAGAAAGTAAATCACTCGCTATGCTCAGTGAGGTTTCATCGAGCTTTCGACCTTCTTTGACAAACTGTTTTCTTCTATTCTCTCTCAGCTCATCTTCTAGCGCTTGGTGAAATAGGTTTTTGTCGTTTTGCCAATTTTCGTTTTGAGCAATTCTATATATTGTTGAGCGAGCTATATTGTTTCTTTTTCCAATGATATCGAGAGACGCATAGACTCGAACTCCCTTATCATCCACGAATCCCTCAATAAATTCTTGCTTTAAAAGAGCTTTCTTATCATCTGCAATTTTTTCCGACATGGCAACGATACTCACTAAATCTATATTATTCCCACATACATAATACACTTTATCAATAAAAACAATCTGTGTAAAAAAAACCCCCCGACATATTGGTGCATCCAGTCGAGGGGTCAAATGACTATGTGTACGATAAAACGGGCGTGTTTTCATATAGTCAACTCAACAATCATGGGGAGAATTGAGTGCCTTCTAATTATCACACTAGTCATATTCTACAAATGTTATTTATGTAATTTTATATTTTTTTTGATTTTGTGAAACCTTTTGTTAATTCTGCAACAAGCTCTCTGCGTCTTTGTAGGCTTGGAATATCCTTGGGAAGCGTTTTAACGGGCGGTGGTGGCCTGTAACTCTTTTTCTTCACGTCTATGATTATTTTTCTTATCATGCCCTCATGGGGTCTTATTTTAGGGCTATCGTTAATATGTGTTCTTATCGCGTCTTCTATCTCTTGCGGAGAATAGTACTGCAAAGAATCCATCCACCCTTTTATAATATCGAGCTTTATTATTGGGTCTACCTGTATTTGGTAGTATCGAGCCATAAGTGCCTCTGCTTTAATTGCTATCCATGCCCTATGCTTATCCAGACCATCCTCGCTTAAGGTGTCTTTGTATAAAACTATGTTGCTCATCTTAACCTCGCCAGTTCCGCAATGTCACTTCTTAGTTGCTTATCAATTCCTTCTTTCTCGAATGTATCTTCCCACCGCTCTTGATTTAGGAATGTTGCAAAATGCAAAATGTATCGACTGTCTTTTCCTTCAACACTTTCAGCATACTCTTTAACCTTCCCGAGAAGAACCCCAAATCCAATTTTCTTTTCAGCTTTGATAAAGGCTTTTTCAGCCATCTTCTTACTGACTTTTTTGGGGTACTCTTTCCATAGAATATCGAAGTGATTGTTCTTTGTTACTGTATTAGAATTTACTGTATTAATACTTACTGTATTATTGCAGTCCACCTCTTTGACTACCCCTAGTAAATTTGGTTGACTACCCCTCCCCCTGTCAGTTTGACTAGGTAGTAAATCTCTTTGACTAGGTGGTAAAGATATTTGACTACCTAAATTCGGGTGATATTTGTTACTTGTGAAAGAGCCATCATCGCGCTTTCTTTTCTCCACTCTAACAAGACCACTCTCTACTAAGGTTTTTATTTGATTGATTACTGATTGCTTAGACATACCACAATCGTCAGCAATCTTTGTCAGGCTTGGAAAGCTACCCTTGTTCGGGTTCCAGTGTCTACATAATCTGATTAACACTAAACTTTGGAATGGTTTTAGCTTTTGATTTAACGCCCACTCTACTGTTTCAAAACTCATTGATGCACCTCTTTAAATTTTTTCAGTTTTAATATAATGTGAACCTACGCCCCTTGTCTCCCTACATTGAGGCGTAAGTTCTACGGAACTTTGGGTGGTGGTTCAAGCAGACTTTCCACCACCCTCACTCACCAGATGATATTGAGCAAAACAAACGCCGCCCTCATTCTGCATCCGCGTTACAATCTCCCAACCTTCCTCTTTAAGATTAAATATCGTTGCGGCAAGTCTAAAAGCGCGGTATCTCTCGTAAGCCTCTTTTTGAGTAATATGACTATATCTTCTCAGATGATTTTGTATTTTTCTTTTTTTCGTTTCCATATGGAACATCCTTTATTGCAAAATAGTTTGTTAACTTCATTAAAGTTGTCAGTGAGGGTTGCGAACCTTTCTGGAAGTTTCTTAAACACATATAACTTAGACCAGTCTTCTCCCCAACCACTGCCAACCGCCTATCTGAAAGAAGCTCTCTCGCCCTATTGGGATTAATCAGAGTATCATTTTCCATTTTTTTTCTCCTTTCACAATTTTATTGTTTACACATTTGTTTAAATAGTTCAAACCTTTATTTGTGTAATTTAAAAAAAAGGGCGTAACAAATGATTAAACAAGATATTTTTCATGAAGAAATTGTAGTGCTGAACGAAGCGAAAGACAATTTAAAAAATCATGGACTAACAGCACCAACTCTAAATGTAGTGCTTCGAGAATTATATGAAACTTTAAATGAGTACCACCGTGACCTTCATAGAGAGGTTGAGAGTGGAGATTTGACTTGGGAGCATTATGAAAAGCATCAGGTATCGCAAAGAGCAACAAATAGACTTGAAAGAGCGTTTATCAAGATGTTCAAAGATTTTAGAAAAAACGGTATCAGAACAGGGCTTGTAGAAAATGAAACTTAATCAACAGCAAATAATCGAAATGGTAGATGAGCTTAAAGATACAGATGAAGATTTCTTCTGGGATACTTTAGACGGTGAAACCGATGTTATGGATTTTGTTGATAACATCCTTGTAAGCAAATTCGAAAATGAAGCAAATATGAAAAAGAATTTGGATTTGGCGGCGCAATACAAAGACAGAGCGTATGCATTGGAAACAAAAGACCTTGCATATGCAAAACAATTACAGAAAATATTGAACCTTACTGAACAGCAAAAAATACCTTCTGCTTTGGCTACGGTTAGCAGAAGGAAAGGTTCAACCAAACTTACTATTACAGATGCCGAGAAAATACCCTCACAGCTCTGTAAGGTAGTTACCACGCCTGACAATGCTATTATTAAGAAACAGCTTCAACAGGGCGTTAAAATCGATGGAGCTGAATTGACCACTGGGTCTGAAACAATCTCTATAAGGAGGAAATAAAAATGGAAGAATATATAAGAAATTCAGATAAACTAACATACGATGAGGTGTGGGAAACCTTAAATGTACAAGATTTAAGAGAGTTCTCAGAGAAGAAAGGAAATTTTACTTATTTAAGTTGGACAGATGCTTGGTCAGTAATGATGAAATGTTTTCCCGAAGTTACATATGAGTTTTTTCCAGAGACTTATGAGCCGAACAAAACGGTAATGTCACATTGTACCGTGAGAATAGAGGGTCTTGAAAGAACTATGTGGCTTCCTGTTATGGATAATAGGAATAACTCTATAGTAAACCCTACTACTAGACAGATACAAGATACTCGAATGAGATGTCTTGTGAAGTGTTTAGCAATGTATGGATTAGGAAATTATATTTTTCGAGGTGAAGATTTTCCAGACGAAAAGAAAGATATTTCCGAGAAAGAAGCCAAGACTCCAGTATCAGAAACTAAAGAGTATCTCGATGGAGACAATCAAGCCAAATCTGAAAAGACACCAAAAGTAAAACATATTTGGCCTGAGAAATGGGAAGAAGATGACCAATTCCCTGCATGGGTTGAAAATCAATTTCCAGAAAAATTAATGACCAACTTACCAAAGTTAAAAGATTGGAGAGATGTTCTGGTAGAAAAGAACTCTACATTGGCTGTTGCTCGACTAGACATAATATTAGAAAGAAAAGGAATTAAATTATGAAACAAATAATTATTACTGGAAATGTTACGAAAGACGCAGAGATTAGAACCACTCAGGGCGGTGACAGTGTTTGCTCTTTCTCGGTTGCCGTGAATGACTTTAGAACGAAGGAGGCGTATTATTTCGAGTGTTCGTATTGGGGCAAGCGAGGTTCTGGGGTTCAACCGTATTTAATTAAAGGCACAACTGTGTCCATTATTGGTGAGTTTTCTTGGCGAGAGTATAACGAAAAGAAATATTTAGAATGTAATGTTTCTGCTCTCGACCTGCTTGGAAAGAAAGCTCAATCACAAAACAGTGAAACCGAAGAATATAACCAAGCACCAATGTCAGAATTAAATGACGAAATTCCATTTTAACCAAGGGAGAAAAATATGGAAAAATCAGCAACAGGAAAACAGCTATGGAGACTAAATCAATTAGCTTATGAGTTACGCAAAGATATTTCTTTGCCCCTGACAAAAGAAAAAGCTTCTTTTCTTATTACTAGTTTCAAACTAGAGAAAGAGGACAATGAAGGCTATAATAGCCTCTATGAAGGGTATGATGATATTCCCTTCGGCGAAGAGAATGAGGTCAAACACTGAAGCGTCAAATTACAGTTAAATTAAGAAATGGGAACTTCGAACCTGTTACCTCTTTAGACGCTGAAGAGTTGGCAGGTTTTCCCAATTTTCAAGAGTTCAAATGCACACCTCTGAGCAAACGCTCAAATCCACATCATTCTCTGTATTGGAAAATACTACAGGAGGCCGTGAAATCGACAGGGAAGTGGCCTACCGTTCAGCACCTCCACCAAGACCTTAAACTAGTTTGTGGCTACTACACGCGCAAAATAAACGCTCTAAACGGCGTTGAGTACGTTGAGGCAGATAGCATCAACTTTACAAAGATGAACCAACATGATTTCAACACCTTTTTTGAAACGGCGGTTGGAAAGCTTTCAGAACTTTTAGGATATGACCCAATTGACCAACTTGGCAAATAGACCACCTCTTGGACTAAAAAAGCCAAAGAAAAAACCTAACAAAAAATGGTTGGCTGAAGTGCATCAAATGAAATGTGTAATATGTGTAAGGTTCTCAATGGTTCAATTAAGCCCTACCCAAGCACATCATCCAATCCATGACCGTTTTTCTGGAGCTAAAGTATCCGACGATTTAGCAATCCCATTGTGTGAGGGTCACCATCAAGGCTTCTTTGATACGAGTAAGATTGCTTTGCATAAAGAGCCGAATCTATGGAGAGAGACTTACGGCGCTGATTACACCTACTGCCAGAAAACCTCTACTTGAACCTGCGGCTCTGTATCCTCGTCGCAATAGCGCTTTGTGACCTCGAGGTGAAAGATTTGTTTATCATCTTTAAAAACAATTTTTTGCATCCCATCGAGAACTGATTTTGCAATATTATCAACGTCAGGCAGGGTAGGGATTACCTTACCCAAGTGTGCTTCGAGCGTTTTCTTTTTGCTCCAAGATTTCGGCACTCTCAGAAAAGCTAAAATTTTAACAGAGCAATTTCCCTCAAAACATTCCAACTTGTTTTTTGTCATAGCGACCCATGCCGCCTGACCACATTTTTTTTCATAGTCTTTTGTTTTCTTCGGCGTGTATATGATGCCCGTTGACCGAACAAAACGTGGGCGACCCTTTCCAACGGGGTCACCCATAACAATAAACTTTAATCTATTGCAGTCCATGCTTTCTCCTGTACTTCGGGCAACTTTCGAGGATTGCTTGGTAAAAGTACAATCCATCTTTTTTAAACCTGCTCACCCGATTTGATTTTATGAGATGTATCAAGAACCCTCTTGCTTTGCTGTTATCGATATTCGTTCTCGCTACAATTTCTTGAAATCTCATTTTTTTCTTTTTCTTAATCACATTAAAAATCTGAGTTTGATAATCAATTTTCGGAGCAACCTCTGGCGTATCTTCGAGAAGACCACCCTTGCCCATCAATCTGAAGTTTTCGATACGAGCCATCTTTTTCATTTTTTCAAGATTGCTCGGAAACAACATATGTTCTTCGAATGTTAAGTTTCTCATAAGTTTCTCCCCATATCTGGCATCGGTTCTGAAAGACCGAATTTTTCCCAATACTGTTCACACGCCACTTCCAATAATTTTTCATAATAATTATTTATCTCAGGTTGTAAACAAGTGTCATACTCTTCACTTGGGAGCCGCATTTCTAAATCTATTTTCAACAATCTAAAAACAGGCTGACAAACAGGTTCGCCATATCTATTCTGACCTCCATACTGTTCAAGTTCAAACGTGGCTTCGCAGATAAACATATCCATATCTTTTAACTGAACTTCAAAAATAAGTGGTTTATTTTGTTCAAGATACTCAACATGGTCTTTGACCAAAAGTTGTTTTGATATTTTTTCACCAATACTCATTGCTATCTCCTTTTCTTCTCTAAGAAAAAAGCGGTGCAATCAGAACCGCCCTTAACAGTAATTCTAGCAGTGGACATATCTTGCTCAGTCAACATTGAGCCAATAATGTCTTTGACTTCATGGATAATTGAAGTCGAACCTAATCTTTTTTCCAACTCAATAATTTTGGCATAAACCAAAACGAGCTTTTCTTCATCAGCCAAAAAGAAGGGATTTGTATTTTGGTTATCCATATCAAGACCCTCCTTCTCTACTGACCAAAGCACGATGAAGCATAGTCTTTGCCTCATCGATTTCACCACGATTGAGCATTTCGAAAGCCCACTTAACATCTGACCAACCCTGAGAAG
>Ga0208669_1000977_pt1 | contig 10770 bp, 4 predicted proteins | sample 21_taG_FD_184095 | JGI IMG/M metagenome (GOLD analysis project Ga0208669, IMG submission 184095) | Marine viral communities from the Subarctic Pacific Ocean - 21_ETSP_OMZ_AT15319 metaG (SPAdes) (version 2) | ecosystem: Environmental > Aquatic > Marine > Oceanic | place: Pacific Ocean | collected...
ACGATATATCTTATTCACCAAGTTTTTCACCCCCTACTCCTACCACTACAATAAACACTTATGAAATAACAGCTGTTAATCAAAATACTGGTGAAGAAAGCCAATCATATAAAGCTACTTCTTCTAATCCAAGTGGGAATGATACAAGTGTAACATTTGAAGTATTAACAAACACTAATACTGTTACTTATGAATACAATATATTTAAAGTAGAAAATGGTATTGCAGGATTTATTGGTATTGCAAAAACTAGTCCGTTTATTGATAAAAATATTACACCTGATTTTAAACAAACACCACCTGAATTGCGTAATTTTTTTGAAAATAATAATCCATTTACAGCTGTTTATCACAATCAACGAACTATATATGGGGGTACAGTTAACGAACCACAATGTTTTTATGGTTCTAAAATTGGTGATTTTAATAACTTTAATAAAACATTTCCAATTCAAGATGATGACCCTTTTAAATTTCAATTAAATAGTTTAAAATCACAACGCATACGACATCTTATATCAATGCGTGGTATATTTGCTTTTACAGATTCTAGTATTTGGTACATTACAGGTGATAATAATGGACTTATTAAACCTAATTTAATTAATGCAGAAGAACAAGTTGTACGCTCAACATCTAAAATTAAACCATTGCGTATTGGACGCGATATATTATTCTTATTAGAAGGTGGTCGTGATGTACAATTATTAAATTATAATTATGAAATAAATGGATTTGATGTTTTATCATTAACAACATTTGCTTCACATTTATTTGAAGATGAATATATTATTGATTGGGATTATGCAGAAAAACCTTTTGGAATAATTGTATGCGTAACAAATAAAGGAAATGCATTTGTTTTAACTTATAATAAAGAACAACAAATACTTGCCTGGACACGATTAGAAACTAGCGGAGAAATGTTAAGCGTTATATCTATGCCAAAAGATAATGAAGATTATTTAATATTTAAAGTTAAACGAACTAATGGCGTGTTTTTAGAAAAAATGAATAATAGAGATTTTAAATATTATTATGACGGCAATTTTTTAGATAGTTATAGTGTTATTGATAACTTTAATGATGAAGTATTAACCTTAACATCTACAACAACTAATGATGATGAAAAATGGACAACAAATGATACTATTAAAATAGAATCAGCTAATAACGAATTTACAGCTTCAAGTGTTAATAAAAAAATTAATATTAAAAATAATACAACTGTAACATTAACTATTACTAGTTTTATTGATACTAAAACAGTTTTAGCAAAACCTAATATTTTAATACAAGAAGATTTAAGAACTAATCATCGTTGGGGGTTTTCTTTTCAAACAATTAGCGGACTTTATCATTTAGAAGGTAAAAAAGTATCCGTTGTATATGATGGCGGAAATGGCACAGAATATACTGTAACAAATGGAAGTATAACATTATCACAATCATCTGCTTTTGCTTGTATTGGTTTACCATATATAGCAACAATGCGTAATATTGATATTAATACACCAAAACAAAATTTAATGAATAAACAGAAAAAAGTTAAAAAAGTTTTTGTATCATATTTAAAAACATTTGGAATTTCATCTAGTTTAAGTGATGGAAAAAAACAAGAAAATGATAAAAATGTTGAATTATATACTAAAACAGAATCATTTACTTTAATTACTTCAAATAAACAAGAAGGAATAATTGAAATTGTTCAATCTAAACCATTTCCAGCAAATATTACATCATTATCAATAGAAGTGGATATATCTGATGTTAACTAAAACTAAACAATCTGATATAGATTATTTAATTAATAATCCTAATGAATATATTGTTGATGTTTTAGGTAAAGATAGTATAAAAGATTTTATTGAAAAAATTAAAATTTTAAACGATTGTAAAGCTTTTACTTGGAGTAAAGATGGTAAAATAATTTCTATTATATTTCGTGCAGTTATTAATAATGAATATTTTATATCAATGATATGTACTAAACATCTTAAACATAATCTTAAATCATTTTTTAATACAGCAACATATGTTCTTGAAAAATGGCAAAAACAATATATAATAAAAGCAATATCAAGTACTTCAATAAATGAATGTAAATTTCATAAATTAATGGGATTTAAAAAAATACAAGTTAAAGAAGGAATGTTAATATGGAAAAAAACATTAAAAGGTTAATAATATGGATTGGAATTTAATTTCTGCTGGGTTAAGTGCTTTTTCTGGGTTTTCAAATTCTAGAACAACCCAAAAAACATTAATAAATAATTCTAATACATTAAAAGAACAAGCTAAACTTCTTGATAAAGATGCAACTGAACAAGAAAAAAAAGGATTTTTATTATCTCAAAATTATAAAGGAAATGTAAAACGATTAAAAGGTCGTCAAGTATCTCTTTTTTCTTCTTCTGGTGTTACTGTTGGTGTAGGTTCTGCTGGTGATGTTACTGATGAAACAGAAATATTAGGCAAAATAGAACAAAATATTATTTTAAAAAATGCAATGGGTAAAGGAAATTTACTTCGTGATACAGCTAGAATTAAAATTAATCAATCTAATAAATTTGCACAACAAGCAGAAGATGAAAATCCAATGTTAGATGGTCTTTTAAGCGGTGCAATAACTTTTTTAAGGGGTAAATAATGAAAGAGATTCCAACAGCTTCACAAGCATTAAATCCACAAACATTAGAAGCAGAAACAACTGCTAAACCAACTTTTTTGCCAAATGAAAGAAATACAACTGCTAAGCAATTACAACAAGCTAGTAACATTGCTTCTTTGCAAAATAGTTATAAAATAAAAGAAGAAAAAAATGAATCACTTAAAATTTTTAATCAATTTCAAGAAGATTTTAATGAAAAATTATATAAACCAAACGGGTTACTTGATATTAATAAAGGAGTAGGTTCTACTAAAAAAATATTAGGTGCTTATGAAGAATTGTCTAAAAAATATGCTAATGGAAAATCTGTTAATATTAAAAAACATTTTTTAGAACTTGCTAATTCTTCTAAAATGCCAATTTTTAAAAATATTTCTAATATTGAAAGAAATCAAGTACAAAAAGAAGAAAAAATAAACAATGAAAAATGGCAAAAAAATATTATTAATCACATAATTAGTAATGGTTTTGAAAGTGAAGATATTGAATTTTATAAAGAACAATATGCTATTAAAAACAAATATGAAGAAAATGGCTCTATTGTATATCCTGAACCATCTGATAATGAAATTAATAATTTTACAAATCAAGCACAAGAAACATTTTTACAAAAAGTTAAACAAGATTATGAATTAAATCCAATGGATGCATCTTCTATAACTAATTTAATTAATACTGGAAATAAAATTAAAGATAATCCTGAATTATTTAAACTAATTAAAAAAGAATATAAAGAAGCACAAGAATATCAAAAAAATTCACATATTATAAATACACTTGTTAATGAATATAAAGATGATTCAATAGCTAAACTTAAAGAAAAAATAAAAAAAAAGGGGTATAATAATACTATTAAACAAGGTTCTATACAACAAGTTGAAAGATATAAACAAAAACAAGAAAATGAAGACAATCAACATTATATGAAATTATTTGACCAAAAAAATGGTACTTGGCTTTATAAAGATAAAAATGATGCTTTAACTGCAACATCTAATGTTAATAATCAAGATGACAAAGAAAAAATAATTGACGCATTGTTTGGCAAAGGCAATCCTTATGATATGTTTCAAATAATGGAAACACAATTTACAGTTGAAGATTTAATAAAATCTAAGAAATTTAATAGAGACCAAATAGCGGTATTTTCTGAATTTGCTTTTAATCCTAATCAATCAAGTAAAGATTATAATAAAAAACGATTATTATTAGATAAATTTTTAAATTTTACAAAAGGTGAATTTTATGAAGAAAAAAGTTTTTGGTCGTGGCAAAGTAAACCAGAAGAAAAAGCAAATGCTCGTTTAGCTTTATTACAATCTGTTGTAAATAAAATATCATATAGATATGATGAAGATATAAATGTATTAGAAAGAGAAATGGCATTTGAAGTTATGAATTATAATAAATTAATGATTCCTGTTAATGATGAAGATAAAAGAGAGCAATTATCACAAAATATAAATGGAAAAATGGCATCAGATATTTCTGTAATATCAAATATGTATAATAATTTTTCTGGTACAAAACTTCAAATGTTAAAAACAGTAGAAGTTCTTAAAAATAATTACACAGGCACAAATAAAGAATTTGATGTATACAATTTAAAATCACAAGGTTATACTAGTAAACAAATATTAAAAGCTTTTGAAAAGTTAATACAAAATAATTTAAAACCAACTAAAAATCTAATTATAGGAGAAATTGAATAATGAGTAATTTAAGTGAATTAATTACATTATCAGATAATATTAATTCAAAAGATGCTCGAAAAGCAATTAAAAATTCAAAAGAAATTTCACTTCCTAAGTTAGAAGCTATTGATTTAAATTTAAATAATCCTGATATTGTTAAAAATAATACAGACAATGAAAAAAATACAAATTTTATTAATGCACTACAAAACAATTCGGGATTAAGAAATCTTTCACAAAAAAACTCTGCATATTCATCTATTATTCGTGAAAATCCAGAAAGCTTTGTAAAAATTTCAAATGCATTAACTCCATTTACAGAAGATGAAATTGAAAATCGTAGAAAACAAATTTTAAATAATATTGGCTATAAATCAGATAATTGGATTGATTTCTTTACAGAAGGTGTCGGTGATATTCCTGAAACTGCTGTTTCTTCTTTTCATCAATATAATCTTGCAAAAGCAGAAAGACAATATGCAGATAAATTAATTTCAAAAGAAGAACTTGAAAGTAAAAAAGAATCATTTGAAAAAAATAAATTTAATTCAAAAGAAAATCTTGCAAGCATTTTAACTCAATCTGCTGTATTTTTAGAAGAAGCACTAAGACCTGATATAGATAAACTTAAAGGTTATGACCCTATTTTAGGCAATCCTTTTCTTTCTAAAATGATAAATAAAGAAGAATATGAAAAAGCACTTAATGACCCTGAAAGAGTAAGAAAACACGCTCTTTCTCAAACATATAATATTGTTTCAATGAATATAGGTTTAACATATCAAGATATAACAAATTTAGAAAAAGAATTAGGATATAAACTAAACTCTGATACAAAATTTAAACTTGCACAATATGCTGGGAAAACAAACACATTGTTACAACTTGTAGGTGGTGGTATTCTTGGTAAATTAACAAAATCTGTTATAAGTAAAGTTATTGGTAAAACAAGCAAAGAAGTTTTAAAAGAAATTTTAATTGCTTCGGGAACTGAATTTACACAAGAAGCACTTGAAGCAACTGTTTCAACACTTGCAGTTGAATCAGCAAGACAAACAATTCAAACATTAAATCCTAATATGTCAGAAGAAAAGAAAAAAACATTTGTTGAAGGTATGAAAAATCAAGTCCCTAATATTATTAAACAAGGTACTTATGGTGCTATTGCAGGCGGTAGTATTGTTGGTATTTCAGGTGGTGTAGCTAAAATAATAAAAACAACTGGTTCTGTAACTGGTATTTCTAACACTCCAAAAGAACAAATAAATAAATTAAAAAAACAAAAAGATAAAATACTTAACAAAAACTATAATACAACCAAAGAAAAAGTAAACGCTTCGGTAAAAGTAATTAATATTGAAGATAAAATTGCAGAATTAGAAAATAAAATGCCAGAGTCTACACAATTAATGGTAAAGCAAGCTAAATCTGAAATTACAAATGAAAAACTTGATAGTATTATTGAAGAAGTTAATAACCCAAATGTTAACAATGAATCTTTAAGTATAATAGCACAAGATAATGAAGAAACATTAAATGAGCTTTTTATTGACCCTAACGATATTGATACATTATTCCAAACAAAAAATACTCAATATGAATGGGAAACTGCACAAGATATGATTAAAGATTTAAATCTTCAAAAAGAATATGAAGATGCTAAAAGTAAAGGTGAAAAACTTAATATTCCAGTTGATAGGTTTGTTGAAAAAATTGCAACAAGTTCAATTGCACAAGATATTAAACAACATACAACATTTAGCAGAGATGAAGATTCTTTATTTGAAGTTAAAGAAGAAGAAAAAAGACTTAAAAAAATCGACAAAGATATTAATAAAAAATATAAAGAAATACGCAATGTTATTTCAGAAAAATTTGAACCAGCACTTGAAACAAGAGGTTATGCAGAAGTTGAAAGTAATGTTGATTTATTATCTCATTTTCTTTATTCAATATCTGAAAGAACAAAAATAAATCCTGATGAAATTATAGAAGAACTTAATCTTACACCTATAAATGTTGAAACAAATCTTAAAAAGAAAAATAATAATATTTTAGGTACTTATAAATATAGTGATGGTAAATCAATTATTAGTCTATTTGATAATGCTAATATTTCAACCTTAGCACACGAAACTTCACATATGTATCTTGATTTTATGACACGCTTAGAAAGCAAAACAACAAATGAACAATTCATTAAAGATATGGAAATTATTAGAGAATATGTTAATAATGATGGTAATTCTTGGACAAAATCACAACACGAAATGTTTGCTGAATCTTGGACTACATATCTTAAAGAAGGTAAAGCACCTACACCAGAACTTAAAACTGTATTTGTAAATTTTGCAAGATGGTTAAGTCTTTTATACAAAAGAATTACTCAAATTAAAGTCCCTATTAATGATGAAATACGCGGTGTATTTGATAGAATGTTAGCAACTAATGAACAAATAAAAGAAGCAAACTCTTATAAAAATATTGATGATTATAAAGGTGAAGCTTTATTTAATGATTTAGACAAACATTGGGAACAAGCAGAAAATAAAGCTTTTGGTCAATTGTTTGATAAAGCTATGAGAAATGAACGAAAAAAAATGCGTATTGATTGGAAAGAAACAAAAGACAAATTAAAAAATCAAGCAAAAAAAGAAATAGAAGAATCAAAAATTGGAAAAGTTTTAAAATCTAATATTAACATTGAATTATTTAAAGCTTCTTATGGTAAAGATGAATTTAAAAAAGTTAAAAAACATCGTGCATTTGTTAATAATGCTAATGCAGATTCAATTGAAATTATTGCAAAAGAAAATGGATATGAAGTTGCTAATTTAATTTCTGAATTAGAAGAAAGTTTAACATTAAATCAACTTATTAAAAATCGTGAAAATGAATTAATTGCACAAGCAACACGGTCAGAAGTTACTGATGCTGATATTGAAAAAGCTGTTTTAAATATACAAACTGAATTACCTCTTCAAACTGAATTAAATATTTTAAATACAAAGCTTGGTGAAAAACAATTAAATGTATCACAAATTATTAAAGCTAATGCTATTAAAGATGCTAAACAAGTTAATGTTAAAGATATTAATTCTTATCGTCATTTAATTTCAATGCGTTCTGCTTCTACTCGCTCTAAACAATATCTTAGAAAAAATAATTTATTACAAGCAAAAGAAGAAAAAATTAAAGAAATGTATCATTTTTATATGTCAAGAGAACATTTAAAAGCTCGTGAATTTATTACAAAAGCTCGCAATTATTTAACTAATTTTGATGTTACAAATAAAGGCAAACCTAAATCAAAATTTATTGCTATGGAAAAAGCTATGGCAATTAGTGATGAATATAATCCTGCTGAATTATTGCGTAAATTAAGAAATTTTGAAACTATTGGTTTATCAAAAAATACAATAGATGAACTTGAACAATTTATTGAAAATAATAAAGAATATAATTTAATAATTCCTAATGTATTAACACAGCCAAAAGTTGAAACATATGGAGATTTAAAAGATTTATATGATTTTATGAAACAAATTGAAAATATTGGAAGAAAGAAAAATAAAATTGCAGAAGGTAAAAAACTTGTTAATTTATTTGATAAAGCAAAAGAAATGGTCGCACAAGCCAGGAAAGATAAACCTGTTTATGTTAAGCGTGATATTAAAAAACAATCTCTTAATGCAATGGAAAAAACACAATCTATTTTTGAAAGCATAGTTCGTGGTGGTTTTATTAAACTTAGCGAATTAACTCGCACTATTGATGGCAAAGAAAAAGGAATGTTTTATAATGAATTTTATACTAAGCTTCGCGATTCAGAAGTTAAAAATAATAGTTTAATGTCAGAATATAACAACAAAATTTTTAAATTAATGCAAAGTAAAAAAATTAATATGAATGAAAATGTTGTTGTAAAATTATCTAATGGAATAAATAAAACTTATACTAAGGAAACTATTTTATCTTGGGTTTTAAATATGGGTAATGAAGGTAATTTAGAAAGATTAATTACAGGTAATTTAAAACAAAATATTTGGTCAGACTTAAAAGATGCTGATATTATATTAAATTTATTAAGTAAAAATGAAATGGATTTTGTACAAGGTATTTGGAATATTCTTGAAGAGCTTGGCGATTTGTCAATGCAAAACAATTACAAAATTACAGGAATTAAAGTAGAGCGTGTACAAGCACAACCTGTTGTTACTAAACACGGTATTTATGATGGCGGATATTATCCTATTAAATATGACCCTGCATCTGTTAGTAATGAATTTAAAGAAATTACATCAATAGACCTTGTAGATGAAATGTTCTCATCAGGTAATGCATATACAACAACATCTCATTTAAAAAATCGTACAGCAACTGCTGGTAAAGCTTTAAATTCAGATATATCAGTATTAGACAATCATATTCGCACAGTTATATTAGATATTGCTTTTCGTGAAAACTTTATAAATATACAAAAATTAAAAGGTACTAGTGCAATAAAAAAGAAAATTATTGGAACAGTTGGCAAAAAAGGTATGCAATATATTGATAATATAATGGTAGATGTAATTAATGGTAAAATAGGCGGGCGAACAAGTGCAGTTACAACTAGTTTAAATTATTTACACAGTGCTGGTACTGTTAGTATTTTTGGGTTAAATATTATGACTGGTATATCTGCTTCTGTTGGTTTTATTCCAGCATTAGGAGAAGTGCGTTTTGATTTAATGGTTAAGGGGTTGGCAAAAGGATTAATATTTGATTATAAAAAAATGACAGAAAAATCTGCTTTTATGCGTAATAGAGTACACCCTGATATAATTAAAGATTTATCATCAGTTAAAAATTTTGATAATTCTGTAAAAGCTAAATTAAATAGAGCTGATAGTAAATTTTCTGAAACAATGTTTTTGCCAATGAGAATTGGTGATTTAATGGCTTCTGGTTCTGTTTGGTGGGGTGCTTATTATCAATTTCAAAAAAATAATTCTAATCTTGACCCAGAAATTCAAGAAAAAAAAGCTATTCAATATGCTGATTCTATTGTAGCTGATACACAAGGTTCTTATTTAATGCTTGATAAATCAATAATACAAAGAGATAAAAGAGCTAAATATTTCTTATTTGCATATACAATTTTTAATGTATTTGCTAATCATATTATTAGAAATTCAAGAAGATTACTTTCAGGAGAACCTAAAAAAATGGCACACGCAGTAGCTAGTACATTTGTTGCAATTGTAGGTTCATCTGTTGTAGAACAAACAGTTAGAGGTTTTTTCCCAGAAGACTCTGAAAAAATTCCAGAATGGGTATTTGCTGAAACACTTAGAACACTTGCTTCAACAATTCCTGTTATTGGTAAAGATATTGGTGAGTTTTTAGTAAGAACTATGGTTGATGACGAAGATACTAGTCTTAGTGAATTTGGGGGGCGTTTTAGTGGTAATTTAGCACCATTATTTAACATTAGTAAAAATACAATTAGAGGACTTAATATCTTATTAGATATGGCAGAAAACAATTTAGAATTTGATGATTTATCAATCTCTCAACAAAAAACTTTGACAAATGTTCTTGTTCTGTTTAAAATGCCAATAGTACAAATAAAAAGAAGTCTTAATGCTTTTGATGAAGCTGATTCTAATGGAGATTTTACAGATATTATTCAAAAAGGACTGGGGTATAAAAAATGACAATAACTAGAACACAGGTTTCAAGCATATCTTATGAAGGTAATGGGGCAACAAGTTTTTCTTTTCCTTTTAAAGTACAACAAAATACAGAAATAAAAGTTGATTTTTATGATACTAATAATTCAGTTCAAACATTAACTCTTGATACTGATTATACTGTTTCTAATTGGGATATAGAAGGTCAGGGTATGATTTCACTTACAAATGCTCTTCAAACTGGAACAAAAATAACAATTCAACCAAATGTTAATTTTACACAATTAGTTGATTTAAAAAATTCACAAACATTGTCTCCGGAAACAGTAGAAAATACATTAGATAAATTAACTTTATTGACAAGACAAAATAATGAGCTTCTTAGTCGTGCTTTAACTTTTCGTAATAATTTAAGTGATAAAAATGTAGAAATTACTGAACCGCTTGTTGCTGGTTATGGCTTTGAAGTTAATTCAACAGGCGACGGTATAAAATTAACAGAATTACCAATAGCTAATATAATTAGCACAGCTACGACTTTAAAAAACACTACTGAAACTTATAAAGATAGTGCTTTAAGTTCTCTTAACAGTATTCAAAAACTTATTTTAGGGTCTAAAAGTTCAGCACCCACCGTTGATAATAACGGCAATGCCTTGGTGACGGGAACACTTTATTACGATACAACAGCTACTCTTGCTAAAATATACAACGGTACAGCTTGGCA
>Ga0208669_1000980_pt1 | contig 10742 bp, 25 predicted proteins | sample 21_taG_FD_184095 | JGI IMG/M metagenome (GOLD analysis project Ga0208669, IMG submission 184095) | Marine viral communities from the Subarctic Pacific Ocean - 21_ETSP_OMZ_AT15319 metaG (SPAdes) (version 2) | ecosystem: Environmental > Aquatic > Marine > Oceanic | place: Pacific Ocean | collected...
GACTGTTCAGTATGACCAACTTCACGGCCTACTTATTGAAGCCATCAAGGAACTGAAAGCTGAGATTGAGGAGTTAAAGAATGGCTCTACAAAGTAGCGGTCAGATTTCATTAAACGACATTCACGTTGAGGCAGGGGGTTCTTCTGGTTCAGCGTGTGAAATTAATGACAGTGACATCAGGGGGCTTATTAGTAAGTCCTCTGGCGCACAAATGGCTTTCAACGAATGGTATGGTGCGAGTTCGTCAATCACTGCAACCTTGCGCCAAGGCTCAACAAGTTCAACTTCCTTTACTCTTAGCGGCTTGAGTTCGAGCGCAACCACTCTCATTGCAGGGGTCTATTTTTGGCATGAAGATGTCTACGGACAAGGAAGTGCGCCTGTCCCAACTGTAAACGGTAGCAATATGACTAGAGATATTTACCGTCACGCAACTGTTTCAAATGAAACACAGTACATTTCATTTTATAGATACTACATTGGAACATCAACTTCCGTAACAATGGGTAGAAGTGGTGCGCCGACAGGTGGCTATAATACTCAAGGTATGGGCATTTGGGAAATAACTGGAAATCCCAGTATGCCCCAAAATCAACAAGGGTCAGGTAGCTCCCTAACTCAAAGTGCTGACGCAGGGGATGCTGTGTTTGTAGGAGCTTGTCATAACTGGTCTGCGCCCTCAGACATTTCCAACTTAGACAACCAACAAAGCGCAGGGCAGCACAAGTACGGTGTCGATATGAAGTCATCTAGCGGCAGTGTGACCTATTCAACCTCATCACTTCAAGGCGGCATGTGCTGCGTCAGATATACACCATAGGAGAAAATCATGGCGACATGGAAAATTCACGGCGTGGTTCTTTCCCAAGACCAGAGCCAAATTGTGCAGACAAATTGGGAAGTTGTTTTATCTAATGGCTCATCAATGGGTTCAGCTAATGTTTCACCGCAAGCGCTTGATGTAAGTGAAGCAGATTTAATTGCAGCAACGAAGGCAGGGCTAGGCTCAAATCAAGTTGCGGCTATAGAAGCAGAGCCAGATACATCCTCTGACAATTTGCACCGCGCCTTTCCAATCCTCACTGCAACACAAAATGCTGCAAGGGTTGCACGAAACAAGCGTAATGCTTTGATTGAGGAAACAGACTTTTACGCTTTGTCGGATGTCACAATGAGCGATGAGATGACTGCATATCGGACTGCGTTGCGCAATGTGCCGCAACAAAAAGAATTTCCTACCAATATTACTTGGCCCTCTAAGCCTTAACTTGGAATAAATAAATGAAACAAACAGTACAGTCAGCACATCAACGCATCGACGGATTGGAGAAAGAAGTCGTGGCTATTAAAACGGAAATGGAAATCCAGTTCAGAGATTTGTTCAATAGAGTAAAGCGACTAGAAGCTGTGGTCATCGGCACATCTGGCTTTATTATTGTTCTTCTCTTGCGGATGACAATGCAAGGTTAATAATGGTTGATCCCTTAACAGCATTTGCTGCAATTAAAGCTGCTGTTTCGGCAGGTCAAGAATTAGTAAACGTCACCAAGCAGATTGGTGAGTTCTTTGATGGCGTGGATGATCTGCGCAATAAGCATAATAAGAAAAAGGGAGGCGCTTTTTCTGGCGAAGACGAAAACGCAATGGAGACTTTTGTTGCCTTGCAAAAAGCAAAGGATGCAGAGGAAGAGTTACGTGAGTTAATAATTCATTTGCGCGGCTATTCTGCTTGGCAAGAGTTAATAGCTATTAGGGCTAGGGTGCGGCGTGAAAGAAAAGAGCGTGAAGAGGAGCAAGCTAGGCTAAAGGCTGAAAGATTTGAGAGCTTTGTTATATGGGGCAGCATTGGTTTGATTCTTACATTAGTAACTGGCTTTGCAACTGTTGTTTTGCTTGGCGTATCAGGGAGAATATAAATGGCACACACTGTTATAGACGACTGGAAGATTGTACCCCGACTTATGATGATAGCCGTCACCATTCTGACCTATCAATCTGTCCACTGGTACATGTCATTGCCTGACCCCACCATGCAGCAATCAGGTTTAGTATCTGTCTGTATGGGGGCGCTCACAGGCTGCTTTGGAATCTGGATGGGTAAGGAGTCACAGAAATGATACAAGCGCTTATAGCCCCCCTCACAGAGCTTGCAGGGGGATGGTTAAAAGGGAAGGCAGACAAGCAAGCTGCCGAAGCCAAGCTGAAGCTGACTGAAGCAGAGGCCAAGGCTAAAATAATGCTTAGTAAAGAAACTTCCGTTGCTGACTGGGAGCGGATCATGGCCCAAGGCTCTCAGACTTCTTGGAAGGACGAATGGCTAACAATTTTATTTAGTATTCCATTGGTGCTTGTGTTCCTTGGCGATACTGGCAGGGACATTGTTGCCAATGGCTTCGCTGCTTTGGAGACTATGCCTGACTGGTATCAATACACACTTGGTGTTATTGTCGCTGCAAGTTTTGGCGTTAGGTCAGCAACTAGATTCTTTGGGAGGAAGTAATGGCATTTAAATTATCAGATAGAAGTTTGTCTCGTCTTCGTGGTGTTCACCCTGATCTGGTCAAGGTGGTGAAGTCTGCGATTGACGTTACTGATGTAGACTTTGGTGTTGGAATTGGTTTGAGAACCGAGGAGGAACAGGCTGCTCTTGTCGCTAAGGGCGCATCACAAACAATGAAGAGCAAACACTTGCGGCAAGAGGATGGCTTCTGTCATGCCGTCGATCTCTTTGCTTATGTTGGTGGCAATGTGGATTGGTCGTTACCTCTCTATGATAACATCGCTGATGCAATGAAGAAGGGTGCGTTAGCTCACTCCGTTCAATTGCGTTGGGGTGCTGCTTGGTCTGTTCCAAATGTTATGGAGTGGGAAGGCACAATGGAAGAGGCGATGAACTCTTACATAGACTTGCGCCGTTCTCAAGGTCGCCGCCCCTTCATTGATGGACCTCATTTTGAATTGATGTAGTCTAGATCAAAATGAAAATAAACGTGGACATCTAAGCGCTGAGTTTTATCGCTGCTCTTTGCCTTCCTGTGCTTAAAGTCTGCACCATAAAATTCGTTTGGATCGACGTTTAGATAATCAGCCATAACTTTAACGGCATGATGCGGTGGGTTTAAAATATCACCCCTTTCATATTTAGAAATAAGTGATTGGTTAAGTTCGCAATCATCTGCCATTTGTTTTTGACTAATTCCTTTTGATACCCGAATTTTACGCAGCTTCTTGCCAGAGAAATTCATTTTAAGTCTCCAACTCATTTTATTTCTCCAATTCTGGCGGTCTTGCCTTTGGTCTGAGTGACCAGTCTGGTGCAAGCTTTCGTTCCTGTTCGTAGTTGGTGCGGTTGCCGCTTGTGTCTACGCCAACACACTGATCGTGGAATCCATGCAGGTCATGGAATCTCACAAAGTCTTGACAGTCTTGCCAGTCAGTGAACGGTAAGAAAGCAATGAAAGCAAAGCTAAGACTATTCACCTGCCAACTCCTTTAGATTATATCTACTAATAATTTGGCTGACTGCTTGATGCGAAGTGCCGACAACGTGCGCTATGGAGCGTACTTTCATATCGGACTTCATGCAGAGTAATATTTTTTCTGCCTTCTGGGAGAGCTTTTGGCTCTTGTTGGGCCTACCCCCTTTGTAACCTCCGTCCCTGCCCTTGTACCCTGCGACAGCGTTGCTACCGCCTATGCGAGAGAGCATCCTTGCGTTCTCCACCTTGGCATAGACCATCATCTTTTCTAGCTGTGTCACTTGACTTGTCCTCCTTTGTTTTGTTTACTGGAATTGTGAGGCGGCTCTCTCAGAAACCCAAACTTTTTGTATCGTTTACCTGCCTGTTAAACTTTATATTAACTGCCGCTTCACACCTTATCAGGCCACTTTGCCCTTAAAAATTTTATATCGTAGTGGTGCGCAAAGCGTCTAAGCACAGGCTCGTCACACCTTAGTATCTTAGCTGCATCTTTCATTGTGTAATTGGCAGCAAAGCTTTGAACGAGTTCAATCTTTTCGCGCTGATGCCTCGCTTTTATTTCTTGCCATGTTTCCATGATGTCTCCTTGGGAAAAAAAGGACGCTCCGAAGAGCGCCCAAGTCTGTGAGTATTGAGGCAGACTCACTGGGTAGAATGATTTATCCTAAAACGGAATGTCATCTTCTGGCAAGGCTTTTGATGGATCAGGAATCTTTCTGTCCTCAGTGCCACCTTGCTTATCACTTACGTTGAAGGACATATAAGGCTTGCCGTCTTTCATTCTGCGCCAACCTGCAATGCGTTTCTCAAGTGGAGATTCGACCACTTGTTTCATTGGCCCAGAATAATCGGGCGCTGCTTCGTTGCCCTTCTTGTCATTCTCAAATAGAACGCCAACTTTCTGAAAGACCTCAACAATCTTTCTGCCGTCTCGCGTTTCGTCTGAAACCAAGACAATCTTATTGTCATTGCCGTCAACATTCACCTTGCCTTGCAGGATCATCTTCTGCGTGGGAAAGGGTGTAAAGGCTGCGCCTCGGTTTGTGTCATCATATTCTGCCATGCTTTTGGCTCCAAGTTAGTGGTTGTGGGGCGGCTCTTAGTGGAGAGTTTTACCGCGCCGCCCCTTGTACGGTTAGTCCAGAGGCAGGAGAACGCCCCTCTCCACAAGATTACCACCCATCGTTAGATGAGCCGCCACTGTCTGCGGCATATTTATTACCATCCATTTCTCCTAAGAATACGTCAGCATTACAGCCAACGTGCGACAGAGCTTTAGTCAGACCATCAGTGACAGCCATCTTGGGGGCATCCTCTGCCATCCGTCCCTTGACAGAATCAAAGAACTTACGACAGCCAGTGAACGGCCCGAATACATTTGATGGACTGCCATGCCAGACAGAGACATGAGCAAGCACTGCGCTATCTCCGTTGCTGACGTTGACGATCTGTGTTTCACTGTGCCAACCCCATCCGTCACCGACAGGGCCGAACTCTTCGGTCATCATTCTGACCTGATATTGTGGGTCAATAGCTGTGAAGCTACGCGCTCCAAAGCTGACCTTCTTGAGATACTTGGGGTCAGACTTTGAAAGCCTATCCCATATTTCCATAGTCATTTCGCTTCTCCATTTGTTTTACTGATTCTTAATGCCCCTCGTTTGTCTCGCTTGACTGTGAGGAAATCACAGTAAACTTCTCTCTCATTTGGGGCGACCATTTCTTTGAGAGATTTCTTTGCGTTCTGGAACACCTTGTCTTGCTCAAGCCCTTGGATATATGTGGCTGCGGTGCTGACGAACTCGTTGCTTGTTGAGGCATCTCGTATGACCATGTTGTCCACCGAAATGGAGTCGGTTGAGACATTTGGCGTTGAAATATTAGTCGGCTCTTCGTCGCGTACAACGTGATCCCAGAAATCTGACACCACTGCCCACATAGAATTGAAATACGAGTAGTCGTATGAGACAACTGTTGACTCCCATTTGCTGTTACCAAAAATTACAGACAGGTAAGCGTCTGGCGCTTCTGCCAATCTACAATACAATTGTATCTGTGGCATATAGCGTTGGATAATATCATCCATTTTGTTGAATGGATTAGTGTGCTTTGCTTCTACAATAGCGTCACCAAACATGGCATCTATTGTACCCTTCACAGGGACAGACCCAATGGTATCTTTGTACTCGCGCTGATGATCCGACAGCACACAGTCATATTCAGTCTCAAACCAATTGAGATTAAAGTCTTCAGTGTGTATGCCCATTTGCACAGCTAAATTTTTAGACAGATCAGGTGAGTCTATTCGACCCGTTTTGATTTGCCATAGCTCAAGCCAATCACCCTGCATAATTTTTACGCAGTCAGACCCGCCTATAAAGCCAGTTCGTTTCATGATTTTCTCCTTCTGGTACAGTAGTTAGACTACTGCATATGTGCAGACTATGCAAGATATTTCTTAATGTCTGCTTCTGTTAAGTCTGTAAATTCTAGCAGCCTTTCTTTCTGCTTGCCTTTAAGATAGCCCTCGCCGATTGGCTCTCCGTTTTTGATGCGTCGAGCCATCACCTCGTATTCGTCGAGAACATAATTTGTACGCTTGTATTCCTTAGCGTAGTGAGGTGAGCTTGTTGCCTTGCTAACGTGTGCATCCCACACATTGCCTTCGACATACTTGCCAATGCTAGTTGGTTTCTTCATACTTCAATGCCTTTGTTCTAAAGAACCCTGCATATTCTGGATTCATTGCCATGAACAATCGTGAATAATAGGCGATGTAATTATTACTAATTTTAAAATCTTCGCCTGTTGTTTCGATCATGGTTTCCCATCTAATTCTATTTACAATTAGCCAAGCACTTAATCGGTTATGCCCTCGGTTAATTGCTTGCATGGTAAACTTTTCAAAGAGTTCATAGACGTGTGGGTTATCTTTATGCCAAGCCCACCACTTTAGTTTATCTGGGTTCTCCTTCATTAATCTTCTCCATTAGCTGTTGAAATTCATCGCCACTCATAATGACTAGCGTTTGCGGACTGCCTGTCCGTCTTTTATAGAAGGCAATGTCTCGCCTATCTAATACTGAGAAGGGGCTAGGGAAGTTGGACTTGTCCCTATACTTGACCTCTCCTACCATTTCTCGTCCGAAGACTTCGAGCTTGATGTCGCCGCTATACTCTCCTCCCAAACTGCCTGAGAGGGGTTGCCTCTTCGCTTTGATCGGCGCTTTGATTTCGTTGAGCCAGTTGACGAACCACTTTTCGTGGTAAGTTCCTTTGTTCTTGTTACGGTTTGCCATCTGTCTTCCTCATAACAATTAAGGCAGACATACCAATGCTTTTGATAAGTGGCTGCGCTATTGTTTTTGCATATAGCAACGAACCAATTCGTTACTGTTTCACAAGCAATGCAAGTTATTGCATTACCTCTTTTGGACTTTGATGTCATATTCTAATGCGTCTAACCAACACATCAGCATAAAACCAGAAGGGATTCTCTTGTGAGATTCCCATTTGTGGATCAGTGATGACGTACACCCGATGCTATGGGCTAGCGACTCTTGGCTTAAACCTCGCTCGAACCGAGCTTCGATTAACATCTTGATTAGCTTCTCGTAATCTTTGGGTATACTCACGGGCTTGTTGAATCGAGTGAAGCTCTTCGATGGCATTGAACACCTTTGCGGCTGTTTCGTACCTTAACTCTGTCGCTCCATTTACTGTCCGATAGTATGTCGATGTGGGGATTTGCGCCCTTTGGAAAGCTTTGCTCAACGGAATCTTATACTCCGTTGAACAATCTGTTATGGTTTGCAAGTACGATTTCATACCGCACTTACTGCATAGACGCAGCTAGAAGTCAACCTCAAGTTCTTTTAGTTGAAGCTTATAGCCTTGTATGTCTATGCCAATGTGAGCAAGGTCTGATGATACCCAACTGGGTCTAACACCAGAGCCATACTCCTCAAGCAGCGCATTGTATTCATTCTTCTTGCGCTGAATTGCCGCTTCGAGGTCAGTCTTTGTCACTGATCTCTCCTTCCCTCATCCAAGGTGGCACTGCGCTTGGATTATTTTTAATCCATTCTATGCGCAAAGCGTTCTTAGTTTCTAACAATTCAGCGATATAATCTGATGCTGTATCTTTTGAGATAGGCAAAGAAAACTCTGGTAGTTGAACAACTGAATGAGGATTTAGAAACGTACACTCATAAAGCAACTGCCCCATACGGTAGTATTGCTTTGCTGTTGCTGCATCTGGATCATGGATGCACTCGCTGCGAACGATACCAATCATTCTATTCTCCTTTCAAGATTTTAAGTTGCAGGATGATTCGTCCCATCCATCCATTGCATAAGCAGCCTTCATTACCTTTGCATTTTTAAGGGTGCTGTAAGTTTTAAACTTATTCCATGACAGCAATATCAATCTGTGCTTATGCACTGTTGTCATTTTCTTAAGCCTATGAGCATCTTTGATTAACAGGTTCCTTACATAGATGATGGGATCATCTTCATAGTTTATCTGTCCATCCTTCCAAGTCTTGATAAAGGAGTTGGCTGTTTCTCCAAAGCCAGTCTGAGTTGCGATGTAATGTATAGCTCCAAGAACTTTGTCACATCTAGTAAATGTGTTTCGAGCATAGTCAGCGCTCTCTACTATTGATGGATTAGATTGGAAGACATCATCTAACTGAGAAGATGTAAGCCCTGAGTTTTTGGGAGTGTTTAAAGCTATCAAAGCTACATGAGTAATCGTTGCTGCAAGAATCCCATGGTTTGTATAGCCTCGAACTTTAAGCCTGTCTGCATAGACTCTTTTTCTACCGCTATCTATTGTAACCATAGCCCTTTCTTCCAAGTCTTTTACTAAGATAGTCCAGAAAGGTTTGCCTGTTTCAAGACATGCTGTTAGTCGTTGCTGTCCATCAAGCAGTATATTTGTATTAGAAACACAGATTGTATTGCCATTAAAATCAAAGGAGTTGTTAGCCATATCCCTTGAATATTGTGCAACTAATTTTCTGTTGATCCTTCTGTTCTTTGTATTGATCTTTAATAATTCTGCTGCATGATCTGGTGTTATTAAAGTTATCTCAGCAGATGAGTTTGGTTTTACATACTGGTTCATGATCTACTCCTTTTCAGTATGGGATTTCGTCATCAATAATTGGTGGCAGATTTTGTTGCTCCCAATTAGCGATGGCTCTTGCGAGAAACTTCTTACGATTAAACTTGTCGTTTAGTTTCTCAAGATCATCAGCAATCTTTTCGATTACGATTGGCGATGATACAAGCGGCGCAAAGTTGTCCGCTATGTATTCAAAGTGTTGGCGTGTAACTCTCATGTTACCATTCTCCTCCTTGTAAAAAGAATTCAAAATCTCTGAACATGTTGGACTGTTCTTCCATGTAGGATTGAGCTTTCTCCATTGCCGTTTTTGCGCCCAATTGAGTAATGCTAAAACCTTTGTCCATTCCAAACTCTTTTTGGAAAGGTGCTTTTGACATCACCATAACCCATTGCTGTTTCATGCTAGCTCCTTCCATGTGTTAGAGCGCATTGCACTGGTGATGATTGCCTCACGGTTATGACGCGCTGTATGAGGGCTGCGCATATCCTGAGTGTGTGTCGCCCAATGCGTTAGGGTATTATATAAAGCCCACTTGTTCGGGCCGAGATGTGATCGCTCGTCGCCCCATAGACCGAGCAGGTTTTCTAGTTGGCGCTCGTTGGTCTTGGTGATGTTAGCTTGGCGAGTGTGCATTTTGCAGAGGTGCTTTTTAAAGAAGCTTTCTGCTTGGTCATTGCTGACCTTCACGCCCATGTAAGATTGCCATATGTCCTTTTGTTCTTTGAAGGCAGACATACCATTAGCAATCTTGATAGCCGATCCCTCTACGTTGATAGATTGGGTATGTTTATATTTAGAATAAGCTGAGATGTCAGCAGTAGTGCAACCGTTCTTACACCATAACCGATTGCCTTGACTCCATTGAGCAAACGACCAACTACCATCAAGACTGTTGGTTGCTAGCGCTTCATATCGCACATAGTCACCGACCTCTGGTTCGATAGTTACATCAGGCCATATAATCCTAGCTCTTAGCTTGCGACCACCTTCATAGACTTCGATCTTAGTCTTGAAGTCTGAACTAATGTTAGCTGCTTTGGCTGCATCAAGTATAGATTCAACAGCTAGGTCATGGCTAACAGGTTTGTATTTACTGCCGTGAACGCCCATCACTTCATCAGTGTCAGTGCGGATCACCTGTACCGAATTGGGTACAGGCTCACCAGTCACGGCGTTAGGCGTTGGCATCATCTTGATTGGGAAGTTCCAATCGTTGATAGGTTTCATGAATGTCATGCGACATCTCCTTTCGGGGCTTCTAAGATGTTAGAGGATAGAGATTCCATTATCTCTGTGATCGCTGCTGAGAAGTCTAAGCCAAGATCGTCTGAACTTTCTCTTACTGCTTCAAGCTGCCTCATTAAGACGGCTTGTTTTGCTGACTTTAGATTGGGCAATGACTTGATGTGGTCATCAATCTCTTGGACATCATCTTCAAAGGTATTCTTATTAAGATAAAAAGATTTGTAATTTAAATCTTCATCTTCAAAGGATCGTGTCAGTACCCTGACTCTAGCAACAGCTTCTGGTTTGTAAGCTGTTTCATCGAAGATCACTTCGATAGCTGCTGAATAATATTCAAGCGACTCAAGATAATTCTGCCGATCCATAACAAAATTCTTAACGATCTTCACGCAGTTGAGTGTTGAGTTCATTCTAGTTTTGTTGTCCATGATGTTCTCCTTTCTGGACAGTGGGTTAACAACTGCTAGTATGCAGTGTTAATAATTAATAATCTATTGTTACGTTACGTCACTTTGCCTCCTTATATAAATAGCCGGACACTTTACTTGTGGTTGTATACTAATTACTCGGACGCTTTTAGTCTCGACATATAAGTCCGTGTTTGCCTTTAAAAATAGGCGACTGGTCATAGACCGCTTTCTTTTTAGACTTGATGCGGCGGCGTTCTTTGCGATTAGTCACTTCAAATTTAGGTTCTTCCTTAACCTTTTGAAGCTTAGAGTATGCAGGGATTGTATGTGCCATTGCTATCTCCAATAAAACTCACCGTAGTAAATAGTCCCGCTTGTGCCCCCATTGGTTATTTTTTTAGGAGGTTTGCGTTCTGCGGTGGTTGGTTGCTGTTTCTCCAGTTGGTTGTTCTGGGTGGTTTATGTTCTT
>Ga0208669_1000981_pt1 | contig 10741 bp, 7 predicted proteins | sample 21_taG_FD_184095 | JGI IMG/M metagenome (GOLD analysis project Ga0208669, IMG submission 184095) | Marine viral communities from the Subarctic Pacific Ocean - 21_ETSP_OMZ_AT15319 metaG (SPAdes) (version 2) | ecosystem: Environmental > Aquatic > Marine > Oceanic | place: Pacific Ocean | collected...
AATAATGCTAACTCATTTGCATTAGCAACTGGATTATCCAATGTGTAAGATGTAGTCGCACTTGTACTAAAGTCTTGCTTTTGAAAAGCACTATAACTTTCTGCAGGTTGATTTCCTATAAATGGCATCTATTCTCCTATGAACTAATTGCATCTACTGCTGATACCCAGCAATCTAATGATGAAGCGGTGTCTGATATAACTTTTAAAGCATCGCCAGATTGAACTACAAATTTAGCTCCACCATCTAATACTTGTAATGATGAACCGCTTGGTATTGGTGCGTCTTTAATTAAGTAAATATCGTTTGAACCATCATTGATATAAACTGATGCAGTAACTGATGATGTAGTTATGTTAGCAACTGAAATACCGACAACAGTATCATAACTGTTCGCAGTAAATAATGTTGCAGCCGATGTTCCAACATCATTGCTAGTATATCGTCTAAAGTTTTGAGCCATATTATTTATTACCTATTGTTGTTATTGTTAAAGAGCTATTGCCATTGCGATAGCAAATCCATTGGATGCCAAGCTTGATGTGTCTGTTGCTTCAACTGTATTCCAAGCTGAACCATCATAAAATTTTAGAACATCATCACTTGAATTAAAGTAAAGCATCCCAGCAGCCAAAGCATCTCCATCATTATCTTGTGTTGGATCAGATGATTTAGTTCCTAAATAAACATCATCAAAAGCATCAGCAGAATTAGCGGCAGCGGTTGCAGAGCTTGCGGCAGCAGTAGCAGAGTTAGAAGCATTCGTTGCTTGTGTACTTGCAGTTGATGCAGAAGATGAAGCATTACTAGCTTGAGTAGATGCAGTTGATGCAGAGCTTGCAGCATTAGTAGCCGATGTGCTTGCCTCCGATGCTTTAGTCGTTGCAGTTGATGCAGAGCTTGTTGCTGATGTTGCTGAAGAAGCGGCATTGGTTGCAGATGTACTTGCAGCACTAGCTTGTGATGTTGCTGTTGTAGCTGAACTTGCAGCACTCGTTGCTGATGATGCAGCATTTGTTTCTGACGTTGCAGCATTAGATGCTGATGTTGATGCTTCACTAGCTTTTGTAGAAGCAGTAGAAGCTGAAGTCGATGCGTTAGATGCTTGAGTAGAAGCAGTTGAGGCAGATGAAGCAGCGGCAGTCGCAGAGTTAGCAGCAGCAGTAGCACTAGCAGCCGCAGCAGTAGCTGAAGTCGATGCAGAAGCAGCGTCAACCAATAAGGACCACTTGGCACTATCGGTGTTAGTAGTTAATGGTTGTGATCCACTTGATGTATGAGAAGTCGTACAGATAAAAATATTATTAGTAGATGTATCTTTAACTAAATCTCTAGCATTATAACTTGTAGAAGCGGACCAGTTTCCAACGAAAGTTCCAAGTTCTTGAGTAACAGAAATTTCTCCATTACCATCAAAAGCTAAAATTTTTGAAGCACGATCTGTAGCAGAGTTAGTGAACTCTGTACTGGTCATTGTATTTGTTCTTGATAATTTTAAAGATCTATCAACTTGTTCTTGTAATTCTTGAGTTATAGAAATTACTTTATCATGTGCAGTTTCAATCGTATCTGCACTCATTGGATCATTATCGATTAGATCCATTGCTTGAGTTTTTGGAGTTGATCTTCTTAATAAAACTGTTTCTCCAGTAACTGGTATATTACCAGATGTGAAAGTTACAGTTCCAGAATTTCCACCTACTCCACCGACCGTATAATGTGTCGATAAAGTTTTTACAGTTTCAGTACCATTAGCAGATCTAATAATTACCTGGATGTCATCCTGGTCAGTAATTTTAAAGTTATAGGTAAAGGCTGTTGTAGAGCCATTTCCTGAATAACTGCTTTTAATTATGGTTGTTGAAATTGTCATTGTTTATTATTCCTCTATTGTTTGAAAATACTCATCTTCTGGTTTTGCTAATGGTTGTCCTTGATTTTTAGTTCTAATTTCGTTTATTAAATTAGATCTAACCTCACTTTGTAATCTTTCTCTTAATCCTAATGAATTTTCGTAAGCACCTTTTCCAGATACTTGTAAGCCAAGCGTATCATCCTCAACTATAAATTCTGGATAATCAACATAGTCATCTGAATTTTCGTCTGAATTAAAAAGTAAATCTGCCTTTGCTGCAGATCTTGCACTACTAAAAGCTTTCTTAATATAATTTTGTTTAACGTAGTTTTCTAATTCTGGATCGTTATATTCATCACTATTAAATATGGCTCCTAAAAATTCTTTAGCATATTCTCCAGATCTTTTTTTCATAAAAGATAATTCTTCTGAAGTGTAATCAACGCTTGTTGACAAACTTGTACTTGGATCTTGATAAGAAAATGACTTAGGTATTTTATTTATTTCAACACCAGTATTTAATATTTCATTTCTAATTGGATCATCTTTTCTAAAAGATATTAATCCAAATCGTTCTATTTCATCTCCAAGTAAATCATAATCTTTTGGTAGTGAAGCATCATATAAATTTTTTGTAATGTATTCATCAAGAGTAACTGCAATTTTATTATTATCTTCATTAACAAGTTTCATTACTTGTCTAACACCAGTTGGTACAAAAGCACTAACCATAGATTTAGTTTGTTTTTCTAAACCTTTAGTAAAACCTTGTTGTTTATAATTCTGATAATCATTTACAGCTTTTCCGATACCAGCCATAAATGTAGAAGATCCAATATTTTCTCCAACTGATAAAGTAAAAGCTAAAACCATATTTAAATAATCTTTAGCCTGGTCGTTATCTTTAAATCCATACTGAGCAATCGATGCTAAATCTGCTGCTTGTCTAAAAGCCATTGCAATAGGATCATTACCAGTTAAATTAATTTGTAATGTTTCATCTCCGTAAGGAATATTTATTGTACCTGATTGAATACCAAGTAACTTTTTCATATCGGATTTATTATATTTATTTTTAAAATTAACTCCGATTTCTGGAGATGTACCAGTACCACTAATTCCAAAAGGTTTTCCAAAAGTCATACCCATGACAGTCAAATAAAATAAACCACCAGTAGCCATTTTAGATTTAGCAAGTTGTTGAGCAGCTAAACCATTAGCTCCTGAAATATCATTTCTATAACTTTTTAAAACAAAGTTAAGACCAGGAGTTCTCTCCATAGTCATTCCAACAACATTTGCTGGTGTTTGAATAAATGGTAAATAATAATTTGAAATAAATGTAAACCAACCAGATCCAGATTTTAATCTTTGTAAACCTTTTCCAAGATCTAAAACATCTCCTCTAGTACCAAGCTTAGTTTGAAATGTACTTTCCAAAGTAATTTCCATTGCTCTTTCAACATGAGCTGCTGGAGGATTTACAACTCTGTTAGCTAAATACTCTGCAGCATTAGCTTTTGATACAGCACCACTTTGAACTAACTCTATTGTTTCTCTATAAGCTAAAGCATAGATCTCTGATCTATATTCTAAATTTTTAAAGTAGTTATCTGAAACGGATAACATCTTTGTTGGTATTCTACCCAATGTTAAAATGTTTCCTAAAACATCAACACCAGTAGCAAACTTACCTTCTTTCATACCTAGATGTTCAGCAGTTGCTTTACCTGGTCTTACCTCAATTTTAGAACCACTCATTTGATTTTTAATCGTAGGCATTTTGCCTTGAGCTAATTCTCTACCAATAGCAGCCCACATTTCAGATGCAGCTTGAGATCTACCATAAGCTTTTGCAATATCTTCAAATTCTGAAACACCTCCAGTTTGAGACATATCACTAAAAAATCTTCCAGCTATTTTTCTCTCTTGCATTAGAATGCCTTGAGTAATCCAGTTACCAGCAGTATTTCTAACGTGCGTCATCGGATTTGATAAAATAGCGTTAATAAATATTTCAGCTAAAGCATCTTGAGTTCTAGTTATAAAACCAACTTTTTCTGAAAGTGTTGCTCTTGCTTTTGCAGTATCTGCTTTAAGATAAGTCTTAGCTAAATTTCTAATAGCCTCGTCTCCTCCAAGATCCATAATTAATTGATCTCTATTAAGATCATCTAAATTACGAGCAGTAAAAGCTTTTTCTCTGACTGGTATTTTAAACTGTTGTAATGCTCTACCAGTTTCAGTTTGAACACCTTTAATAATTTTTTGTAGCTCAGACGTTAGAGCCATGTGTTGTCTAAACTTTAATAAATCTTCTGGAGTTCCATTTTTTGCAATAACAGCTAACTCATCTAACTTATTCATTGCAGCTAACAATAATTCTCTTGAAGCTAAAATAGTTTCAGCGTTTAAAGTTTGTCCAGGCTTTATCTTTAATAAACTTTCCTTTAGGTCCTTAGAATTAACCTGAAGTAATTGAGCCATCTCTTTTGTGGCTTCATTAGTTTGAACACCTCTTTTTTGTTTATCAATAGAAGTTTTAAATTGAACTGATACTTCATCAATAAACTTTAAAATATCATCTCTAGTTTCAAACTTATTAATATTAAAATCTATTAACTTTTTAGGTTTAATCTTATTCTCTTTTGTAAAGAGCATCTTCTCAGCTTTATCAACTGATACTTTTGGTGGTGTCTTTAAATTCTTTTCTTTTAAGCTTTGCTCTACACTAAGCTCTTTATTTCTAATACTATCTGCTTCTGTTTCAGGTTCTTTTTTCTTTTTTAATTTTGGTCCTTTAACCTTTTCATCGATAATCTTTTGAGCTTTAGGTAATAGCTCTTTTGTAAATTCTTTACCTATAGTTCTTACATTAACCATTAATTTTACCTTTTGAATTTTTGTGAAAATTTTTAGAAATATTTGAGGATAATCAATATTTACTAATTTTCTGTTAGATTTGAAATAGTATTGTTCCTATCACTATCTAGGATAGCATTTGATCCTATAGCTGCTCCTGATCCTATTCCGAAAATATTAAATAGAGCTTGTCCGTCTTTTTGTACTGATTGCTTCATCTCAGGAGTAAGCTGAATTATTGTAACTGGCATCTTGATTTCTTTATTAAAACCTGGCTGTTCAATATTCATGTTTATTGATCCAGATGTTGAGATCTCATCATCATAAACTTTAGCATTCCATTTCTTACCGTACTTTTTCATAAAGCTTGGAATAGTTTTGTCGTATAATTGATGTTTGCCTAATCCTGATCCGATAGCAATTTCTTTTTCTAAAGCAAAATCTGTCTTATCTTCAGCATTTTTTGGATTAAATTCGTCTATTTGTTTATAGACTTTTTCTCCTACTTCTTTTTTTAATTCATCAAATGTCTTAGTTAAATTAGATCCATCTTTAGAGTAAACGTGACCAGTTATAGGCTCATTTTTACTATCTTTAAAAAATACATAAACATTACCTTTAGAGTTTTTAGAAACATTTACGGATTTTATACCTGATGTAATATCTTCACCATATCTCCTAGCAGATACTATTCCTTTAGGTATGGCAACTGCATCAAATCCATTATCCGCAGCATATCTAATTAATCTTTTTGTTGTTAATTCGTACCAAGTATTTTTAAATGGAAAGTCAGTATTTTTTTTAAGAATTGATTTTTTTATAGCATCCTCAGCTTCTAACAAGGTAAAATCTCTCATTCCTAATTCTCTTGCCATATCGCCAACTCTAAAACCATCTGCACTTTCTAACTCTTGTAATTCATTTTTTTTAGATTTTCTTACAGCTGTTGCAAAATCTGATTGCATTTCTTCAACTGTTAAAACTTTAAAATTTTCACTAGGCATTGTAGGATCTTCCATATATCTAGTTTTAAATCTTACATGAGCTATTTCTGATTTAACATTCATGTGACTAGGATTTTTATAAGGAACAAAATCTCTAGTTCTAAAAGTTTTTCCACCTGGCAAAGGTGATGTTTTTTCTGTTGGAATACCAACATCCATGCCACCTCTTTTAATCTTAAATACTAATTCTGTATAATCTTCTCCACCAGGTGCTGTATAAGAACTATCTCCAAACTTAGGTTGATTACCTTCAGATTTTAATGCTCTTACTTTATCTTCTATTTTAAATTTTTCTATTTCTAAATCACTCATTGTGTATTTAGCTTCTGGACCAGAAAATATTTCATTAGGTTTTATTTTGCCGCTGAAAATTTCTTCTCCAAAATAAGTGTTCAATGCGTTAAAATCGATAGTAATTTCTTTTCCATCAGTCTCATTAAATAATTTATAAACATCGTAATTAAGATTGTTATCTAATAAACCAGCTCTTTCTTGTTCACTAAAAGGTCTATTTGGTAATCTATTTTCAGGAGCAATACTTGGATCAGAAGAATTTAAAACTTTCATTTCATTTTCTAACCAAGCTGCCTCAAACTCTCTTTTTCTAGCTGTAAGTCCTTCTGGCATTGTAGAACTTGCTCCACCAAACCTAACTTCTTCTATATCTAAAGAATTAAGATTTAAAAATTCTTTGACCTCATCTTTAGTAGCGGTTTTTTTATCTTTAAGAAAATCATCAAGACCTGACCACTTTAATTCTTGTTGTTTTAATCCTGGAGTATTTTTTAGAGTATTTAATATTTGTTCTCCAGATCCTTTGTTTGGTAATTTCTTTGCAGTTTCTTTTAATACTGATTTAAATACTGGAACTAAGCTAGATGTTTTTTCAAAACCATATTCATTAACTGTACCTGGTATTATTTCTTCTTCGTTAAAATTTGGATTTTTTTTTTCCTCGATAGCCTCTGGATTAGGCATCATTTCATTCGTTGCTTGATTAGGATCATCATCTGTAAATTGTTCAACAACACCAGCAGTTGCTGCAGATCCACCAACAGCAATATCAGCTTGTTTAATTCTGTCTTTATTCATTTTCTTAATGCCTTTAGTCATTCCAAGCACATCATCAAAGATCTTACCAAAAGCACCAAACTCTATAGCCTGGACTGTTTTATCGTACATCTCTTCTATTGGAGTATCTTCAGCAATACCAATGTAAGCTTTTAAATTACGCATTGAATTACTATCAACAAAGAAACTTTCTTTTTTATCAAATGCTAAAGCACCACCTAAAGCAAAGGATAAAGGTAATCTCCACATTTTAGGAAATCCAGCCTTTTGAAGTTTTTTATAAATTGGATAAGTGTACATTGCATCTTGACCAGCCATTGCAATCATCTTAGTAACAAATGGACTATCTTCTTGAGCATTATCTAAATCGGATTTAATTTTATCAAACTTTTGATTAAGTTGATCTGTAGCGTCTGGACCAAATAATTCTTCTGTTAAACCAATAGCTCCAGCAAAATTATTTACAAATTGAAACCCATTAGTACCACCTCTAAGAATACTTATTAAAGTATCTCTAGGTATATCTAACATAAAGTCAGTTACATCTTTTAATAATAATTTATTATCTTCGTCAGAAATCTTTTGATCTTTATCAAATTTTATTTCTCCAGCATCTGGATCTTTATCTATGCCTTCTATTTCAGCAGTATCAATATTATTTTCTTTTAGATATTTATATTCATTACTATTGAACACATCATCTTCTTTAACTTGATTAAGATATAAATCGTAAGTATTAAACTCCACCTTGTTTCTCCTTCTTCTTAAATTCTTTACCTAATGCTTTACCTTTATCATTTTCAAAAATAATTATTCTAGTGTCATAAGTATCTTCAATAATATCAATTTTTCTAAGGTCATCTTTATAAGTTTCAAGATCTCCACTTTCTTTATAAGCTAAGGCAACATCTTTTCTCATTTCGATAAATGTATTTTTTGGATGAGCATTTAATTGCTCTTGATAATTTTTAATTGTAACAGATTTAGGTTGTTCTAAATCGTGAAGTTCAGGTAAATCACTTTTAGTTAATTTCTTAATTACTTCTGCGTAAGCTTGTTCAGGTGTGTAATTTTTATTTAATGTTAAATCTTCGTACTCATTAAATCTAGCTTCTGCTTTTATTAAGTGATCATTATTAACTGGTTTACCAGAAGTTGAGAATAATCCACTTTTACCTTTAGTAATTCTTTTAGTTCCAATTTCTAATAGTTCTCTAAATTTTTTATCTTCAGATCCAAATGTAGTATCGGTTTTATATTTATCAGCTAACTTATTATATTTAATAATACTCTTTGCTGTTAAGCCATCCATAATATCTGGATTTAAATTTACATCTTCTTGAAGGCTGTCAATTTTTTCAACATTATCTGCTAAAGCAAATGAAGCATTTACGATCTGTAAAATTTCAGGATTATCTAATGTTTTGTCATTAGCTTTAAATCTTAATAATTGATTGTATTGAGAAGAGTTAATAGCGCCACTTTGTTTTAAATCATAAAGATCATTAAGTGATGGATTTCTACTTATGTTTTCATCTGTTGCATTTAATCTAGCATCATTGATTGCAAGTAATGCAGTAGTAAAAGTTTCTATTTTAAATTGTTTATCTTTTTTTTCTTTAAATATATTCTCTTCTTGAAGCTTTATAGCTCTTGAAGCAAAATCATTTCTTATTTTATCAATGACAGCTTTTTGACTTTTAATAGGTAAACTAGATAAAATTTCACTTCTTTGTTCATTATTAAATAAGTTTACTTGTCCAGTATTACCACCTTTAATATAAGCTAACTCTAATATCTCTAGGTCCTTTTCTTGCTTTAATTTTTCTAAACCTTCAGCTCCGTAATATTCAAGATTTAATGGATCTGTCCAAAAGCTTTGGTAATCTCTTTGAGCTAAAATACCGTCTTTACCACCAGCTACTTGATCTTTTACCATCTTGTCTAAAGTTTGATTTTTTCTAGCTTTAGTAATTTCTTGATGGTTTTCTGTAACTTTGCCTAATAGATCTAAAGAATACTTGCTTCTGAATTTATTAAGATATTTCTTAACTTCTTTTTTAACTCTTTTGTTAGATCCAAGATCTTTAAAATTTTCATATTTAACATCTTCTTGAAAGCCTTTTAAAGCAACCTCTAAATTACTTCCTTTCTTATGTTTGTTGTAACTTTTAATTAAATCTATTGACAAACCTTCTGTAATACTTTGAGCTTCGTTAAGATCCTCTTCTTTTTTTTGTGCAGCATAAAGTGTAACTACACCATCTGAGAATGCTTTAAATCCAGCAGCTTCTTGATTAGCAATGGATAAAGGTAATGCTAACGCTGATGTTCTTGGTACATTACCAGTATTTACTTTACCTTGTACTTGTTCAATTTTTAATATTGCCATTATTAACTACCTGGTGTGTAACCCATTTTATTTGCATCGCCCAGTAGAGATCCAACAGCTGCAAACTTTTGCGCTCTTGCAGTCATACGACCAGCGTACTCTTGACCAGCTGCTTTTGCTTCTAACATCAAAGATTGATTTAATTGATCGTTAGCATCCATTTCAGAATTATAATCAGCGATCACAACATTGAATGCTTGATTAACATTATTTTCTAAAAGTACATCATAAGGAGTTGTACCAGCTCTAAACTCTGCACCACTTCTTAATATACTTACAAATAAATTATCTTTTGCTTTTTCTTGATTTTTTAAAAGTAATGGTTTTGTTACTTTGTTATAAAATTTTTTATTAACTTCTGCTTTTGCTTTAACAAAATCACGCTCCATTCTAGTGACTTTAGCATTGTATGATCCAAGTCTTTTTGCAGTTTGTGCTGCTGCGATGTTACCAAGTGCGCTCATAATATTTTGCCATTCTCCAATAATTAGTTTGATCTAATCCATAAAATTTCATTAGACCTTCTTTTTCTAAACCTAGCCATTGAGCAAACCTAACACCAGTTAGGAACTCTTCTTTGACTGCAGTTTGTAATCTTATAATTTTGTTGTTGATGCAAAGGTAATCCATTCTTTTTTTGATTAGCGATGCAGCTTTAATTTTGTAATCGAATATGTGTTTTGATGATAACGCCCAACCTTCAGCAACACCTTCCCACATTGGAACTATGCCACCAGCTACAATCGGAGTTTCATCTAAGAATAAAGTATTGCCATATCTAGTCTATTATTTGTATAACTAGCATCAATTTCCATGAGCTTATCATTCATCCCAAATTCAATAATGTCATCTCCATGTTCCATTTCATAAGGAACAACTTTAAAATTAGCCATCGTTTGTGACAAGTGTTGGATATATAGCAAGAATACTAGCTGGTAGTGGTTGATCTTGTTTTATAAATATATGTCCATCACTATTGTAATCATCATTAAATTCTATTTCTTTATCGCCTTCTATAAGAGTATCTACTGGAGCAGATAAATTACTGGATGTAGTTCTAAAAGGTATTGTTTCTAAGTTAGATAAACTTGGACCAACCTTAACACCAACAGTCTCAAATAATCTTAAAACTACTTTTGAAATTCTTTTTATTTTACCTTGAGATGTACCTTCTAAAGATCCACCTTCTATTCTCATAGTTTGCAAAACACTATCGTAAGCTAGACCTACACATGCTTTAGTAACAGATCTATCTAAAGATATTGCACCTGAGTTTACAACCTTTGTTGCATGAACAGATCCGTCAGCCAATATAGATACTGTTTGTCCTTCAAGATGAGCTAATCCACTTAATGTAGTTGTTGCAGATCCTGAATAACTTAAATGACTATCTAAAAATTTAAAATCTGTAGAAGCGGTTTCATCAAAATCAAAATCAGAAAAACATTCAACATATCTTTTAGTTGCACCATTAATTGTTCTTTTAACAATACACCAAAGTTCATCTTCGTTTAGATCTCCAGAAATACTTGCTATACTTTCAACAACAGAGTTACC
>Ga0208669_1000982_pt1 | contig 10739 bp, 4 predicted proteins | sample 21_taG_FD_184095 | JGI IMG/M metagenome (GOLD analysis project Ga0208669, IMG submission 184095) | Marine viral communities from the Subarctic Pacific Ocean - 21_ETSP_OMZ_AT15319 metaG (SPAdes) (version 2) | ecosystem: Environmental > Aquatic > Marine > Oceanic | place: Pacific Ocean | collected...
CTTCATGTGCAACTTGATTATCTTCCTTTAGAGTTTGTAGTTCAGTAAATATCTGCTCTATTTGATATTCCACTAATTTCAAAAGCTCTTTGGTTGTCTGATTTTTGTTAATAGCCATATTTAATTATTACTTGTGTTTAGTATAGTTTAATACCACCTTGTTGTTTTTTCTTTTTGCTGCCATCTCTTTCAATACCAACGTCCCACTTGTTCCATCCTAATGCTAAGGCTATTCTTTGCCAAGTTTGGTTATTCTTATCTAAAGCCGCTCTTGTGTTATCTGTTATTCTTAAAGCTCTATCTAAAGGTATATTTGTAGCAAACGATACGGTATTACCAACAGCATCATAAATAGGATTATCTATGTGAAACCCTTTGTTTACTATTTCATCTTGGTTAAATTTTATAGCTTGAGTTGCTGAGTACAGTTTTCTAGCTTTACTACCAATAGGAGGGGATAGGTTTATTCCTTCTATAAGCGTATATGCATGATCAGCTCTATACCCTTTTTTATTTTGATCTACGAACTCTAGCGCTATATTCTTTAGTGTTGAAGCGGCAGCACCGTAAATACCAGTACCTCTCAGTATAGTGTCTCCCATGTTATTTGCTATTCTAGCATAACGTTCTTTGGTTCTTTCTTCTTCTTCATCATCAAATGCAAGTGCAAATAAAGCGTTTTGTAGTGACGAGAATATTAAGTTTTGCATAGCACCATAGTAAACTATTTTAGATATATTGGTTTTAGCGTCACCCCTACCGTTAGCTAAATCTAACGCGGCTTTCTTTATCATACGCGTATACTGCATTGGCGTATTTTGAAAAGCCAATATAAACCTACCAAGTGGACCAGCTTGTTGTTGTGATATTTTATCTGGTCTTGCTGATTGCTGAGCGTCCTCTGATGTTTCTCTAAAGTCATCAAACGCTTTTGTTTCTGCTTCAACTTGACTTGAGCCTTGCTTTAAATACGTATTAATTCTATTTCTATATAAACCCGCACCACCCATACATATTGCAAAGCTATCACCCATTTGTGTTGGTAAATAACCTTTACCAAGTATGTAGCTTATCATCGCCCCAACTTTATTTTTTGAATTAGCAGCTTGATTTACTATTTCAGCCGCACTAACATCAGTTTGTAGTCCTTTTCTTCTTTGCTTCAAAAAATCAGAGTTCCATATCATAGCAAAATCTTTTGCAAACTGTGGAAAGTTAGCTACGGCAGCCATATATTTCAATGGATTGTTATCACTCCAGTTTACAAAGTTTGTAAATGATATAGTTTGTAATATAGCAGATCTTACGTTTAAGAACATTATATTACCAGTGGCGTTGTTTATCCAGTCTGTAAAATCATTTACAATTTTACTGTTACCTGCTTTTCTGTTGGTGCCAGTTTCCATTCTGTACAGCACGTCTTCTAGTGCGCTTCTATAAGAAGTACCATATAAAGCCTCAAGCTTATTTAAGTTCTTTTCAGAAAATATTATGTTTTTATTTTCTGTCCACTCAGCTAGATATTCAGGTCTTTTAACGCTGTTGTTTATAGCTTTCATATCCATCTCGATAGTAGATGCTAACCAGTTTACATCAGTGGGTACGACGTAACCTTCTTTCAAGCCCGTAATAGCCGATAACTTGTCAGAAAATTGAACTAAATTTGGATCTGCCTTAACTACTTTAATCAAAGCATCTTTATCTCTTTTTGATATTCCAGGTATCTCAATGCCATTTTTAGACATAGTATAAACCCTTACAGCTTGATCAAAAGTAAAGTTGTTATAACCCGTTGCTGTTAGTAACCTTTTCTTAACATCTTTATATTCTGTTGTTAGTTGTTTGTATTGTGAAGATATTTTTTCTTTTGCAGCATCCATGTCTCTATATGCTTTAGCAAACGGCTTTATCAATGACTCTTCGAGAAATGTCATTTGTGTTTCTCCTATTTTACCTTTACCTACTAGCATATACAATAATCCCTTAAAATCTTCAGCTGATGGCGGCACAAATAATCTTGACCAAAATTTATCTGATTGAGCACCACGTACTTTAGCTGCAGCTTCAGAAAATGTAGCGTTAGGATCAATACCTTTATTAGCAGCTATTATTTTATTAAATTTTTTATCTAAGTCTTGTCTAAAATTTTGCTTTACTGCATATACTTTTCCTTTAATGTCTAAGTTATCTAAAACTTGACTTACAGCTTCTGTATTTTTAACTGCATCATCAGCGAATAAAAAGTCATTATAACCTTCAGCGGCTTTATCAACAATAAACTCAGCTTTAGCTTCTGGCTTACCATCTTCTAACCCAATAATGTTTTTAAGCTTTATATTTAAACCTATAGCTTTTAAGAATTTTTGTATTTCAGGTGCAGCGTTTTGCGGTCTTGCCGTCAATATAAACATATCTTTATTACCATACTTAGCTTGTAGCTCTTTTGCTTTGTTAAAAAATGGTCCTTTCTTACCTCTTTTAACTTCATTAAACTCACTAAAATCAAACTTTGCTCCTGCTTTTTCTAGTGCACTAGCTTTTTCAGCAAACTCTGTTGCGTTAACTTCTCCTTTTGTACCGTCAGGTAGTGTATAAAGTATATTAGATTTAGTTTTTGCCAACGTGTCGTCAAAGTCTAATATGCTAATGCCCTTTTTAGGTGGATTTAAACGGTTAGCCATTTGTAAAGCTTTGTCGTATTTTTTAAATCTTTTCATTTGCTCAGAAGGAAGAGCCATTTTTGTTTTGGCTGTTGTACTACTTCTAATCATAAGCTTGTTGTTCTTTTCCATTGCAAACATTTTTTCTGCTAACTCTAAATTAGCTGACTTTCCAGTTTCAATGTTAATAAAGTTATCTAAATCTTTAGGGGGTAAACCTCGAAGTTTAAAATCACCTTGGCCTAAGTTTTTATTAAACTTTTTATCTAGCTGCTCAACAGATAGATCAGTATCGTTGTAACTAATCTCCATATCATTAGCCAAGTTAAGGGCTTTTGACATATATTCTTTTTCTGTTATTTTACCATTAACATAATCAAGGTTTATTTCGTTAAAATCTATTAAGCTGTTTGCGTTTTCTTTTAGATGCTCTATGTAACCCCATAAACTATTAGGCGTTGGCGCTAGTTGAGCTTGACCATTTAATACATGTATATATTTTATTTTGGCTAACGCTTTGACAAAAGAAGCTGTAGCGTTTGTAGTTCCTTGTAATAACCTTATGTTTGATGCTTTGTCAATTTCTCTTTTTATTACTTTACCATTCTCATCAACTTCTTCAACCACTTTAGAGTTTTTGTATGCATCAGCGAATTTAAACTGCATATAAGCCTGCACTTTTGGATTATTCGCATTTGCTATTAAAATATCTGGCTTGTATTTATCTATTATCTCTTGTTGATTATTTTTTGAATCTAACGCTAAGTCTTTTGATATTTTTGCAATTAATCCACTTGTTTTGTTTATAGGCGCGTAGTCTTTAAAGTTCCAGTTTTCATCAATACCTAAACTATCCCATAGTTTATCTGGTTTATTATTTTTGTCATCTGCTTTACCTATATGTTCATACAGCGCGTCCATAGCTCTAACAAGGTGAGGATTAGCGTTTGATCCATATTTATAAGGCTTGTCCGTTTGCAACTCTGGCGTATACACTTCATCTTTGCTTATCTTTTTCTTATTAACGTCGAGTGTCCAACGTAAACCGTCTATACTCATGTTAGTGTCTTTTAAGCCAACAAATGTTAAGCTTCCCATGGTAAGTTCATCACCAAGTATTCGTTTTAGTGTTTGTGGTGGTATGCTTTTAATAACTTTAATAGCATGATTAGTTGTTTGTTTTACCTGCTCTTCTGTTGTTGGTGCTGTTGCTCCATCTTCTCTATACAGTTCGTCTAAAACATTTTTACCGTGACTGTTCTTAATGTTCGTTACAAATAAACCTGTTTGTGGTTTCACTATCATATATTCTCTATCGCTCATAAAAGCCTCAACGTCTACTCTATCTTCCTCTGGTACTGTTGCTAAAAATTTTTTCTTTTCAGCTTTGTATATCTCTGAAACGCTACCCGTCATATCAATTGGTTGGTACGTTTGAAAAGTTTTTATAATTTTCTTCTCGTATTTCTTTTTTATGTTAGGCGTTAAATCAGCCATTTTAAGTTTTGTCCTGATGTTTGTTACGTCCCTAGTATCTTTCACTATAACTTCAACTCTTTGTTTATTAATCTCATCTAACTTTGTGATACCTATTTCATCTATAATTGTAAATATATCAGGTGATGATGTAATTTTTCTTGCAGCCTCAAATGCCATGTAGTTGGACATTTCTTCTACTATTTTATCTTTTCTGTTATTTACATTTTGCGCTGATACATCTATAAAGTAACTGTCTAAACCTTTCATTACCTGAGCTAAAGGTTGTTTCTCAAACTTCTGAGGTTGTGAAGTTGCTGTTCTTGAATATCTTTTTCCTGTAGGTTTAACAAATAAATCAGGATTACTTTTATCACCTCTAAATCTTTTGTTTAAGGTTTCAACGTTAACATCATTAAAAAATGTTGGAAAGTTTTTCTTTAACCAAGCTTGATAAACTGGCTTTTTCTTTATAGTCTTTTTTATTTCTTTATTTAAAACTTTTCTAAATGTGTTTTGTAAGTCAAGCTTTGATCTTTTTGGTTTTACACCAATAGTCATATCTTTTAAAACAACATCAACTGATTTTTTTACCGCTTCGTTTAATTTCTCTTGTTCTGTTGAGCCTAATTCAAACATGTCCGTCATTGTAGCTGTAGCTTCGTTACTTAAGTTTTCTAAAGTTTCGCTTTGTTGTCTTGCTTTTCTTTCTTGAGCTTCAGTTACTTTTGTTTCTGTTCTCGCCATTTTTTTAACGGCAGTACCAAATTTTTTAACTACGTATGAATTTATATAAGCATCAAAATCTGTATTCTTGCTAGGATCAAAAGTTAACGCGTGCATAGTTAGATTTATAGCTGTTTCTTGAATTATATCTGCTTTTTCTTCTGCTATATCATACGAGTCTAAATCTGATAAACTGTAATCTCTTCGCTGATTCACAACAGCTTCAATTTTAGGCAAGTAATAAGGTATAACCTCATTAACGGCTTCTTTACCTTTTCTTGCAAAAGCGTCGTTAACTAATCTCTTTCTGTCTGCATCATCAATTTTATAATCTGCTATTTTATTTTTAGATACTATTGAGTTTATTCTTTTGCCTGATTCTGTATTTACTAATTTACCTTTTAAACCTTCTGATGATAACCTGCCAAAATTTTTTGATAAGACACCGCTTTCAAAGCTTTTATTATAATCTTTAATAAAATTAAATACATCTTTACCGCTATTTAATTCCATGTTAGCGTTAAAGTGTTTTTGTAAAAACTGTCTTATAGCATCTGCTATTTTATCAAGTATAGTTTGATCGTATTTTAACTCGTTGTTAGCCATAGCTTCAGAAGTTAATGTTACAACCTCTTCAAATCTTTCAGCTTGTGATATATCGCCTTTTTTTGCAGCATCGCGATACATCTTTAATCTTCTCTTAAATTTACTATTATTTATAGTCTCTACGTTTATAGTTCCTAGATAACTTTCAAGTTCTTTACCTAAGTTTATAGCGGTCTCATCGTTGTTTTTTAAGGTTTGATAAAGTAAACCATGTAGTAATTCATGTTGACCAACGGTGAACTGATCACTTTGTGCTGCTACTTCTTTATTTATTAGTATTGTTTGTTCGCCTGTTTCTGTGTTTTGTAGTATTTGACCTTCGTCATCTTTTCTTAGTGAAGTATTATTTTTACTATTGTATTCATCTATAAAGCCGTTGTACTCATCGTTTGTGTCAAACTCTTTATAGTCTATGTTTAGCAAGTTAGCAAAGGCTTTTGTTTTAGCTAGGTTATCAGATAAGTTAACTGCTTTATGAACGTTGATACCACCTTGTAATATCATATCAGCGGTGTTACCATAATACTTACCATACTTACCTAGTATGTTTTTTATTTCATTTCTTATTTCCGTTGCTTTTATATTACCTGACACGCTAGTTTGATCTTTGATTTGAGCAAACTCTTTTTCTAATTTTACTATTTGTTTCCTGTCATTAGTATCCTTTACTTTAGTATCTATTTGAGCGTCATATACAGAGTCTTGAAATTTATCATCTAGTATTTTTGATGCTTCAGCGTCATTTTCTACTTTTATTTTAGATATGCTTTTACGTATTGTTTCAGGGGATAATGTATTTAGTTTTTTAATAAATTCATTACCAGTATATTTTTGGCCATTAATAGTATATTGACCTTGTTTTTGTGCTAATGCACCACCTATAGTTAAAGGCGCTGTGGCTGTACCACCTATAGCTTCAAAACCTATTTCAGCAATGTCCATTTCTTGCCCTGCAGCTACTCTACCTGCTACCTCACCTAAACCACCACCTACAGCTTCAACCCCAACGCCAGCGGTTGCACCTGTAGCTCTATCAAATGATCTAACGGCTCTTCTCGCTCCTGTTGCGGCTTTACCTGCTAAACCACCAGTAAGTCCTTCTATGGCGCCTATAGCAACCCCTCTTGACACTGCTTTTTGATATATTTCATCAAACTGCTCTTCATCATCTAATACCTTTCTAACGTTTTCTAACGTAAAGTTTTCATCTCCAACCTTTTCTTTTAATAGCTCAGCAAATGTTAATGCACTTTCCATACCTGTTGCTAATGCTCCTAAACCACCACCTGCAGTTCCAAGCACTGGTATAAAGCTACCTGCAGCCGCTCCACCTACTGTTGCTGCTGTTAATTCTTCTGAGTCAACGGCTGATCTAGCTAAGGCTGTCATTGATGATACAAATACTTGCGGCGCAATGGTTGGGTTGTTAGCAACACCTTTTATAAAACCCCATATACCTTTACCTTCTTCTTCGTATATTTTATTGAAGTCCATCATCTCATCAGATGTGGGTAAATTTGTTGATTCGTTATAAGCTGTTATAAAGTTTTGTATTTCTTCATCGGTAGTTGCTGATCCAAACTTTTGATTCATTAGGTCTATACTCTCACCAACAGAGCTACCTTGTTTCCAACCAGCTTGACCTGATCTCCATAGATCACCTATAAAGTCACCTATTATAGGAACGTTATCAATTAAGTATTTCTGTTCTTGTGATTCTTCTTCAACTGGCTGACTGCCAATTGGTTTTGGTAATGTTAATTCAGGAAAGTCGTTTACAATACGCTGCCTAAAATTAGGATCATTAGTAAAGCCGTTTGAAAACTCCTCAAAAGACTGAGTTACTAGGCCTTTTGAGAATAAGTTGTTATATATACTCTCAATCATATTATTTAATTTGAACCTGTGTAGTTATAATTCCCATCTAATGGACCGGCATAATTACCACCTGATGCCCTTAGTTCCGCTGCTGTATATAAGCCACTAGATATTATACTATTAAACAACGTGTTTCTTCCTTGTTTTGTTAATATTGAACCCTGAAGTCCTCTTAAATCAACGCCATCTTTGCCTGTTCTAAAAACAAACATTTTAGCTGGGCCTAAATTTCCAGTGCCAGGCACAAATCTATTAAATGTCATGTTCTTAACGTCTTCTACAAACCCTTCAAAGTTTTTGTATCTTTTAGTTCCAACATCAACTTGCTCTGTGTAATCACTTGATATATAACCTATTTCTGTTAACAGGTCTTGAGCTTTCTGCGTTAATTGCCTGTAAGGTATATTCTCTTCATCTCTTTTTATTTCAGTAAAAAATCCTTTCGGTACATACGATGAAGGATAGGTGATGAAATAATTTTTACTACGTAAGTTTTTGTTAAAACTTCCATCCATTATTTCACCCATAAATTCAAGTAAAGGCTCTGCTTCTTGATCTCTTTTTCCGTCTTCTTTTATTTTATTTATAGCTCCTTCTATAGCAATTGAGTTCTTTAAAAACTGTCTTCTTGAGTCGCTAAAGTTTAAAACATTAGTGTCTTTATTAGCACCAGCTACATTTAACGCCAATTGGTTAAAGTATTTTTCTTCATAATTATTAGAATCAAAATCACTCATTTCTTTCGTTAACTCTAAACCACTGGTTTTAAGTGTATTTATTGGGTTATTTATTATGCTATTTACACCATCTATAGTTTCTTGTGTGTACTTACTTAAACCACTGTCATTGTTGTTAATATTTTTTCTTGCGTTGATCTCAGCTATTTTATCGTCTAAAATTTTGTCCTGTCTAGCATTATACGCTTCTACCTCACCACTAATTGCTGTTTTAAAAGTATCATTAAAGTAACTTAATAACTCACCTCTTAATAATTCAGAGTTGTTAATATCACGTACCCAGTCTATATTACCATTAAATTGTTCATTAGCTATTTTTTTAGCTCTATTGCTTTCAGCGTAGTTAACTTTAGTTTCAGTGGTAGTTGTAGTACCATCGTCGTTTTGAGTTTCTTCAAAAATAGGAAAGTTGTAATCATAAGCTAATGATCTAATACCTTGTGAGTTTGCAGCAGTAAGTACATCATTTACTCTAGCAGCATCAATAGCAGAATTAAATTCTCTACCACTCTTACCAGCAGCATCAACTAGAGTGCTATATATACCCGTAAGTGACTGCATAGATGTACCATCCTTTAAAAATCTTAATCGTAGATCTGAAAATGCAATATCTTTACCATCATCTCCACCACCTCTTAAAAATATTTTACCGTTTTGAAAATACATTTTATCAGGTGACCACTGACCTTTTAATAACATTGAACCTGTATTTATCTGGTTGTTTTCATCGTTACCATCTGAATACATGTCTTGTTGTACGTTTTTAATGTCTTCTAATGATGCGGCTTGTAACGCTGTAAATTCTTTATCAAGGTTTGCTATTTCTGATGTTGCGTTTCTCATTAGTTCTTGACCTCTTTTATAAGCATCACTGCTAACTTTATTGTCTCTAAGTAATTTAGCGCCTTCGCTATAATTCATTTTTAAGCCAGTTAAGTAGTCTGTTAGTATAGGCTCATATGTATCGGGTATTTTTGCAACATCAATATCAGATGGTGAGTTTTCTATGTTTTCAGCATACTCAGATTCTTTTAATTTTCTATCAGCTATCAAGCTACTAATATCCATATTTTTGCTTAAAACTGCACCATAATCTACAAAACCAGGTGCTACTGTGCCTTTTATAAGTCCATACTGAGGTATGTTACCAAAATTTTGTCTTCTATTAAAATTAAATCTATCTTCTTTCATTTTTTATTATTTTAAGCGCCACCCATTGCTAACTTAGCAACTCCTGAACCTAATTTACCAACACCACCAACTATAGCAGCTGTTGCTTGTTGTCTAGCTAAATTAGCCTCTTGTAATCTTTGTCTTTCTAAACCAAGCAATTGACCTTGTTTAGATGCTTCCATTTGCATGGACATAGCTCTACCTTGTCCCATTAACTGCTGTCTTCTTGCTTCGCCTTGAGCGGCTAACCTTTGATTAGCGGCTTCTTGAGCTCCTATAGTAGCTGAAGCTTGTTGTAAATTTCTTGTTTGTTGGTTTGCCATAGCCTGTGCTAGCGCAGCTATACCAGAGCCACCTGCGGCAGCACTTAAACCAAACATTGTGTTTGCAGCTGCTTGCTGTGATTGTTGCGCCATAAAATCAGCTTGCTGTTGGTTTACAGTTAAGTTCTCAAATGGGTTAGTTACGTTAGCGTATGCATTTGACGTGTCGAGGCTTCTATAAGCCTGTAACTCACGTTGATATCCAGCTTTTGCAGATCTTTGTTCTTCTCTTCTTGCTCTACCCCCAATAATGCCGCTAGCTATACTAGCCACGCCGCTTATAACATCACCGACACCACCCATTTCAGTTGATGATAATTTTCTTCTGTCTTTGTCTTTGTTTCCAGTGTCAAAAGTTGCTAATTGACCAAACGTGGTACTTAAATCAACGGATTTAAAAGCCGCTGGTGCCATCCCCGCAACATCCTTAAATGGATCTGTTATACCAGGCATTGGTATCATAGCTTTATACGTTGGGTCTCCTAATCGTACTGACATAGTTAATTAATTTTATTTTTATACATATATAATCACACGTTATTTACTAGATTCAAATATCTCAGAGCTAACAGCAAATAAGTTAACTTTACTAGTTGAATCGTGTTCCATTTTAACTTCAGCGTAATAACCAATCACACCTGAAGTACCTATTTCTTTATTCTTTTGAAAAAACACATAGTTACCAGCAACTGGTATATTACCAGTTATACTACTTGGGTTAGTAACGCCATTTGTTTTTATCTTACCTACACCTTGAGTAAGTATTTCTTTAGCATCAAGATTAACTACTGTATTAACTATAGCTACGTTTCCGCCTGTTTTTTCTACTTCAACATTTATGGTTTTATTTGCAGTATCTTTTGCTATACACTTGCCTAATTCACGGACCGTTTGTATTTTAGGTGGATTATCATTTGAAAGTGTAGCAAAGTATATAATGTCATGTGCAGACTTACTAGTAGCTTTTGCCGCTAATGAGATGTTTATATCTTTGTTAAATGCTAGTGTTAATATTGCTGTTGCCATGTTATTCTATTTATTCAGTTGCGTCTATTGTGTGTACTTTAAACGATAGTGTTGAGCTAGATGTAACTTCGCTTGATAATCTCATAGACCAGTTAAATGTAGCGGTTTGTGTTGATGTTCCCGTTCCAGAGAAA
>Ga0208669_1000983_pt1 | contig 10739 bp, 14 predicted proteins | sample 21_taG_FD_184095 | JGI IMG/M metagenome (GOLD analysis project Ga0208669, IMG submission 184095) | Marine viral communities from the Subarctic Pacific Ocean - 21_ETSP_OMZ_AT15319 metaG (SPAdes) (version 2) | ecosystem: Environmental > Aquatic > Marine > Oceanic | place: Pacific Ocean | collected...
ATCCCAATCAAAAGGCATTAACTCTGTAGGCTTCATCTTTTTCTTTAGATGTGGTGATAAGCATGAATGTACTATCATTCTAGTTTGCTCCCAATGATTTTGCATTATCATCTCCTCCCTTTGACTATAGCCAATCATTTTATTACTAAAAGAGCGAGGTGTTAAATCATACAGCTCATCAATGGTCATGCTTAGCATTCCTAATCCTTGTTGTTCTAGCTTATCCCAAGTGAAATCATCATCATCATCTAACCCCTCACTCTGTACTACTTTCCCTTTTTTTGGGGCTGGTCTATTTTAAAGGCCTCGAATATCTCATTTACTTTTGAGAAATCTTCGTTATCTAACCAATTCTCAATATCTCTAACCTTGTACTTGAATTCTTCGCCATTCTTTTTAGCTCCGTATTTTAAGCCATAATAGGCTATAATACCTATATGGTCTATCTCAGTACCTAGCTGATCAATCTCATTTAGCTTTAATTTACATTCATTGCAAATTTCTTTTAAAGCTAAATAGCTAAATCTAATTGGCCTCTTTTGGCCTCCTATTTCAACCTTTTCCATTTTATGTATTTAGTGTATTTATACCCGTACCTGTAAATGTAGCTGAGCAAGTTAAATTGTCTTCAACACCAGCATCATAATTAACAGATGTTACAAGAGCATTTCCTTGATAATGTGTTATTGTTTTAGGATCTTGATAATCTGTTACACTTTTGTTTTGTTCAAATTGCCAAGATGATATATATATACTTGGTGATCCAGCTTGAGAATTATATACACCAGGATAAATTCTAAACTCTACAGCATCCTCACCTGAATCAACATTAATAGGATTTTTAAATTCTACTGCTATTCTTGTATATGTAGAGCCACTTAATCCTGTTATTTTGTAATATTCTGAGCCTAAAGTTTCTAAACTTCCATCTCCACTTATTACTCTAGCAGTATAATCATCTCTATCTACATTAGTTATTTGAATTGTTGCAATATTTATTGAACCTGTTTTTACATAAAAAGACCAAGTAAGTTTTTTATCCTCTAATCTACTAGCTGAAAGATTACATTGCAACCTAGAATTAGATGTAGCACTTGCCGTAATAAATGATGCAGTACTACCTCCAAAGGGATCGCCTGTTCCTGTTGTTTCAGATGCAGAAGTAAGAGTAAACCCATCTTGACCAGCAGCGACTGTATTATTAGTTAATATATTTCTAATTCTATCAGAGAATGCCACATTAACCTCATCTCTTTCACTTAGCTCATGAAAAAAATCAGTACCATCTAAAGGATGATCAGGATTAACAGTTTGTAATAACTCAGTTGATATTTCAAATGATTTAAGGCCAGCTATTGATTCTGAATAACCCTCTGAATCCTTTGTTGTTACATCTCTTAAATCTACACTAGAGCTAAAAGATGCCTGTGTACTAAATGCTACAGGATCAAATACAGCTGATGAGCCAGGTGTGCGTATTTCTATGATAATAGCATCTTCTTCTAATGTTCCTGTTCCATTAATTATCTCTAATGTAGGAACTAAACCTGTTGCACCATTTGTTAAATCTCTATATGTGTAATCTCCCGACGTTTGTTCTGATCCTGTTGTGTACCCGTATGAACTTACTAATTTATCTTTTATTTTAGTTAAAGCTCCTGAGCCTGTATTTGTTGATATTGATGCAGTTGCAACATTATCACTAACTTCTCCACTTGCATTAGTAACATTATTTATTCTAAGAGTACCTGTGCTTATTAATGGAGTACTAGTCTTTACAGATATTCTAGTTACTTGCATAACAGCTCCACTTGTCTTAGCATATACCAATAAATCCGATGCGTTTGTAATTGCCATAATAATTGGATTTATAAGTTAGTATTAAGGATTCTGTGTAAGTGTGCCTGTTCCTGTTAAAGAGATTGAGTAAGTTGCGTTTTCTTCTACTCCAGCATCTAATGAGAATGATGTGATTATTGCATCTCCTCTATATAACATACCTGATAATCCGAAATCACATGATACAGCTGCGCCAGCTATCATAGTTGTAAATAATTCCTCAGAATCTGCTTTACCTGATACCCCAGCTATTTCAACGAATCCCTCGCCTGATAATTCCCATGATTTAAGGCCACCTAGATTAGCTTGCCACCCTCCTGAGCTTTTAGTTGTAGAATCTCGAAGATCCATGCTTACTGATAATGATGCTGATGTACAATGAGCTATCTCTTGTTTTGAGCCTCCTGATGTAACACTTAGCACTACATTTGTTGCGTTTTGAATTGCCATTTTTACTTGTTTTTGTGTTTACTAATTTAATCAATTATTCTTAATCTATATGTACTTTCAATGTAGTAAAATTTGTTTTCTCCATCGAAATCTGTTGTCTGCGAGTCTAATACACAACTTTGTATTTTTATTGTGTTATATGTACCCTCAGATATTTTATCTAACAAATGTTGCACTCTTACAGCTAAGCTAATTGCATCAGCATACTTAGGCATAAAAGATTCTATTTGTAGTGTTACTTTTGTAAGGCCTGGCTTATCTGCTGTCTTTGTATATTCATTGTCAACAGCTAACACATCGTAATAAACTCCCTTTTTAGGGCTTGATGTATAAATAGCGCTAGGCTGTATATTACCAGCTCCTCCTATTAATGTTGTTAATGTGGAATCACCTGATAATATATTAAATATTGCTTTTCCTGTTTCTAAGCCTATTGCTGCCATTACTTCAAAAATTTCATTGCTGCCTTAAATATTTCTTCCTCTAACATGCTCTCAGCTTCTCCAGCTTTAGATTCAAAGGCTTTCTGTGCGTATCTCACACCATCAAAATTAACATTATACCCTGTATCATTACCAAACTCCACCCAATGGCCCACATAACCCTTATTTCCCCATTTTCTCTTAACTCTAGGCCCTACATATATACTAGGAAATTTTTTACTTCTACCTGTAATCTTACCAATAGACTTCTTTAAATCACCACTATTACGCTCATATTTAGCATTTGAGTAATCTCTACCACTAGGCTCAATATTAGCCCTCATAGCCTTTACTAATGGTGTTGCTGCTTTACGCATACCACTTAATAAAACCTTTTTTGTAAGGCTTTTACTAGCTTTAAATAGCGCCCTGTTTATTCTCTCTGCGCCCTCTATTTTAGCAAATGGCTTCACTCCTTTGTCTGTGCTATTATTTCAATATATGCTTTATTTCCTTGCCCTTTATATGATACGCCTTGTATATCAAACTCATCACTATCATAGGTGATTGTATCTTTAGCGCTTACATTCTTTACTACATTATCATATCTTATAGTAAATACTGCCTGTCTTACGCTTGATAATATGCCACCACTTAACTTTTCTTTAGCTTGTACCCATTTAATAGCTGCGTATTTATATACATTAGTATCAGCTGCTGTAAAGCCTCCGTAAGTAGTTTCTTGTGTAAATGTCTTTAAATTTACCTGTATTTTATATCTAAATAAACCAGCATCCATCTATTCCCACATATAATTTTTGTACTGATTTATAATTCTTTGGTAACCTATTGGCAGCTCCTTAGGGCTTCCAAATGTTACAGCTGTTCTATTATCATAGAAATGGCCGAGTAATAAATACATTGCCATTTTTAAAGTCTTTGTTTCATCACCATTCTCAGGCTCAACACTATATTTTATTTCAATGGCATCTAATCTATCTTTTAAAGTAAATGTGTTTATTAGCTCTACCTTTGGCATGCCCATATAATTAATCCATCTGTAATCTGTATCTTCTACTAATGTAGTAAGCACATTGCTACTATTATAATATTTTACATGCTTTGTGCTGCCTAATTTACCTGAGTACCTTAACTCAAATACACCATAATCAGCCCACTTTTCAAAGTATTCTGTAACATCTAAATCTACAACAGCTGTATTAGTATCTTTAACTACTTGCATACGAGCTATCTTAATTAAATCTGTTATATAAGCATTATCATCAGTATGATCAACACGCAAGTAAGCCCTAGCTTCATCTAAGGTAATAACCTCTGTGCCTGAGTAATCTTCAATTTTTGCTTGTTGTGCCATTCTTTAAATTTAAAAAATAGGGATGGTGTTACCCACCCCTATTATTAATAAATCAATTATTAGTTTACGTCAACAAATCTCTTGAAGTGAGTAGTTGGTCGAGCAACCAAACCATCATTCATAGATATAACTACTAATCGAGACAAACCTTTGTGAGCTTCGCTGAATCTATCAGCTACTAAATCAAGACCACCGAAGAATCCAAGATGAATGTCATTCATCGCTCCAAATAGGATGAACTCATCATCAGCGCCTCCACCAGCGCCTAAGTTAGAAGTAACATAGTATGGATAACCATTTACTGATCTTTGTGAATTATCTAAGAATTGTGTTACAAAATTATTACCAGCTAATCCTTTTATAGCTGCTAAAGCATTTGAATTACAGATGTAAGCCATTTTATCAGATGAAACTGAATTACCTAATACAGTAGTCTCTAAATCAAATAGAGCTGTAGTAGTTAAGTCATCTGATGCAGTTGTAGCTGATCCTGTTGTACAATCTAAGAATATTGAAGATGGCCCTTTAGCTTCGTCTGCTAGAGATAACAAATTCTTCTCCATTTGTGCAGCAATTACATTAGCCATGTTACGCTCTAAAGCAGCATCTATAGAAGAATTTTGAACTAACATCTCCTGTGTGTAAGTAACTAAAGAAACTAATTTTTTAGGCTCTAAAGTTTTAGCTGTTACACTACCAGCAGCAGATGCTCCTGAATCTCCATCCTCATCAATATAAGATGCAGCAATATCTGCGATAATAGGAAGTTTACGATTAGCTGATAAATTAGTGTAAACATTTGCGCCAGCCTGAGCCAATACAGATGCAGCAGTAACTTGATCAATGAAACTTGTAGCTTCTACAGAATTAGCTTGAGCAGCAGCACCATCAGCCAAAAAGTTTGTTCTTTTTTCTAATGCTATAGCTGGTACACCAATTCCTCTAAAAATACGCCCATTACTTTCAGCAATCGCCTCTTGATGCATTTCTTTTACAATACCCTCAACATTGTTATTCATTGCTGAACGCGCTGCCTCTGCAATAGAGTATTTTCGCAAATCTTTATCAGACTTAGCAATGTTTTGAACTGAATGAGAAACAGGATTGTTTTTAGCTAATTCCAAAGAGCGCTCTAGGCGATCAATTCGAGATGCTAAATCGTTAACGTTTTTTTCTGTAGTATCAAAAGACTTTTGTTCGTCATCTGTTAAATTACGATCTTCAGCCTCTGCTACATTAATAAGAGCTGTCATTTCATCCAATGAAACTTGACGCTCCTCACGAAGTTGTTTTAGTGTTTTGTTCACTTTTTTAATTTTAATAGTTTTAACTTACTCTTGCGAGTCTTTACATTGTCCTTAGATATTTCTTTATGATGGTCTAAAGATCGGACAGCTGCACTTGTTTGTGGATAAGCTGGCCTGGTAACTAAGCTAACATCAATTAGCCTCTTTACCTCCTTGACTTCTCTAACAAACCCTGTGCTATCTTCAACCCATTTGTCCTTATCTACATAAAACCCAAAGCTCATTTTGGAAATATCACCTCTTTCCATAAGCTCAATAGTGTCTTTTGCAGCTTGTGTATTTGGCATTCTTATCTCAGAGACTAAACCTCTCTCATCTACAGATAGCTTTAATGTGCCTGAGCTTGTTCTACCAAATACAATATTATTATCATGATTCAATAAAGCTACTACATCATTATCTAGTACCTTATCAAATGCTCTATTATTAATCTTTTCTTTAAAGCCTCCTAAATCTTCGCTTAGTTGGTCAAATACGGCAGCATACCCTCTTACGATTGTATCGCCTGATTCTGTTCTCTCAGCTCTTAGCTCAGAGCAATCAAATTGTCTAATTTCTAAATCTTTGCTCATATTTATTTATTTTTTTCGATAAAATACTCCAAACAATAATATACTAGAGCTGGAAAAAATATTATAAAAATTACCATCAAAGCCTCAACAATATTATTCATCCCCTCTCTTTTCTTCTGTTGCTATCATGTTCATAGGCACATAATACTTATCGCCGTCAGGTGTATCATTCATATTCTCCTTTCTTCTTATTTCGTTTGGGCTAATTGCACCAACAGCAAATAGTTTAGCATAATATTCAGCTCTTGCTTTACTATCACCTCTTAGTAATGCAGTAGTATTAAACTCAAAATAAGTTATACCTTTTTCATTTTCAAATATCAGCTTCTTATTAAACTCTTGCTCAATCTTTTTAATCATTGGATTGATTGTGTGAGTAACAAATTCAATAGCTTGATGTTCGATGTTACTGAATGTGGCGCGACTTAAATCTGCTAACATATGAGGAGGTGTGCGCATAATTCGAGCAATCTCCAAAATACTAAATTGTCTAGTAGCCAAAAACTGCGCCTCATCAGGCCTAAGCTGTAAAGGTTTGTACTGCATGCCTTCCTCTAAAACTGCTGTCTTAAATGATCCACCATATCCACTATGATAAGTACGATGCCATTGTTCACTTAATGACTTCATCGCATCAGCTCCTAGTTGACCTGGATGAGATAACACACCCCCGACCTTGGCGCCTGACTCAAAAAATTCTTTCCCGTAAGTCTGTGCTGCTATACCTAAAGCTATGTTGTCCTTTGCTGCTGATATTCTGCTTTGCCCTACAATACCATCTAAAGCCATATCAGGAATATGTATTATATCAGATGCCTCATAATTCCCTTGCTCTTTCACTTCATAGATAACACTATTCTCCTTAACATGTACTTTTACATCATCAGGATGTATCAAATACAATGCTATAGGCAAGCCTCGAGGATTTCTTTGTATATGTGCATACGCATTACCATATAACAAAAGAGTATTTATAAAAGTTTCAAAGAATATATATTTTGTTTGTATGTGATTCGGCTCACTACCTACTAACAAGTAAAGAGGATTATCTGTGTATTGCTCTCTCCCTCTATCAGTCTTTATATAGTAGTTAAATGGCAGCTGGCTTATCGTTTCGCTTATAACTCTTACAGCTGCATATACAGCGCTAAAGGTTAAGCTAGTCTGTGGATTAACAATTACATTTTTACCACTAAATCCTAGAGCATAATCTATAAAATTACGCTTCTCAGGCGCTGTTTTCTTAGCTCTGAATCTGTCAAAAAATCCCATTAAATATTATTTTTTTGCAATTTACGAATATTTTTTGTATAAATCAATAGCTAAATAGTGAAAAATCCTTTGTTATCTCGCTTATATTTACTAACTACAGGCGCCTCGCTGTACATTTCTTCACCTACTGCCATACACATAGCCATGATAGTATCTATCTTATCAGAGCTTTTATTTTTATTTGGCTTGATGTTTCCAGCGCTGTCTGTTTCTAGTTGCACATTTCCAAATTGCCATCTAACTACAGGATCGTTAAAATAAATAAGATCACCTGTCATAACTTTGCTTTCTATTTCCTTTGCAGCTGGTGATAATGATTTATACCCCATACCAAATGCACTCATTTTTAGGCCCTCCTCAATACATTCTATCACTAATTGGCTACTATTCCACCTATCATAAGCTATACTTTGGACCTGATACTTCTCACATAGCTCGAACATTTTAGCTTTTACATAGTTGTAATCAGTAACATTACCGGGTGTTATCTCTAAATAATCAGCAAATTGCTGATAGTTTACTCCATCTTTACCTCCTGTTCTACCCTCGTATTTGTCCTCAGGTATGAATGTCCAATGCTTACAAATAATCTTTTCACCTATACGCCAAGATAATACAAAGCTGGTTAAATCTCTTACAGATGCTAAATCAAGGCCACCATAACAAGGCGCACTTAATAATACTTCATCGCTGATTGTATCATTACAGGCTATTATATCAGCATCATTTATCCATCTACTCTCTGAGCTAGTCCATTGATTAAGATGCAAACGCCTGAATACATTCTCATAGCTAGGCTGTGCTAATGCTTTCTTAACTTCACGCTCCATGTATGAGCGCTTCAAAGATACATCTAGGCCAGGATTAGCTTTTGCCCATGTATCAGGATTATCAATTTCATCATCTTCCTCTGCCTCAAATATTACAGGCAAAAACTGATCATCTATTAAGCTACCATCTTTTACACGCTTTGCGTAATCATACATCTTATAACACGCGCTAAACTTATCAAATCCAGCTGTGGTTATCGCGATTGAAATCGGCGATTTACGCGCTCCTGTACTCGTTTCAAGCACTTGCCAAAGATTCTCAGTACCATCATCACGCATACCATGTAGCTCATCGTATATAAATGCGCTAGTATTAAAGCCATGTTTTGTGCTTGTTTCTCTACTTATGGCCTTGTAAAAGCTACCCTGTGCATTATAAACTATACTATTTTTAAATATCTCTACATAGCTCTCTAGCTTTGGATTGTTCTTGACCATATCGGCAACAACAGAATAAACAATCTTTGCTTGCTCTTTGTCATTTGCTGCGCTGTAGTATTCAGCTCCGTACTCTTGATCTAAGTACAACAATGTTAAAATAATTGCAGCTGCTAGTGTACTTTTTCCATTCTTTCTAGGTAGAAATATAAAAGCAGTTCTGTACTTTCTGCTATCATCTTCTTTATTTTTCCATCCAAATAAGGGCTTTATAATTTGTTCCTTTTGGTATTCTTGTAAAATAAATGGAGTCTTTGCTAGCTCGCCCTTTGTATGTGTTAGATGTGTTTCTATAAACTGCACAGCCTTGTTAGCTGTTTCCTCATCAAAATAGTATTTACTCATATTAATCTAAGTTGAGCTTGATGCTGTTTAAGTCTTTTCATAGCTGCATTGTAATACTCTGTATCTAACTCGCAAGCAGTTAAATCATAGGCTAAGTTATGGCAAGCAATAGCAATACTACCTGAGCCTAAATGAGTATCAAGTATTTTATCACCCTCTTTTGCGTAGTTTATAAGCAACCACTCGTAAAGCTTAATAGGCTTTTGTGTTGGATGAATTTTTCCTTTATATCTATTATCATATTTAAAAAGTTTAGCGGGGTATGTAAACGATGTCCACGCTAACTCTCCTTTTGAGTATGTTTCGAATGGTTGCACTTTATCCCAAAATATGATACCCCTTGTCGGAGGCAAATCAAAATAATTGCCACCCCAAATAACTTGGTTTTTAGATACCCTAAACAATTCATCAAAATATTCTTTATTTGGTTTAATATCCCAAGCATCAATGCTTCCATTTGTATATGCCCTATTTTTATATTTTTCTGAAACGCCTCCCCTTTGAGCACCACTTTCTATAATTCCATAAGGAGGATCTACAATAGCCAAATCAAAATGATTGTCTTCATATCGAGCCATAAGCTCCATGTTACACTCATTTGTTATCTTCATAATTTAAAAGTATTTACTCATATTAATCTAAGTTGAGCTTGATGCTGTTTTAATCTTTTCATAGCTGCATTATAGTAGTCTGTATCTAACTCGCAAGCAGTTAAATCATAGGCTAAGTTATGGCAAGCTATTGCTATTGAGCCACTTCCTAAATGAGTATCAAGTATTTTATAACCCTCTTTAGCATAATTCATTAACAACCATTCGTATAATTTAACTGGCTTTTGTGTCGGATGTATTCTTATTTCTTTATTTTTCATATCATGTTGAAGCATACCATTCCAAATAATTTCACAAATATTTACACTTTTTGTCATTGATACATAAGCCATTTCAGCCCTTCCAAATGCAGTACCTTTTTTATCCCAAACTAAACGTCCACCAGATAAATCATAATTTTTATAAAAGTTTACACCCCAAACAACTTGATTTTTACTTACTCTTATAAGTTCATCAAAATATTCTGTTGATGGTGCAATATTTTCAAATACATTGTATGTATTTCTTTTTGTTGCTTGTTTTCTTTGTTTATTATTATCTTTCAATCCAATCGCATCATTACCACCATAAGGTGGGTCAACAATAGCCAAATCAAAATAGTTATCTTTGTATCGAGCCATAAGCTCCATGTTACACTCGTTTGTAATTTTCATAATTTAAAAGTATTGTCTACAATCTCAGGCGCGTTTATTCTAGTCCTAGCTGATGGAGTAAGCCCAAACTGACAAGCTATCTTTAATGCTTTAGCTAGGGCATCATTTGCTATTCTCTGCTCAGGCTTTGCCTGTCTTTTAGTTAGCGCTCCATCTTCATTATAAAATTCATCTATTCGCCCTATAGTTTTTAGCTTTTGTTCCATCTCTACATACAAGCCCATCTCATTTGCGTAAGCTGTAACTAAAGATAAATCCACTAAATGCAGCATTCTTTTACTATGCAGCTCTGTGCAAACTATCTCATATTCGCGCTGTCCATATTCACTTAGGCCCATAGGTGCATCAGGAATGTTAGCAAGTAAACTAACTTGCATCTCATTCTCATTAACTCTACAAGGCTGATCTGTGCCAGCCATACGCTTTAGAGCTGTCGGCTTTGGTGGTCTACCTTTACCCATTGTCAAAGATTATTCCTATGTATAAAATCAAAAAAAACATACGCAATTCAATCACATCAACATCTTCAATTTCGTCGATTGTAAGGCCTACACAAAAGCCTTTTATTAAAGCAAATTCAATATGAATCATAAAGTCTCCATTTTTGCACGCGTAAACATTTCTC